>SDGX01000002.1_pt1 | contig 20503 bp, 44 predicted proteins | sample 2873821 | NCBI WGS metagenome assembly SDGX01 (sample SAMN08132707, study PRJNA421101) | viral metagenome | isolation source: viral fraction magnesium sulfate-rich | place: Spain: Penahueca Lagoon, Toledo
AGAATCCTTTCCTTGCTTTCTGCCACTTCGAATCATAACCTCGTTGTGCAGCTGTACCTCTTTGTCTATCGTAATGTCTCTCTTCTTTCTTATGATCATCACAATAACTTACTGTCGTTAAGTTCGGGCAACCCGGTTGTTTGCATGGTTTCTTTGGTTTAGTTGGCATTAGTTATTCTCGCCTATCTTAGTCCCGCCAGGTACGAGTTCCAGTTTCAAATCACCTATGTCCCCTTGAGGATCATCTAACCTTTTCTGGAACTCTACCGATCTAACACCTTGAACTCTTTGACCATCCAGATATACTTTCGTCTTAAAGTCATCAGTGACTATAATTTTAAGTCTTTCGCTCATGGTATCACTTCCCCCTTAACACAGTATTCTGTTGTCTTCTATTCAACTCGTTATACAATTCATCAACTTCTTGTTTAGTAGCTTGAATCTCTTTATATATCTGATCGCATTCACGTATAGATTCTTGGCGTTCTTCTATAGTTGCGCCAGTTTTAGCTTTTGTATCATGAAACTTCTTCCATAAATCCTGTTGTTTCTGGATCTTCTCTTGTATCCGTTCAATTAGAGTCACTATAAAACTCCTCTCACTATATAGGTGGCTACTGGTCAGCAAAATTCCCTTCAATACATAATGTGTAGTATAAATACAAACACCAAATCCCTTGTCGCTCTAAGATATACAAACTTTTTTAAAAATAATTCCACACTTCAAAACTTATAAGGAATTGTATAGAATTTTATATCTTTAATTTAAGTAATGCGTCGTCTAGGATGTCTTGATTAATCCCGATGTACCTTAATGTAATCTCTTGGCTTGAGTGGTTGAATAGCTTCTGGAGTAATGCTACATCCTTTGTTTGCTTGTAGTAATGATAGCCCATCGTCTTTCTCATCGTATGTGTTCCAATATCTTTAAGGTTGAATTCTTGCGCTGCCTTTCTTAGTATCTTGTATGCAGCTGATCGACTAATAGGTTTGTTGTGCCCCTTTTGGCTTTTAAAGATGAAATGATGATCTGCTTTGTCCTCAACGTAAGTGCGTAACTCTCTTCCTAGTTGAGGTGACATTCTAACCTTCTTAGCCTTACCTGTCTTTTGTTCCGTTAACTTAATATGTGTACCTCGAACATCTCCAGCTCTTAGACTTAATATGTCACCAATTCTTAATCCTGTGCTAATTCCTAAGTAAAACATGAGATAGTCTCGTTCATTTCGATCACGCAGGTACTTTTTTATCTTCTCAACTTTTTCGATATCACGAATAGGCTCTACTGCATTCATTAAAACCAACTTCCTTTCTCCAGTGTTCTATTTTCCTATTAGCTCTTTCTCTGCAGTCCTTAACTCTAGATGGTGATACCGATAGCAATTGAGCTATTTCATTGGTTGTGTACTGTCCAATAACCGTCATTTCAAAAACCTCTTTTTCTCTAACGGTAAGTTCACACAGTGCGTCTTTAATGATATTGTCATGATCTTCAACTACAACACCTTCATCTTCTGGTAACCTTTGAAACTGTTGCATTTTAGAGACTCTATATTGATCTACTTCTTCTGGATCCCATGTGAAGGTTCTTTGTTCATATCCCTTTCGTTCTGCTCCTCTTCTGTTACCAGGACGACGACCTGATCTTAACCAATCAAGCACATAATTCATGTCACTTATAATCTCAGACCATGTTTCTTTATCTCCTTCATCAGCAATTTCCCTTTGTTTCATAGCTGACCTAAGTGCTTTGTTGTATTGTTGTTTTAAGTCTTCCATCAAGTCGCCCCCTGTCATTTTGATTTCCATGAACCACGATGCCTTCTGAATGTTGGCTTATTAACGCCCATCAACTCTTTTAAATCATGTTCTGAGAACTCTTCATTTTTCTTATGTGATTTTTTCTTTGATGGTTTAGGATTCTTGGTATTCATTCCGTTTCGCTTCTTCCAATCATCTAATTGAGAATGTAAGCTTTTATTCATATCAATCATCCTTTCAAAACAAAAAAAGACACCCATCAAGCAGCTGCATGTGCAACTTACTTAATCGGTGCCCTGGTTGTTCCAGTAGCTTATTTTGTTATAGTTTGAAAGATTGTTCCATTTTACCGTGGCATGGTTTTCCGCCCTGCCAATTGATTGTTAGAGCTCCATATCCATTGTCGGGAGCCGGTGCTTCTACCATTATACCATTTCTTACGATGTAAACAGCATTCTCGTTCTTAGTATTGATTTCTGTGAATTCACCTATAGATTCTTCTTCTGAAGTTGCTCGTCTTATAACGATGGGATCTCCATCAATATATATTAAATCTTCAATATCGTCATCTAGTTGCTGGATACGTTGTTTTAGTTGATTCATAAATTCACTCCTCGCATTCCACATAATAATCACAACACATGATAACCTCGATCTTAACGGACCACCATTCTTTTCCGCATTCACTGCAGTAGTACCGGATCATGTTATTGCTCCTTTAATCGTTTTCGACTTTCTCAGTCAGCAGTTCTCTGAAGCACTTTTCGCAAAGGTGACCTGACCAATGAGTAGCATTGTCTTTTTTGCACTCAACACACTTTTTCATCTTCTTCACCTCGATTTATCGCGAATTCAGTTCTTTCCTCTGCTGCTTAATTCTAGTTGCCTGTTGGATCCTGACCTTATCAACTTCTTTCAAAAGTGGGGCTAACCGTTTTGTTGAAACTGTCTTTTGTGTAGAGACAATCTTCTTCAGTTCATTCAAGGCATCCATAACAGCCCTCCGTTTTTCAATAACCGTTTAACTGGCGCTCGTGATTAACCTTATTCTTCTCCAGGTACGCTCCTTCGATGTCACCCCAAGTAAATCCAAGCATGTAACCTAACGTGAGATAAGAGAAGAAAATTTCTTCATAATGATCTAGAATAGGTTCAAAATTGAATTTGCTAATGACTTTGTATACTTCAGCAAATTGTTTTGTAATTGTTTCGCATCCATAGTGACCGTAACCGATACTATTGAGCCATTCCATTTCTGCAGGTGTATCGAATCCCTTTTCAATCCCTAAATCTAGAATGAAATGTAAACCATCAACGTATTCTTCCAGTAATGGATTTTTAATAACAGGCTCCCCCTCGTAACCTTTGGGGAATGTTCTTAAATATGTTCTTGCTTCTTGATTTTCGCTCCAGAACTTAAACGCCCGCCATTCATTAGCTAATTCACCTAACTCCACTTGAAGAGCAAGCACTTTCTTTTCAAATCGCTCATCTCCATCTTTTCTTGGGTGCTTTTCTTCGATGTGATCTACAAGCTTTTTCTGAATTTCAAACAGTGGTGCTATATTCATTTGTTCTCTCCTTTTCTTGATCTAATTGAATCTGAACTTTTGTAACAGCTGCAATTCCCACTTCGCTATTTACATAATCCACACGATAACGAAAACCACCAGCCACTAAATTCATGCCAATTTCAGGCTCGATATACAATTCAGTAATAATATTTTGATGCTCATTAGCAAGAACACCGATGGGATCTTCTGTGACTTTATAGATCACGCTACCCCGTCCTTATTCAGCATTGCGAATTGCATAAGATAAGATGTGTTAACTTGAATGATTTCCTGAGCCATAGTTTCATGATCTACACTTCTTGACCACTCTTCAGCCAGGTCATGAATCTCTTTAAAATATTTGTTGTATATTTCAAGCTTTTCTTCTTGAGCTTTAACCTGTTCATCATTTGGTGCATTTACCTTCTGGAGATACTTTGTTGCGAAGCAACCACTGAAGCCTTCCAGAAATACAACTCTTTGTTCGTAAATACCTTCACCTTCATTTCTTACTTCTTCATCAGATCGGCAAGTCCAAACTTTACCGTAGTTCTGTGGAAAGTAAGCTTCGCCGCAAGTGTGCATTACAACCTTGTCACCTGTCTTAAGCACGATATCCCTCCTTGTTTCGCATAATCTTCGGAATGCGTCTTAACTATTTTCTTGGAAGTATTCTGCCATGTCACCATATTGCCTTGCTATTTCTTCTTCCTCGTTCCCCTTTTGTTCTTCAATCATTTTCAAATCCTCTTCAGTCGCAGGTATTAGTTCGCAATCGTAAAAGCTTTCCAAGTTATTGCCGAACAGATGATAAATGCTATCGGATTCCTGAGCTTCTTTGTTGTAAATGCCAGGGCACTCCTGTTCTTCGCTATAAAGTCCGTTGTCGTATTCAAAAATTTGTGGTGTTAGCATGATGGTTTTACCCAATAAATGCTCTTCTCCCATTTCCTCGCACCACTTTTTACCGAATTTAATTTTATCTCCGCTTTTCATGATTTCACTCCTTCGCATTTTCTTTCTACTTTTTCCTGAACATATCGCTTCTTCATTTGAACCCCTACAGTTCCTGCAGTGTAAGAATCATATATTGAGAGAGAGCAAAGTGTTTCTGAGACTCTTGTAATAATGAGTTCTGGAGGTCAACGATCTGATCTTCATACTCTTGGATTTGATCCGACTTAGCTTCATTCTTAAGCTTTTCTTGCTCTAAGTCCTCTTGAGCATTTTTTAATTCCTGTTCCAATTTCAATAAACGTTTTGAATCGTCTTGGGAATTATCTTTAGACTCTTCACTTTTAGCTCTCAAGGCATTCAGTTTGCTTACAAGATCCCGGCGTTCTTCTTCAAGTCTTTGGTATTCCTTTTTGCTAACTGATTCCTTCAGCTGCTTATTTAAAGACTCATTCTCTTCTTTCAGCTTACGAACATCTTCAACAAAATCATTTACGTCAGAATCTTCAGACTTTGTAGGTTCCTCTACTTTTTCATTGCTCTTTGATTCTTCTTTAGCATTTTCTATGCCACGTTTTGTTTTTTCTGTAGAACCCCGATGGTCAAATTTATGGCCTTGTTTTCGTTTGTGTTGTTTAAGTGCATTTTTCATTTGATCTACTTTCTTTCCGATAAATCCCCAGTTGTTTTTCAATTGATTTAACTTAACGACGTTGATCCCCATGTCTTCAGCAGCACTTTTATCTGTAAGTCCTTGTTCTTTCAAACTGATGTAATACTCAGCTGTTTGCTTGCTAAACGATTCCTTCTCCTCATCCGATAAGTTATATGTTTTCACAGTAGTATCCACTCCTCCTGATCCTCCTGCAAATCGTGGAGCACCTGTATGACGACTAGGGACATTAGTTAGTCTGCTCATGGTCCTCCTCCTCATGATTTGATTCAGAATTAGATTGATTTTTACCTAACGCCGTTCTCATCTTGCGGTATTGTTCACGAAGCTCCTCATCGTTTTTAGGAGCTGGACCGAATTGATAAACACCTGGCATTATTTCTTTCAACATTTTAACCTCCCCTTTATTAAAAGCTCTTCGCTCGTCTATCTCGACCATCCACCTGAATTCGTTTGGCTCCAGCAATCATTCTGGAAGCAATACGTCCACCTTGGATAGGTCCATACTTACCCTCCATCTGAGGTGCAGAATAGTTTGTTGTGTAGATATTGTTTTGGTCCTCACGTAAATCAGTGACTTTTAAAATTTTTTCAGAGGCCCATGTTTCATATCCGTCTTTCTTGTTGATGTATTCCGCCCCAATTTCGTCAAATACTAAGAGGTCTAATTGTTCAATCATTTCAAATATTTTCTTCTCAGTTAGTTCCGAGTCTCGATCAAAGGTGCTTCTGATTAACTTTAGAAAATCATCTGATGAAATGAACATTGTGCTAAATCCTCTTTTTCGCAATTCCATGCATGCAGCATATGCTAAATGACTTTTGCCTACACCCATTGGTCCTTTAAGCACCAGTGAATTGAAATCAGTTTTGCCAAAATTCATAATGTAGTTAGTTACCTCTGATTTCATGGTCTTTTCGGTATCATTTTCATGGATGTATCCAGAAACCGTTTTACCGATTAGTTTTTTAGGAACCATTTCGAATTTCTCGCCAAACCTTTTTACTTTTCTTTTTTAAGATCTTCTATTTTAGGTAGTCTCGAACGAGTTTCTTGATTAACACAGTGTAAACATACTGATTCTTCATGACTGTTTCCTTCAGTGTCAGTACGTTCCATAATCGGTACTGTTTTTCCACAATCTTCACAAGTTCTAGACCCTGTTTGTCTAATACGACCGATCCCTAACGTTTTCATATTTTGCTTAATGCCATCAGAAGCTCCGTTCATATTACCAACTCCCTAAAACGCATCTTTATAACGACTGTTATTTTGATCATGATTATTACCTGTTGGATTACCTTGTTTGTTTTGGAAAGCTGTTTCATGAGCTTCTACATCATTTAGAGTTTTAATGTTTTGGTTAATCCATTTATTCAGGATCCCTTTCGCATAACGCCATTGCTTTTGGTTCTCTAAGGAAATTTGCATAGCCTTAATTACCAATTCGTCAGATAGGTCATTGCAATAATTAGTAATATCATCTGCTATATAGGGGTTTAATGGACCTATAGTATTTTCATAGAACGCATGAGCATTAAGATTACTACTACTACCAGACTCATATTCTGTTTCTTGTTCTTGTTGTAGTTCTTCTTCTTTGTCTTCTTCTTGTTCTATTTCTATTTCTAGTTCTTCTTCTGTACCGTCATGTGACGTCACGTTAACGTCACTGTTATCTTCTAACTTCTCTTGTTTTTTCCTCTGGCGATAACGTCTGTTACGCTCTGCATTCAGCTTTTTAACCCGTTCCATCCCCTCAACATTTTGGTGTTTTTCCCAATTTGTTATCTTAATAAATGATTTATCATCAATCTCAATCATCCCGAACTGTTTAAATGTTTTCAGAGCTAGACGGACTGTATTTAAAGGTCTATTGAATATCGTTGCTAACATTTCTTCTGAATAAGGTATTTTCTCATTTAAAAAAATGTAGCCACTTGCATTAACTTTTCCTGCCTGAGAAATTAGCTTGATCCAAATAATTAGCAAAGCATCAGCATCTGGCATATGTTCGATCAACTTTATCTTTTCATCCTCGAACATATTTGTGTTGAGCTTGATCCATTTAACTTCGCTCATATAATCTCCTTTCTTTTGAAAACATGCATAAAGCTTGTCTTATCTGATATAATGTATTAATGGTATTTATTTAGGTGCTACTACACCTATAATGGTCTCCAGGCACTAACCCAAGAAATGACTTCATCAAAGTCTTTTCTTTTTACTTCTCGGTAGGTTGGTGCTTGGAATGCCCTTTTCATTTGGTTATAGATTTTGGCATACAACTGCTTTTTCGTTTCAAGCGTTCCTGTAATACCATCTTCCCAGAGCTTTTCAACACGCTTCTTCACAGCATGGTTTAAGGATACTGATTGACCGTGATCTAAGGTAAGCTCATTATCGAATCGTTCTTCTAGACCGTGTACACGTTGTTTAACTACCGTAATTTCTTCTGAAGCTTCCAAAGATAGTTTCATAGAAGCTTTTAATTGTTCTTCAGGAGATAAAACCCTAGGCTGTTCTAATTGCTTTTCCATTTCTTCAAACTTACTCACATAAGCAGCTGTAAAAAGAACTCCTTTCTCTCCAGTCATTTTGTTCGCTACCATGTCGCAACCTTTACGAGTTAGTAAATAATTCAATCTATACTCGCCTTTTTTATCCGCATAACTGCTTTGGATGAAGAAATCTAACGAACGGAATTTTCCGTTGGTTAAATGTTCGATATAAACATTGATTTTTTCTAATAAATCGGAATGCCTTGTACCGATCATCATCGCTATATCTCGACTATCAGCAACTAATACACCGTCTTTTTGAGTTAATGTTAATTCGTTCAATGAAATCCCTCCTATTTATTTCTTTTGTTCTTTCGCTTTCTTGGTTTACTACACCAATAATTCACAAAAGCGTAGAAACTCATTTCAGTATGAAATCTCATTCCGATCTCACGTAAATCACGATAAGAACTTAACGCGCTAATTAGACCAGGTAACAATACATTAAAACCTCCTTATTTCAGGAGCTGAATATGCAGAATCCTTAAGGAAGTTTCAGCTCCTGATAATTAAGTCCTTACAACAAGCAATAGCATTACTTCATTGGTACCACCTTGCCTTTCTGGTATAGTCACACCCTCATGTACAGGAACGCTGGCATTTCAACACATCATTTGGGAGGTGGGTGTCGAAAACGTTCCTGATACATGAGGGCAAGACTACTTGCCCTGGCTTTGCCTAAATGCTAATATTAAATTGAATTATTTCTTGTTTAAGCCTTAGTTGGACCGCCATCCAATTAGGCTTTTTTTATTTAACATAATCGATGATGTTTTGAATCCTTTCTTTCTCTTCTTCATGGATTGCGTGTTTTTTAATCCCTTCAAGGTATTCCAAAGCATCCTTCTTATCTTCACTAGCCTTGTATTTCTTTAAAACTACTTGATCGTCGTCCAAGAAAATTTCCACTGGATCCTTTTCATTGATTCCTAGAGTTCTTCGAAGTTCGATTGGTAGAACCACACGTCCTAGCTCGTCCATTTTACGTACAATACCTGTTGATTTCATTGTCATTTCCCCCTTATTTATAAGTTCCGTAAAGCATCCCAAAGCACATGAACAACAGTGAACCGATACCGATCAGATATAATATCTTGCGCTCAGTGTTTTCTTTCATTTGGTTACCTCCACTCTTTTAATTAATTTGTTGCAGCAGGATCCGGTTCTTTTAATTTAATATCCTTGTGATCAACACCAGGTCGAAAGTATGTCGTTCTATAACGTTGTTTATTTTCACGGAGCTCTTTTTCGAATTTACTTACTAAGTGAATGTTGTAAAAAGTTCGTGTCTCTATTTCCCCAGACTCTCTATAACGAACAACCCACATAGCTTTTTGGATTTTCAACTTCTTTCACCCCCTGTCAGGCAATCCGTATTTATGATGCATGGCACGTTTGTAATTCCAAAGACGCTGAAATCGGTATGGATTACGGTGTGTTGATGGATGTATGGATACGAATTCAGCAAGCTTTTTAGTGTAAAAATGAATGCGTTCTTCAACGGCCTTCATTGGATACCTCCTCTTTCTTTTTCTTTGCGATTCGAACCAAGTCAGGCATAAGGATTTCAATCATTTTCTTGGATTGTTCTTCGTTAAGTTGGATTCTCACAAATACCCTCTCCCTTTTTTTAGTCAAATTGACCAAAATTATTGTAAAAAAATTTCATTGAAAGTCACGCTTAATTCTTCCGCAATGCGTAAAGCTAAAGTAGTGGTCAACGGTTTCTTGTGGTTTTCAATTTTATTAAGATGCCAAACCGTTATATTCAACCTTTTAGCTAACTCAGTTTGAGTAATCCCTTTCTTGTTGCGAATGTTCGCTATATCGTTCGGGATGATCTTAGTCATGTATTCAACTCCTTTTTTGGTCGTTTTGAACAATTCGTTACACTTATTATATTGTTCATATCGAACAAAGTCAATGCATATAATTAAAATTTTTGGTCAATTTGGCAAAATGGTTTTTTCTTCCTTGCGTAGAAATAGATTAAAGTTGCCGATGTGAACAAAGTTGGTACAATATAATTGGGGAAAGAGAGGTGTAATTATAGTGGATACGGTTGGAAAACGAATAAGGGAAATAAGGAAGAAGAACAAGGATACACTAGAGGATCTGGGGAAGAAAATTGATTTTAATTACAGTAACTTATCTAAAATAGAAAGAGGGGATCGCAACCCAACTTTAGAAATACTCAGATCTATATGCGAAATTTATGATGTACCTTTATCTTATTTTTTAGGAGAAAAAGAAGAAATGCCTGCAGAAATCGGTAATAAAGGTGCTGAATGGATGGCTTTTATTGATGAAATGGAAAAACGAAACCTATCACCAGATGAGATAAAAGAGATCGTGGATTTCTTGGATAAGTTCAAGAAATAATTTTTATGTCACAAACTGTCGAAATAAAACAAAACAAACCTCTTACATTTTCTAGTACCATGAATTATAATAATAACCAAACCCAAAATAAGAACAAGTGTTCGTGTTTTTGAAGAGAGGATGTAAGGGCATGGTACATTATACTGACGAAATACCTAGAGGTGTTGTTCTTGAAGTAGACGGTTGTGTCTATATAGGAGTTGAAAAGAATAATGAAAGTGGCCCTTTACGTCAGAGTGTCAACAGAAGATCAAGCCAAAGAGGGTTACAGCATCAGAGGGCAAGAAAGCAAACTTAGAGCTTATGCGGATAGTCAAGGATGGACTATACATGACCTTTATGTAGATGAGGGATATAGCGCCAAAAACTTAGACCGCCCAGCGATGCAAAAAATGAAAGATGATATTCGTGCTAAAATGTTCGATATTGTTCTCGTTTACAAATTGGATCGTATGGTTCGTTCAGTTGTAGACTTATATGAGATGCTTCATTTGTTCGATGAAAACAACGTGTATTTCAAATCTGCTACTGAAATGTTTGATACGTCAACAGCTACCGGAAGAATGTTCATTACTTTAGTGGCTACACTAGCCCAATGGGAACGAGAGCTATTATCTGAAAGAACAACAGATGGTATGCGAAAACGGTTTGAAGAAGGAAACCGAAATGGAGGTAAAGCACCATTTGGGTACGATTTGAATGAAAACGGTAGTCTTGTAATTAACGAAGAAGAAGCACGATGGGTGAAATGGTTATTTGAAGAAGTTAAGGTTAAGGGGAAAAAAGCTTTAGCAAAAGAACTAAATAATAATGGGATACGAACAAATAAAGGTTCTTTATGGAATGCTTCAACCGTTGATTACGTATTAAATAACCCTGTTTATTGTGGGGGGTTGAGATGGAACTACCGTACAAAGAAAGGTTCTCGTACCTTCGAGGAAATTGTTGTACCTGGTGAGCATGAAGCGATTATTACTGAAACGTTATTTTATGAAGTGCAAAGTGCAAGAAGAAAACGAAAGCAAAAAGGATTCAAAGGTCATGCCATTTATCCATTCACCTCTATTTTGAAGTGTCAAAGGTGTGGTCATAACATTATAGGCGGAAGCCGAAAAAGGTCTGACGGATCCCGTTACCGATTTTATAAATGTAACGGACGATTTGTTTATGGAGAATGCGATCTTCCTGTAATCGGAGAAAATGTAATCGAAGAACATTTTATTAGCATGTTAGACATTATTGATGTCGATGTTGAGCCACCAGAAGAAGAGAAGTTTAATGAAAAAGAAATTAAACAACAATTACACAAAGTTTCCGAGCGTATAGATCGCTTAGAGGAACTATATATAGAGGGCGACATTTCAAAAGATCGTTATCGTGAAAAGTTGATGAGGGAAAAAGAAAAAGAGTCTGAATTACATCAGACCCTAAACCAAAAAAGTCATTCAGTTAGTAAAGAGGATATCCAGGCGTTGATCGATTCTCTTAAAGAAAACTGGAACGAAATCACTCTGGAGTCAAAGAAAAAATTTATACAGACCATTTTTGAAGCCATTACCATTGAATGTATACAATCTCATGGTGGGGGCCGAGATCAAAAAGCTGTGATCGAAATAGTCGATTATAAATTGAAATAGTCGGCTATTTCTTTTCTTTCTATCGGTTACTTAAAGGACATATTCCCGACCCCGAAGGCATCCGTTAAGAAACGGATATTTAATATAAGATTGTTACACTCATAGTACCCCTTCAACACTTAGAAATCAAGCGATTAGGACTATGCATCAAGATAAATAGCATCACCAGGAATGTTTCTTTTCTTCATTTCTTCTTTAAATTTCTTCACTCGACTTTCTATAGCTGTTACCCAAATTAATTCAAAACCACTTACGATAGTAAATAACTGTTCATACCGTTCTAACTTCTTTTTGTTCTCGATCCACCTTTGCGTGTAATCAACCTCGATCAATTTCTTTCCTACCACAGCATCACATATCCCGTAACTTTTATCATTGATGATAAGCTCCTGTTCCATTTTGACTCCATCAAATCCACGGTCCATTAAATACTTCGTTCTAAGGATCTCATGACCTCTTACTTTCCGTTTGATAAATGGAACCCCTACAAACTCACAACCTTTCTTAGAAAGAACATATGCCCCTTCATTTCTCAATACCCACCCATCATCTATGAGGTTTTTTAATCGCTTATTAGCACCTCTGGAACCTATTCCCCATAAGGATTGGATCTGACTACGATTCATCACCTTCAGCTGACTTAAATTCCAGAGTAGTTGTTCGTCCTTCTTCACCACCGTTTCCACGCTCAACCCTCCATCTCTTTAGGTAATGTTCCATCACTCGATTGGAGATTAAAGGCACTTGCATTTCCAATAGATCCGGTCCATCTTTCCAAATAGCACGACCTCGTATTTTAGGGAGATCAGCAGCATCACCATTCTTTTCACCTAGGATAACCTCTGAAGCATATTCGTTTTGAATCTTAAAGCATATTTTGGCATCGGCATTCTGTTTGATTTGCCTTGGCAATACATCAGCAGTGGTATATTGAGAAAAGAACAGTTCCCTGAATCCAAACGCTCCACCTATACGAGCAATATGAGCTAACATCCATTGACACGCTTCATACATTTTCTTTTCCTTTGGTTCCATGAATTTTTCAGGAGTTAAATCCCCAGCTTCATCTATAATGACAAACACTCGCTTATTATCCTTTGTTTCTACAATGTTGTTCCAACCTTCTTCTCTTGCTTGTGCTTGCTTTGCTTCTAGTCGATTACAAACCTCATGGAGCAATTGATAGGTTTGCCCTACGTTTGTAGCCACATCATTTACTTGTTGAATGTTTTCGTATCTGGAAAACTCAACACCCGCTTTTAGGTCAATTAAATACAATTCAACATCATTTGGGTTTGATAAGATTAATGAAGTGATGATCCCTTTCATGAAATTGGTTTTCCCGTATCGTACAGAACCACCACCAACTAAGTTAGGTGTTTGATCAAAGTCATGCCATACTAAACCTTTGTACGTTTTACCTACAGGCACCTTCCAACCTTCCGTAGGTTTCAAGCGATAATTCCATTTCTTTGGTATCTCGATTTCATATACATTTAGGTGCATCATACCGCCATCCCATTCAAACTCCACATTTTTATGAAGTCCATCCTCAAACACTCCGATATTGTTATTCAGAAATTCGAGCTTCTTATGAGGTAATCCAAATGGCAAGCGATACACATATTTGGTGCCGATCTCTTTTTCTTCATCGTTCAATATATCCTCTTTACGAACAAAGACACATTTCTTAACTTCTTTCTTTTCATTAACAACAAAGGTCTTGGTATAATCCAGTATCTTTTCGATTTTCTTTTTATCCGACATTGTACCCCACTTCACACCAGAACCGATCATTAAACCACTCATAAGAGCTGAAATGCCGATTGCTTCTAATATCATAAATCCACCCCGATTGTTTTCACCAATTTTTCAGCTTCTTCATAAGGGATAGAGTTCCAATAATTATCATATGAAAACTCCTCCATTGTATAGCTGTAACCAAGCGAACTCCCGTCTTTTAAGTCCACAAAATATAGCCCCTCTTCAAAGTCCTTCTCCCAGTTTTCTAAAATATAGGGTTCTTGCAACATTGGGTGATCCATCAGTGAACCTCCTTGCCTTGAATTGCTCGAGCAAAGTTACTCCATAAACGATAATGCCTACGTTCACGTTTGTTTTTCCAACGACTACCCCATTCTTCTTTAAGTTGTTGGTCCTCCTGGTGATTAAACAAAAGCATTAATCCACCATAAGCTACCGGAAGAATCAGAAAACTCACTACCAATCACTCTCCTTATTCCAATCTAATGGTGATAAATCCTTATCAGTAACATCAAACAACCCAAACTGATATTCACTTGAACAATCACTACAAGCGAATTTATTTCCTTCTACCACACTTGTAGCTATCTCTTCTACACCCTCTAAATCATTGAAGTTAACTGTACTCAAATACATATCGTTACTTTGACATTTAGGACAAGAACACGAAAAACGCATTTTTAAATCCCCCACTCCTCCCATTTATTTTCAACAATACGCTTCAATCTTTCCATACGCTCATCATCTGGCTTGCACTTTTCACAGCCTTCCCCCTCACAAACCAAGCAATTTTCTTCTTCTTGCTCAACCAGCCAAAGCAAAGCAAAAAGCCAACCAAAAAGCACCTCACACAAAACTAACTTACGCAAATTCAACACAACAAACATAATTCAAACCTCCCGTTAAATCTTAAAAGTACAAGTTACCCAGGAACGTTCCATAAAGGAACGCCCCCTAGAACAAGAAAGTTGCAGCTCCAATTTTAGCCATACACATGCTGAACCCTATAATTGTTCCAGCAACCAAGATCCCTTTAAGCACCCAATCATTAACTGTAATAACTCCCTTTACATCTAGAGCTGATAACGTAATTACTGTAGCTCCTACCGATCCAATCACAATATAACCACTTATGATTAATCCTGTTGTAATCATGCTGTTTCCTCCTCAAAAGGGTAATGATGGATCATCTTCATCAACCATGCCCGGAAACTTAATGACGTTCTTTTGATCTAAGCTCCAGCCAGTAGGCTGCATCTTTTCAAAGTCCTTGTCGATCTCCTCTGACAAAGCGAAATAACCATCATATTCGGGGTTAACTACATCATGTTTTTCCATGTATTCATAGATCATTTCCTTTTGGCCATCAGTTTTTGCGCAACTGTATAGTTCAGAAAGATACTGCGCACCATATAAATAAGGAGTAGTTTTCAAATCCTCATATTTATAATTAGGCATTGAATTTCTTCTTGCTGCCTTAACTCCTTTATAAGCACTCCAATACCAACTCATTGCAAGCCAACCTTTCTCTCTTTACGGAAGTTTTCGCAAGCTACATTTAAAATATCTTCTGGACCCTCAACATCTTCTTCGTCAACTTCATCCATAACAATTTCTTGGAATAGCATTAATGCTTCAAATGCTTGCTCTGGTTCCCATTCCAAAAATCCCATTATGTGAATTACATCTTCCCATCGTTCCAATAAGCTTTGTTCCGAGCTTTCTTCATCAATGTTTTCACTTGATACATCATAATTCGTAATCCAATCAGCAATTTCTAACACAGGCGTACCTTCTGGAAAGGTTTTATACTCAACCCCGTTTAAATGAGTCATGAAGTAATTCTCACAAAAATCCCTAGAAAGACCTTCCTTTTCCATCATTTCAGGTATTAAACTTGTAAGATCATAAACTTCATTTTTCGCAGCCAAGAATTGTTTTGGTGCGTCTATATATTTCATAGAATTACCCCCTTCTTGTTTCTTGCGACCATATGTTTTCGGTCCTTTCACTTCCTTCATACAATCCCTCCTAAATAAAGAATTACAATATAGAGGACGCTTCCCCATCTTCACTACAGTCCTCACATTCCATTGCTAAACGCCCATGATTATGTGCATAGTCCGTTTCTTCCCCTGTTAAATAAGCAAAATCCGTATCTATCTCCCACTGATCCTTGCAGTAAATGCATTGAGCAGGTAACGTGCCCCTCATATAATCCCTCCTAAGTCATTAGCGCTCACTTGAACACTTTCTTTTGGTTGTTCTTCTAGTTGCGCTGGATCTCCCAACATATCTCTGATTATTAAACCTTTGATATATCCAGAAAAATTGGTCTTTTGCATGGAGTAATCAAACAGTTCTTTCTGGAATTGATCAAACAAATTAAATGTCACGCCTTTGGTTTTGCACTTCATTGGTTTGGCCATAAAAGCTCACCTATCTCATAAAAAGCTATTGCATTCGCTAGATCGGGAGGTAGGTTTATTTGAAACAGAGGATTAAATAACCTACTGTATTGAAAAATGTGCTGCACATAATCAATGAGAAGTTTCGCTACCCCCTCCAACGAGATAAACAGGATCATTGTAGTTCCATTCCAATTCATCGACAGCCACGTTTCGGATCGTTTCTGTAAGCTCCTCATACGTGTAATTACTGCTTTCAATGCCCTTGGTTAACGTGCCACTCTGGTTAGAAATGAATCGCTTATTTTTCACGGTTCCTAAGTTAATCGTACCGCTCCCCACATCAATAAACCTTGCAATACCTGGTGTTGGGTTGGCGTACCAGGCACTTGCTCCTTCTGCAGCTACAGCTGCATCTTCAATCGTGATAGTTTTCGTAACGTCATTAACAGTGATAGTGTGATCAGCGACTAACATATCTTTTATGAGCTCTTTTTCCTCTCTGTGTCGACTTATCGGCTGACCCACAACAACTTTTACTCTGTTTTCGGGTACAAATTGGTGTAATCCGATCAAAAGCCTTATCAGTGCATCTTTGTGGAATTTACTATCACCTCTACGGTTACGATCCAAGCTAGTGCGTTCATCTCTTGCTAACTGACCTGCAAGGCGAGTAACTCCTTTGTATTCCACGATAAAGTCATATTTACGTAGATCATTTTCTACCTTTATTCGGTCTGGAATGATATCTGATGGGAAGTTTTCTATAATGTCTGGTGCGCAAAGCTTAGAATTATAACCGCCCCAATCATATCCAACGATCAATTCCCTTCCTCCTTTCTTTAGACTCGAAGTAGATTAAGTCTAAATCTGTTATTTGGTTTAAAACTTTATGTACTTTAAGTCTATGGGCGAATAACTAAATATTGTCTGTCCATGTGAAATTTTAGTTCACAGTTTTTTTATGACATTAGTTCGCAGGAATGAGAAAAAGTATGTGGAATACTTATATAGGTGATGTTATGGAGAATAGAATTAATGAATGGATTGAAAAAAGAGGATATAAAAAGAAATGGATTGCTCAACAGTTAGGTGTATCACGTGAAGTGCTTTCCAGGTGGATTAATGGAAGGAATATGCCCTCATTAGAGAAAGCATTTGAGCTTGCGGAAATATTGGGGTGTAAGGTAGATGATTTGTACAAGAAAAGATAGATTATTTATATCAATTAGTTCATATTTTTCAGAAAATACCGTATAATGGTAACAAATAGGAGGGATTTACAAATGAAAAAAGTAGTGAGTATGTTAATGGTGTTAATGGTAGCGTTTCCTGTTGGGGCTTTTGCCAAGGATATGTCAGCTAGCGAAGTGGTAGATCCACACAAAACATGGAGCATTAACTTTAGTACGGAAATGGATATAGAATCAATTAACAAAGATACATTAACAGTAGAAGATTTTCAGGGAAACGAATACGAATTAAATATAGAGTTAAGTGAAGATAAGAAAACGATAACAGTAGATAGTGAAACGCCTTATGAAATAGGAGCTTACCGATTGCATATATCGGATGAAGTGAAAAGTGAAAGAGGAGTTAACCTGGAGGAAGAAGTTAATTTTATTTCACGGTAAAGAATAAGGATTTTATAGAGTAACCCCCACATTGGAGGGTTACTTTTTTTATTTACCCGTAGCTCTAACAATCATAGCGACTACTTGCTCTCTTGTTGGTGTTCCTTGTGGATTAGAACCGTCGGTGATTTGTAGCTGAATCCCCTTCTCCCATTCTTCTTTAAGGGAATTTGATGGTGCATCACAGCTTGAAGGTTCTTTATATTTGATATTAAAAAATGCACATATCGCTTTTGCTTGGATACGTGCAATCAAGGTTACATATTCGGGATCTTTAAAAATTCGTTCAAAGTCCTTATCATTGGTCATAAACCCGTTTTCTAATAATACTGCTGTCATATCCGTTTCTCGGCATATGTGCATATTTGTCCATTCACCTATTTCACTAGGGTGGAGTCCGTTTCCATGCGTTGATAAACCCTCTTTTTCGGCTTCTCTCACGTACAATTCAGCTAGTCTCCTAGAATCATCCGCATTATGCCAATAAAAACGCACACACACCTTCTACGTCCTTATTAGAGGATGCGTTAGCGTGGTTACTCACTACTAAGTCAACACCTTCTCGGTTGTAGTAGTCTGTACGTTGTTGAAGTGGTACTTCTGGGGAATGAGGTTCTTGACCATAGGTAATTTTAAAACCATGATCCTCTAATATTTCACGCAGAACAATAGAAAGACGAGAATTTAAAATCATGCTCTTTGTAATACCGTCCATCTTTTTGAACCCCTTTTCCTTTTGTATTAGTTCCGTGTCCAATGTCTAAAGCTACATAAGCCATGTTACTTCAGTCCTTTCTCTTCAAGAGCTGCCTTCTCTTGTTTTCCTTTTTCGCCAACAAAGTTATGTTTGTACCAAGCTACAATAGCAGCGCCCGTTGTAATTACCGTGGAAACTCCTTGTTTAACCTCTTCGCCTTCAAAAGGTAATGGTGAATGTCCTGCTGCAGCTAAACCTTGGTTAATCAACGCTACTAATAAAACACTGATTCGAACTACTGAACCTTTATCCATGTAAAACTCTCTCCTTTATTGTGTAATATTTGGAATTATCCATGATAACAAGGCTATTAATACTGCAATCCATGCTGGGAGATTGCGCTGCCAATTATCCTTTTCTTTGATGATCCTCTCGACTCCAGCGTTGTCTGCTTTTTGATCCACTTTCTCTTCTAAGCGTATGAAGTCAGAGGTATCTGATTTTTTCTCCATCTTTTCTTCTAAATCATCAATGTCCTTTGCATTTTGTTTGGATCTATTTTCTGCTGAATTTGCTGTTTCATAGGCTGTTTCGACTTTTTCTTTAACATCCAAAACATTATCCAGCTTTTGATTCTGCTCAGCTAGCGACACTTTCACATCCATGAGTATCGTCATGAACTTTTCCATGTCCTCCACTTCCTTGTCCTTCTCTGTTTGTGACATTAGCTCCCCCCTGACCTTTCACCTAGTTCCTTTTAAATTGACCATAAAAAACTACGCCTTTAGGCGCTTTAGTGATAATTAGTTTTATTGGATTGAATTTAAACTATCTCTTAACAAATTAAAATCAGAAGCCAAAACATCATCTGCATCAGATGGTTTAGAAACATCACTAACCCCTAATTTTGTAGACGGAGGGGAAATAGTTGGATTCATTTCATTTATTGCATTTACTGCTTGATTAAATTGGTATGCATAAAAATCCCCGTCCACATAAGCTTCTGAAAAAGTTCCATCAGCTAAACCAACATACTGTCTAAATTCATCAATCCTATTCGTAAAACTATTCCATTCATTAGCAGTTAAGTTAAAATCGTCACCGCTATTTTTACTGGTTGACCAACTCCAATTATTAGGTCTAACTCTTATGTCTATATTTCGAGCACTTGTGTAAGAAGAATCATATGCAGGGTCTCCTGAAGTAGTATACGCTCTCCAATACCAAGTTCCTTCAGATAAACTAGCTGTAACAGAAGCCCTTGATCCAGAACTTACATACGAACTTTGCCAAACATCAACACTTCCACTGAAATCGGAATACGGACTTGTTTCAACAACTAAACTACAGTTATCGCCATCGGGATCAGAGACATCTGCTGAAAAAGTAGGTGTAGTGTCTGATACTTCAACCCCGTTAGATGGGTAAAGATTGCTAGGCTCATAAGGTGGGTTATCAGGATCTGGCTCAGGTGCAGGAGCATCTGTTGAATATGTTCCACTATCTTCGTAAATATCAACATTATTATCAATTAATGCAACCTCAATTGTGTAATTCGTGTCTGAACTTAACCCACTAAAAGTAGTGTAATCTGTTCCTGACTCTCCTGAGATAGAAGTCGTACCTGCACTTGATCCATCTATAGCCCACTGTAGTTGATCACCGCCGTAAGTTGTTGACCATTCTGCTTTAACACGAATACTATCTTCATCTGAACTCACTTTGTATAAATTAACGTAACCAGACATTTGAGCACCTCTTTTCTATCCGAATTTAGCTACAAGGTTATTAACTGTAGCTATCTCATTACCGTTTATATACCCACTATTTTGGGATAGATAGCTCACAAGGGTTCCGGTGCTATCTAATACACCTACATAAGCTCCCGCGTTTGAATCAGCCCCCATGGCCGCTTTTGTATTATCTACTGCATTCTTTAAAGTGATAACACCGGCCGATAATTGCTTATCAATTCCTAGTGCGACTCGTGGATCTGAAAAATTGTCATCATACAAAACAAGTGTTCCGCCTTTGTTGTCTCCGGCACCTGATTCTACACCTAACTTAACGTTAATGTTCTCGTTCTCATCGTATAACTGAAGGAGTCCACCATATTCATCCTTGAATACTTCTGATAGTTTAACGCCGTTTACAACAGTTTCAACCGCATTTGAAGTAAGGTTTTCTGTTTCGATATTTTGAGCCTTTAACTTCCCAATGACACCGGCCGAAAGTACAAATCCACTGCTTGTTATGGCTTCGCTGAATGTTTGGCCTCCATCTGTACTGATTCCAAGACCATTTGACTTCAGAACAACTAGATTATCAGGGTTATTTGGATCACGAGCCACAATACCTTGACCTTCTGGATATTCTAATTGAGTCATACTGTTTTGCAAGGCAACTGTAGCTTGCTGGACAGCAGCTTCTAATGCCTTGTATTTGAGTTTTCCATTTGAATTAAGAATGCTTTTTAAA
>SDGX01000003.1_pt1 | contig 19601 bp, 25 predicted proteins | sample 2873821 | NCBI WGS metagenome assembly SDGX01 (sample SAMN08132707, study PRJNA421101) | viral metagenome | isolation source: viral fraction magnesium sulfate-rich | place: Spain: Penahueca Lagoon, Toledo
TTTCTGTATAACACTTCTCCCTGGTTCTCTTCTGTAAATAGCGTTAAATCCTTTGGGAATACAACGCCATAAGTATTTGGTTTCCTCACATCACTGCCATACAGTTGACCTGCATAAGGAAAAGGCGCAGACTTCCCAGATGTCTTTTGAGCAGTGATGCTAATGTGAGACGTCTTAAAAATAACGTGCCAGTATATATTGACTCCTCCAGCTACCACTCGACCTATTACACCGACTGGAAAAGGCGTGTGTTCTTTAGTGGATATCAAAACAGCTGCAGGTTCTTTTTCGAATATCTCATCCTCTATTGACCAAAGCTCTCTTGTACCAATTAAAGAATCATCAAGAAACACTCTCGTAATTTCATTGATCGTCTCAATGTCACCTTTAGAAAGGTTTGCTTGTATCTTTGTCTTGATTCTCATGCGGTACTCTTCGTCTGTCAGGTCTCCCCTGTACTCTCTCACAATATCTTGACCAATCCGATCAAGACCTTTCCCTTTTGCCTTGTCGATGTCTTTCCATTCGTCAACCGTATTTAGTGTGTCCCTGATCTCTTCAATCTGTTCTGAAGCTATAGATAAAAGTTTCCCGATATTGCTTGAAGGTGACTTACTGAAAACATCTGTGAGCTTGCCTAGCATTTCATTTAAAATACTCATGTAACCACAACCTTGTTGAAGTCTGTTTCTGCGACTTCTTTTTGTGAGATAACAATGTTGTCTTTAGAATAAATGTCTCCAGTCTTGCTCATCTCCACTCCGACATCTTCAACGCCATTCACACTAAAAGCAACAGATACCAACTTTGCGTGCACTACATTTTCATTTAATGCTAGACCGTCGTGGTTCGATCCATCTTCATCAGATCCACCAATATATTCAATGATCTTCGTCCGCACTTGGTTATAACCATCAGCCGGGAACAAGTTGTTTGTTGTGACAGTGACGTTCACGTAAATATCTGTAATCGTTGGCCTGGTGAACCCGATCGTGTGATTGATGCCCTGAGAATCAGTGACTGTTATTTCCGTGGTTCCATATGACCTGATCCCGCCCGATTTCGTGTTAAATATTGCTTGAGCAACATCAGAATCTGTTCCACCAAATACAAAGGGCGCAATAGAGTGAGGAGGTGTCCCATCACTATCAACCTCGCTTAAGATGTTATGTTCAACAATCGCGTCTCGAACACCGTTTGTTTCTAGCAGCGTCCCTTGAATACTTTCAGGTGTAGAAGCTCCACCTTTACTTGTAGACTTATAAAAACGCTCTCTGAACTCCTGGTCTGTCTCTTGATCTCGGCCACCTTCACCTTCAGTGGTATTTGTTATCGAGTCCACGTTAGCGTGTGGGTTAATAATCTCTGTTACGGTTCCAATATCAACGTTTCCTTTCGCTCCCATCTCAAGAGCCCTGGCTTCCACAACCGTCTTGCCATTTCCGTCTAACTCCGCATCTTCTATGGTTTCAAATAATACCTCGTTCACGGTGCCGGCTTGAAATCCTGACAAAATGACTTCGTTTGGAGTTCCGGTTATTTCTATTTGCAGTCTGCTAAAATCTCCGTTCAGTCTAGAAATTCCGATATACGGTCCCAACCTACTCAACGAATGACCCGTTGCCGTATTCGGGAATGCTGAGTTGTAAACTTTTTCAGCAAGCTTCCAAACACCAGATAAAAACCAAGCAAAAATCATAATTAGAATACCTAAAGGAGAACGACTGGAGAGATTGATATTAGAACCAAACTCTTCTTTTGCTTTTTGTTCCATATCGCCTTTTAGATCATCGTAGGTTTTTCGTTTAAACCCATTCTCATTTAACACCTGTATCCACCTCCCTCTCGATGGAAGTACCATCAACTAAAATGGCTCTATAATACACCTTCGCTTTCCTTCCCTCTCGCTCAACCTTTAGGTCTTCAATTGAATCAATACGAGGTTCGTAAGAAAAGGCATCTAATAACGCATCGCGCATTTTCTCTTCAGTAGGGTTATGGCCAAGGATGGCATAAAAATCTAGGCCGAAGTCAGGATCTAAGAACCATTCACCTTTATTGGTCGCAGTGCATAGTTTAACGGATTGTTCTAGTTCCTCTTCCGCATCAACTAATAATAGTTCGCCTTTGTCTAAGGATAAATCGCCATTCGCAAGTTTTAATGACTTCATCCAATCACCCCAATGATCACAGCATCATGCAAGTTGTGGTGCCTGTGTGCGCTTGGGTATGCAACAGAACCGCCCATCACATCATCGAGCGCTCTTTCTGAAAATACGACCATAACCACATCGCCAGGATTCAGTATAGGAATAAACTCGCGAATGACTTCTTCATCTGTGTATTGCAAAGGCTCTTCTGAGGTAGCCCTGGTATCGACCGTTTTAAACCGTTGATAAAGGACGGGTACTCCCTCGATAGGAGCACGTGTGATGGGTTCTTGATTTCGTTCCTTGTACTTGTAAAGAGGCTGTATTTTAGCTGTCTTTTCACTTTCATTAAAAGAAAGAACCTTACAGGGCATGGCTGTATGAAGGTTCAGCATTTGCTCTTCAATCATGTGTTTAAAAACAGACATTTTTGACATCGGCTGACTAGCCATCATGGATCACATCCATTTCCGTGATAAAGTCTTGATCTTGCGAACGGTGGCGCCCTCGTTTAACTCGAAATTGGCCAGAAACATACTTGGATTTAATGTGAATAATAGCAGCTGTTGAAATTCTGTGCTGCAACAAACATTTCACCTTATATCCAGTAACCGTTTCTCCGTTAGCGCCTTCTTCTTCAAAAGGAGACGGAGTTCCAATCAACCCTGTATCAGGCGACAGTGTAAAACTCATGTCATCCCCTTCTGTTAGTGGTCGAATATACACCTGGCCTTTTTTAATATAAAAAGAAGCCCCGCAATCTTGCGCGACTTCTAGAATAGTTGAGGTCACTTCACCGTCAGCTGTGTACCCTTTTGGGTACGTTTTATCTTCAGGAAGACTTAGAACTGCAACAGGCAACCCCAACACAGGAATTAATTTATTTAAAATCTGAGAGCCTCGTATGTTCTTTTTAAATGACATGCTCTCGGTTTTTTTGCTATCCATCTTCTGTCCATCTAACACGCTTATAGAAGTAACTTTGTCCACGCTCTCATAATTCGTTAGCATCTTAGATATAAAGCCACCTAAAATAACTCCCTCATCTTCTGTGTACCCTGCATTGACAGTTAACTGTTGCCCTTTGCGCATTCTGTTTAGCGTGTCACTGTTCAAATTGTAGAGGTCTACCTTCGCTTCATTTGGTTCTGGTTCATCATCAAATGGCACATCAAAATGAATGGTTAGATCGTCTGCGCTCATAGAGAAGTTATCGATATCAACCCTTGTTTTTCGTCCATAATATTTCATGACCCCACCACCAGAAATACTGTATCTCCTAAGTTATCGAAGGCAACCTGCTCTTCTTGTCCAGATAGATCAGACGGTGTGATTAAAGTGACTGGATACCTGAAGTCTTCGATATCATGAAATAAAGGAACACCATACACAACCTTCTCACCATACACAAGAACTTCTCTGTCCTTTTCTAAATCGATAGTGAAGAAGTCGAAATCAGCATTATATCGGACTTCAAACGTAAAAAGCTCCGCACCTAGACGAATTTCAAAACGATATGGGATTTGTTCTTTATTAACAGGAATGTATTGCGTCTCCATCCGTTACACCACCCTGACTTCTTGACCGATTTGCAAAGCTCTAGGATCTACATTAGGATTCAATTCAACAATCTTCTGCCAGGTGGTGCCATACTTTGGAGCAATCCCGTAAAACGTCTGCCCTTTTCGGATGGTGTGGTACTGCTCTTCATTTTTTGAAGGCTGATTCTCGGCCTGTTTTCTCCCGGCATTTGAAGTTTTGCTTACTTGCGTTTTATCTATGGTGTTTAGTTTGGTATAAGAGGACTTAGCGATTCGCATTTTTTGTAAAGAAGCATCGAATGAGTAACCTTTCTTCACGCTTTTATCAGCTTTATATTCAAAAGAGGTGATGGCCATGTTTAAATAGGCTTTTGTGTTTTCGAATGAAACGATTTCCCCTTTATTCATAGCCTTCTCTAGATCTTCGCATCGACGTTTAGCATCATCCCCTTGAATGACGCCTGTTATTGAGATCGTTTGAGGATTTGGTTTTGTATGATCCGATATGCTCACCCCATCCTCTGTCGGATGGTTGGTAACTTCGGCGCTATTCGCTACTTCTTCCGACCGCACAAACACAGACACGCCAGCTAGTAATCCCATGATTATCACCCCTCCGTTACGCGCGGATACTTCCTTCCCATCACTTCTAAAAACTCTTCCAGTGAACGATCAGAAGCTTTTTTCGCTAGTTTATAAATTTTATTCTCATCAATATTGTCACCGTAAATGTAAAAGTTAGGGCTGTACTCTACACGAGCTCCTTCATTGTTGTACTGATTGGACTCATGGTTTTCGGATGTTCGATTCTCTTCTCTAGAGTTATTAAAGTGCGTAACCCATTCTTGGTGAACTTGTTCTGCCTTAGGTTTGTCTACGTTCGTTTCGCTTTCAACTTTTAGAACGGGAGGCAAGATGGAACCGATCTTTTCTAACCCTGTTAATATATTATTCTTAAACCCTGACAGTCTATCTCCTAAGTTAAGTTGTGGCTTATCTCCCTGTTTAGAAAGAATGCCCGTATCTCTTAAGACATTCGATTGATCTGCGGTTAATACGGACTCACCTTTATGGAGAAGTGAATTGTAGTTATCGTATGGAACTTCAGCTAACCCAGTAGCGTGTGAACCATCAATTCCTGCAGCCATAGGTGATAAACCACCCTTTTGAGCAGATTCTGTTGTCATGGTGTTTAACTTATCAATATTCGGTATATCAACTTTAGGAATGAGATTAATCTTTTCGATCAGCCAATTCACTCGGCCGATCAATTTATTAATGTAAAGCTTCCCAGCCATCCACATCCCTTTAAAGAATCCGCCTATGGCTGTTTCGGCTTCTCCTGAGGCGCTTGTGATTTTACCCCAGTTTGTAATGATCGTCTCACCTACATCCATAACTAGCGTGATCAACCAACCAATTGGAGTGAATAGTTTACCGATCCGCCAACCGAACTTAGCAACTTTGAGGGCAGCACCTAATATCTTCCCTCCGAACCTAAAGGCGTATTTTCCTGCGCCTAACAAATACTTACCTGCAGTTCCGGCAAACTTGCCGATTTTAGTACCCATTCTTCCTACATTGCGCCCAACGGTTTTACCAGTGTTCCATGCAGAACGACCTAATGAACCGAACTTACTACCTGCTGCCCTAGCCATTGATCCAGCCTTAGTTCTAATAGTATTGAATGCGCTGCCCATTCTCGAGCCCATTCTTCCGACTCCTCTACTGGAGGTCCGACCGGCATTCCAGACTTTCCGGCCAAAGTCATCGAATTTTTTTCCTGTCCATTTAACTCCTTTTCCGACTCCTTTGGCAATATCACCGACTTTTCCTAGTCCTCCTGATCCGACAAAAGCTCCGATTGCAGGTAGCATGCCGCCGATAAGCTCGCCTGCACCTCCGAAGGCGTCACCAACAGACCCGAGCCTAGTTCTAGCTTCCTTCCATACTTTCTTGGCTTCGTTAAAGGCGCCTTTATTACGTTTTTCCATTTCTTCTGCTGATGTCCCTATCTCCCCAAATGACTCGTTAGCAGCCTTCTTTAAAATCGGCATAAACTCTTCGCCCTGCTCTTCGTACATGGTCCCGAATATATTCGTTCCATGAGCTGCCTTGAGTTCTTTTGGTAGGTCTGAAAAACCTGAAATAAGTTTGTTGATCGCTTCTCTTCCTTCAGGACCACCTTCAATGATTGATTCCCGCAGTTCGTTTGTTTGTTGGATGGCTGGCTTTACAGATTGGCTCAATTCATCCATGCGCTTTTTAAGGTCCTCCGGCACTTCTTCTCCTTTAGCCTTCAGCCCCTGGATCTTATCTGTTAACTTCTCGTATTCGTCAATCGTTCCAAGTGTGACGTCGCCAAGACCTTGTGTTTTCGCAACCACAGTAGATAACGAATCTAAAACTGTTTCGTCGCCTTCTTTGATTCTCCCTATAAATTCAAAGGCTAATGAGTCGCCCATTCTGTCCATTACTCGAATGCCTTTTTCTCCACCTTCAACCATAGCCGAGAAAAAGTCATTTCCGCTCATACCTGCTTTAGAAATATTGTTACTGTACTCCTCGGTATTATCAAGAAGTTCGTCAAACACGTCTGGATTCAATCTCTGCGAAGCTTCTGTTAGCATGTCAAAAGCTTGTTGAGGTCCTTTGATGTCTTTGAATCGTTCATCCATTAAATAAGCAGTTCTGGCTATTCGGTTTAAATCGGCGCCTGTTTGACTTTGCAATAGGGCGATGTTGGTACCAAGCTCTCCTGCTCTTTCTCCGACTACATCAAAGGTTTTCGAGGCTGTTAAAACGGATTCGGTAGCTTCAGTAGTTGTTATGTCTTTAACGTTAACGAATAAGTCTTCCGTTTCTTTGGCTAAGCCTTCAGCTGTTTTCCTGGTAACTCCAAGTGCAGCTTCAAACTCACGTGGTATTTGCGAAAAGCTCAAAACATCGTTCGCTATCGCCCCGCCACCTACAGCGCCAGCGATTCCGCCACCAAGGTTTCCTAATTTATCAGCTAACGTATCAGCTTCTTCTTGGGTCCGTTGTAACTCTTCTCTCGCTTGGGAAGAATCTATATTAGGATCGGGTATCGATCTAATTGTACTACCCAATTGATCTGCTTCATGTTCTATGTTTCCGAGCGCTCGTACAGGCTGACCTCCAGAAATATTAGGGTCTTCTATTGACCTTATACTTCCATCTGCATCATTTGCAGATCTTTCAATCCTTCCAAAAGAGCGTTCTCCTTCAGACCCTACAACGCCCATTTCATTTTCTAGTTGGCCAACAGACTGCCTGAAATTATCAGTTTGCCTATCAGCTCTTCTCAGGGGAGAATCGTTTATTTTCCATGTTATCCCGAAAATTAAGTCACGCACATTCATCTATTTCACCCCCAATAAAAAAAGCGCCCTTATACAGGAACGCTCTCAGATTTTTCTTTATTATTTAGTTCATTGTGTTTAAATTCATATCCGCAATCAGCGCATTTATAGTTACGTTCGGAAGTCTTTTTCTGCAAAGGTCTGCCTATTAAATAAAGCAAAATACCAAGCGCTAATATTCCAACTGTAACGAAATTAAACTGAAAGGGAATTATAAGTATCAACGCTAGGATTTCAAAGAATATACCTGCTCTCTTGATACCTCTCCATTGTCCGGTAGCCATCATAGATACTAACCCTAATAGCATTACACCGATACATACCAATCCGATCACCATGTTCCAGTGCAACGGGATTGCTAACACCCCGCATACTCCACCTACATAAAACCCTCTAGGGAAATTCGATTCTTTCACATTATACTTTTCACATTTCGGACATTGATCTTGTTCTTCCATTCTCTTATACCTCCATTCTCTGTACTATTATTCAACAAATAGTAAAAAATTCCTTTCGAATGGCAGGATTTTTTAAGCCCAGCTGAAATGCCAGGCCTAAAATTCCCCTTTTTTCTTTACTAAATCCAGTGCATGGTTCGCTGAAAGAAGCTCTTCGTATTCCATTCGTTTTGCATCAGAGAATGAGAAATATGGAGAGGTTGCTACTCTCCAGAAGAACCAGTTATCTTCAACCCTCTTTTTGAGTTTTTGTTGACTTATCTGGCCGGGAGCCAAGAAAGTTCTCGGCTTCATTCACAAGCTGGGTTAGAGCTATAATGTCCTCGCCAAATTCTTCTGGTGTTACTTGCGGTTTCACCACTACATTTTCCAACATTTCACGAGAATACTTCGATTCCATTAGTACCCCGTTAGCGTTTTTGCAACGGTCTTTCATTTCTAGGTACCAAAATGCACCTGGATGCTGCAACGTGTACTCAGTTCCTTCAACAGTTACTTTATGCTGTCTCATTGAGACACCTCCAAATTAGTTACTCATTTCTGTGTCATAATCAGCTACAAGAAACACAAACTCTAAACTAGATACTTCATTACCTCGCTCAGAATCAGGCGACTTTTGAATAAGAGCCTCGGATCCACCTGATTTAAAATTCCCTGTGTTCGAGTCGATAACTTGAACAGGGAATGGCTCCTTCGATTTAGCCTTACTCATAAGGTAACTAGCTGATGGGCTTGTGTGTTTTAATGTCACTGTGATCTGACCTGTATCATCAGCGTTTTCGATGAACGTGACATCACCTTGCGACCCGACGTCCATAGAGAACTTATCATTAGAACGAGCGCATTGTACCATTGTCCCGTCTTGATATCCGGTTAAAATCACGCCATCCACGACAGTGTTAACGTTTTTCGGATTATATACTTCTGCCATGATCGATCCCCTCCTTAAACTTCAATACTTCCGTTGATACCAACGTCTTCAATAGCGCCTGCGATAGTGCCGCCAAACGTAACACCTGGTAACTTACGGTTCGCTCGATCAGTCTGCGAGATTTCGCTACGACTAGGAGCTGTCACGTTATACATTGGCTTATCTTCTGCATCACGACCAATAACACCAGAAGCCACTGCACGTTTAAATGGTGCTTCTACTGCAGCTACAACCTGAGCAATGCCTGCGTTGGTAAAACGAACTTTCTTGGAGTTCGCAAGCAACGAGAATACACCCTCTGTGATACGTGCTTCTAGCCAATCTTTAGAGCGAACAACGTCAATGTATTCGCCACTTGTCGTCTTGCTGTTAGACGTAATCATCACGCCACCTTGCTCGATATAAGCGTTCCCGTTTGCGTCTTCAACGCTGTCTACTTCAGAATTCATTAACCCGGAGTTAGAGATCCCGTTTAGAGTCTTAAAGGTCCACGTGATTGTTCCTGGTGCAAACGGTGCACAAGCTCCCACCCATGCTTCAGCTGGGTATTCACCTGGTTGGTTGGTCACCATAACCACTGTACGGTCTGAATTTAAAGCGCCTGCATAAACCGTTAGATCATCTGTTGATACAAAGTACATTTTCTTCTGCGTATTCACCCATCCAGAAAGCTCTTCAACTTCATCCGGACCGTTTTCAGTACACATTAAGAAATAGAAGTCATTGTGATCTACAATAAGAGTATTTAAAGCGTCCGTTAGATCAGTAGGCACGCTACCTCCTGCAGTGTCATAATTCACACCATGGATGGCTAGTTTTTCAGGTTTAGGGTCTTGGCCAAACGTAGCTGCAGCCATATCATATTCTGGAGTACCAGAATTAAAATCTTTAGCCACCCCTTCAATGCCTGTGTATTCTTTGTATGCCAATGCACCACTAGTAGACAAAATCAACGGCATGCCGAAGCCTTTTTGACTGGTGCCTTTGGTGTTCGAGGTGATCGTCACCGTCACATACCTGTTAGACATGTGCTTCACTCCTTTTAATCAAAATAAATAGCCGCATAAGCGACTACTTGATCCATTCATTATTCAGTTCAACGTTGTCGATGTCCTCGACAGTGTACGTTACTTCTCCAAGTACTCTCAGTCGAACATCAAAGCCTTGTTTGCGCTCGTATGTCACATCTCCTAAAATAGTATCTCGGTTTTGAATGGGCTCCATAGAAACAACCACAATCCCTTTTTCCTCTAACTCAAAATACCCAGCTGTTTTAAGCCAACTGTAAGCATTTAGAGCAAGGTCAACGGAATCTTCATCCTCTTCGCCATAACAAGTAACCGAAACCATGATCTCTGGGTTTGTGACCTCCCTGATTTCCACTCCACCTTCTACATTTGAAGTGTGCTCTATTGGATTCATAGAATCTGAACCTAATAAAGTTGGGAACTTAATAGAGATATAAGGATACGGAGGCTTCTTCTTGGATTGCTCCGCCAGAATGGCCAACTGCCCTGTATAATTGTTGAGGCCTCCAATAAGCGTGTTTCGTATAGTCTTGTAATCAATCATTCTATTCACCTATTCGCTTTGCAAAATAAATATAGACATCAGCTTGCTTGGAGTAATCCTTTTCAGCACGAATGGTGTACGAATCTTCTTCATACTTAATTTCGCTACCGATCTTTAACGGAAGGTCTGTATAAATCTTTCGGTCATGCACAGAGAATGTACCGCCTTCTGAGAACTTAAGATCATCCGTCGAAAGAGGCAAGATGATCCCTTGCTGATCTACCGTGCTTGGTTGCACTTCCTCGTACTTTCCTGTTTGAGTGTTCCAACCTCCGCCGGATCCAGGCACAACCTTTTGAAATGTAACAAGATATTCAGATGGCAGTTCCATTAAATCCCCACCAATCGCCAAGTGATGGATTGCCTCATTCGCCCGGAGTCGATTAACGGATTAGAGCTCCCTTTTCGTTCAACGGTCATTCCGGCATTCTTTGGGTCTTTAATTTCTACAATCGTTTTCTGGATGTCAGACGCCATTTTAGCGCCGATTTGATCCAACATAGACCTCGCCTTCATACGACCTGAAACGACTTTCTCTAGACGCTTTTGTGCAAAATCAACCCACGCTTTTTCTTGTTCATCAAACGTTGTGCGAATAAAAGAACGTTCTGGGATGTTGATCTGGTCCGTTTCCTTTTTTAAAGGATAACCGATAGCAGCAAGGTAACCTCTCATAGCATCTGTGACATCAATTTGAACACCAAACTCATGCACTCGAGCGATCATAAGAATATGGGAGTCATCTTTACCGAAGACCCCCACCTCTAATTTCGCTTTTCGGATTGTATTCAGATCATGCACCAGCTGCGGAACTCGATTGTTGTCGGTTATCTTCATGCTAAAACACCACCAAGTTAATGCCTCTAGATCCCAAAGCAATTTTCAGGAGTCTACCAAACTCTTTGCCATAATCGGTACCATCTAATCCACTCGATTTTGCATCCCCATCAGGAGATTTGTAGGAGGTTTGTAGGTCTCCGATCTTCTGAGTATCTGGACGACGATAATCAAGCGTCGCAAAGTGTGCTGCAAGATACCTTTGAAGTTTCTCCTGGTATTTATCAGCTACCTTATGACGCTCAATTTCAAGCTTGGCATCATCGATATACATTCCTAACGTTGAATCATCCACTTTCTTGAGGTGCTTAGCTATGTTGCGTACCTTTTCCGCTGTTGTGTCGGCCATGATTACTCACCGCCTTCTTGGTCACCTTCAGGAGCTTCTGTAAGCTCTTTAATCTGCGCTTCGATTGCGTCTAATACTGTTTTACGTTTTTTAGAAGCTTGCTCATCAGCTTTGAACTCTTCAAGAAGTTCTAAACTAAACGTGTCCTCAACCATCTCAATTGCTTCTTCTGCGTTAAGGTCCGAGATCTTCAGGTCGTCAGTCCCTGGCTGCTCTTCTGACTCTTCGCCTTTAAGGACTATAACCTCTCCACTTTTCACAACTTCAGCGTTCAACGGATGAGCCTTAAAATGATTCCAGTCTTTTTCTTTTAAGTCATTAACGCCAGGCAAAACGCGGACGTTCCCGCGATGCCTAACGTATTTCCCTTTATTGTGTACTAACATTAAATGCCATCTCCTCTCACGATTGCCATAGGATAACGAATGATAACTCCACCACAGCGCTCTTCAACAGCAAACTTCCAACGCGGGAAAGTCCATTCTGGCTCATGACGCTGGATATCCATTGGAACAAGCAGCTCAATTACTTCACGTGAAGAATCAAGCGCAAGCATAGCGTCTCCACCACTTTGGCCAACACCCTCAAGCTCAGGAGCTCGAACAATGCGATCAAACCAACCCTGACTGCGAATGTACTGCATGATCGTTTGGTTGTTGTATTGGTTGTATGGTGCTTCTAACAATTCGTACTGATCTGGCGGAAGAGCTAGTGTATCAACGTTGTGACCAGGTAGTTTTTCAACCTTCGCACGAAGTGAACGGATGTCTGACACAATTTGTTCACCTTTCTTGTTGGCCCACTCTGTGTCTGTACCTCCATCCGTCGCAGGCTCTACAGGCATAACCTGAATACCTTCAGCGTTAGCCAAGCCTTGGATGTCGTAATCACTATCGCCGATCCAAGTCAGACGGTTCTCTTTTTCAGATACCGCACGGCGTGCAATACCTGCTTTGGAAGCATCAACAGATGTTCCAGTTAATTGCGCCTGGCGTTGTTCTTGGACTGTGTACGTGAATCCAGTCACGATAGAGTAAATGTGCTGGAATACGCGTCTCATATCAGAATCTACTAATGGAATATCATCAGAGTTATTCCCTAGGATTTTCGCAACGCCTGAACGTGTCATAACGTTGTAAGCATATGTTTCAGCACCTTCAGCAACATCAGACTTCACATCAAGAATCTGACGCGCTGTAAGCTCTTCATATTTCGGTGTATATAGCGTGTTATCGATGACTTCTAAATCTAATGCACGAAACTTCCCTTGTGCTGCATCATTGGTCATTGTCATGTTCATTCATCCCCCTTACGGTAAGTTAATTTCTAATTGAGCTAGATCACCTGCAACAGCTGACGTCTTAAAGACACCAACCACGCCAGAAATACCGGTAGTAGCCGTAGAAGACGGTCGGAAGTCTCCTGTAGCATTATCAGCAACAGCTTGATTCCCTTTCGTCACATCCTCAACCACTTCAACCCAAATACGGCCACGACGTAAAAATGACACCGGATCATTGGCATCATACTGACCAACAATGGCGTCATCTACGTTTTGTACTCGATATTCTGTTACTTCATCAGAGATCGCGACCCCTACAACGCTACCTGCAGCACCGTCATAAGTATCGACCTTATTCGGGTTAGCGCTATTGTATTGAACAGCACGTCCCCAATCGATAACGGCAGCTGCAGCACCTGTGTCTGCTCGGTGATCGTGGTAAGAAGCGATTCGCCCTTTACCTGTTGGCTCCTGCATGTACTGATCATATTGTGTAATACCTGGCATTGCTCATTCCTCCCTTATTGGTTTTTCATGTTCTCTTTGACATTCATGCGCTTAGCACGCATATCATCATAAGTTTCTTGCTTCGTTTGACCAGATCCCGTTTTAAGCGTATTGGCCCCAGTAGAAGTAAAGCCATCTTGCTTAACCTTTTGAACCGTAGCATCGTAGAAAGCATTGATGTAATCTTCGCTCTTCTCGTCTGCCTTGAATTCAGAATCAGCCGTCTGGATCACAGCAACCTTGATATCTTTATCTGTTTTGCCCGTGAAGTCGTAGTCGTCGCCTAAGTAAGTGCGAGCGCTATCTACAAGAACCACACGCTCTTGAACAGCTTTATCAAGAGAATCCTGGGACATTTGGTTTTTCTTAGCCTCATCAAGATCACTCTCAAGCTTCTTCACTTTCTTATCAAGAGCATCATTTGTGCCCTCAAGTGAATCGACCTTTTTATTCCTTTCCTCAGCTGTCTCTAGTTTGGCTTCCAGTGTGTCCACACGGGATTTAACCACCGGATCTACTTCATAATCTTTACCATCTAACTTAATTGTTGGCATATCAGTACGCCCTCCTTTGTCATTTTCGTTATTTTCTACTTCCCATGCCATTGAATCATTGCGAATGCTCGCCTCTGGGCCAACGCGACCATGCTCCACAATGGCAATGTGGTTCACATCAATATTCGTTTGTCTGTACTGGTAGTCTTGGCCATCATAAGTGCCTGGCTCTGCCACCAAGTCAGTTTCAAAACCTAAGCTTATTTCTCGCTTGCGACCATCCTGAATATCTGAAATGAGCCCTTTATCAAACACCGTAATGGTTACCATAACAGTGTTATGTCTGACTCCGGAATCCGTGTGAGAGAATCCCTTTCCATAGGCTTTCACATTATCCAGGTCAACCTTTTCATTCGGATGTCCGTCAGTTACCGGTTTTGCAATGACCCCTTGGATCACCTGGTCACCAAAGATATCATCAGGGTGCTTCAGCTCATACTGAATGGATCCGTCTGACCTCTGGTAAGGATAAACACCTGGTTTAACCAGCGAGGCTTTCACGGTTAGATATCCATTGCTCTGTTCTTCTACATCATGAATCATTGCTCGATCAAAGCGCTGCTTCTTCAAGTCTTCAACACCCCCTTTCAAGCGCAAAATAAAAAGCCTCTATTTATAGACTCCTCTTGATTTAATCCATTCCTCTTGTTGTATCAATTGTCACCATTCTCTTAACCTTTGGACCGGATAACCAAAAACAATAAACCCCTTCATACTTGCAAATGAACTGTATGTTGCATGACAACGATGATAGATTCACTTTATTCCTCCTCATCATCAAATACAGGTATTGCAACACACCTGCAGTTATAATCTCTTCCAGGTATTAAACCGTGCGGAGGATCATCATAGCTGTACACTTTCCCATCCAAGTCATAATGTGATGGCGTTGCCTTTGGATATCGTCCAGTTGGATTCCCTCGCACACGTTCATCTCCAGCAGTCTTCCATTTGAACTTCCTAACGCCCATGTTCTTGTGCCTGATTTCAGTCATCTGTCCTAGAATGGATCCAGTCTGATCACGAGCAATAAATCTCGCCCGATTGACACTGACCTCTTTGGTTTTGCGTATCTCACTCGACATTTCCGTAATGCTCTGGCCATCCTTAACACCCTGAAATACAATGCGCTCAATGCGATTGAAATACTCTTCAGGAATGGTCTTAATGTAGTTCACATTCTCCCTGATTGACGTTTGCATGAAACCTCGCAACCAAGGTTCATCAACGGTAGGATCAACAGCCTTCACCACTTGCGCTTGCTTGCTTAGGTTTCTTCGATTGAACTTATTGACACCTCGAACAAAGCGCTTAGCAACAAACTTGAGCGTGGTTTTATTGAATATCATTGCAATTGCAGATTCTCTCACGCGCTCCAAAGTCTCCTGGATAATCTCCAACGCATTGTTATCTTCAGGAGGTTCGTCAGCATCGCTACGACTGTTTCGGTATCGGTGAATTTCAGGTCTGATTTGTTTATCAAACGCTTGCCATAATTCGCTGTGAATTTCTTCTATGAGCTTACGGACCTCTGAATAATAGTTCGTCATGGCAGCATTCGGGAAACGAGTTGCAGGCAATTTACTCTTTTTTGGCATTCTCTTTCACCATCTTCAAGTACTCCTCGATATCCTCGATGCTATCACCTGTTAGTTCAGTCATTGCACCAAGACCCGTTTTCCCAAAGCGTACTTCACGGACCTCATCCTCCGTAAGCACTTGGTTCATGATGTATTTCTCATCAACCTCAGCCATGATCTTGCGAATCTCAGCATCCGTTTTCTTATCTACATCCCAGATTGGATTAAACGTTAATTCCCAATCAACACTATCTGGATCAATGCGACCTCCGACTTCATCTTCAGCCCACATAATCAATCGAATTAAATGCTCGACATATGGGCGCAACTCATTTTCCTGTTGTGATGAGATACGCATGTAATAGTTGAGAACATCGTATTGAGCTCCCGTGATCGTGCCTGACTCTTGCCCTTTAATAACGGATTTCGGCATGCGTGTAGCACCAGAAAGGACCTCCCACACGAATGTAAGAAGCTGATCAATGCCCTGTACACTTGTCGTTTCCTTAGAAAGCTCTTCGTCTTTCCCAAGCATAGCCAGTCCTTCAGTACGAAACATGAAGTCCATCAGCATGGCTGTTTCTTGCTTTTCTTCTTTGGTTAGAGAGTTTACAGAGTCACTGTTGTACTTCTTAAACGTAAAGTCGTAGAGCATTTGACCAACAGACCATAAGGATGTATCAAACACTGTGAGCACGTCATACATCGACTCCAGTAATGATTGCCCCTCGTATTCATCTTCTAATCGCCTCGTTTGATCATGGAATAAGCGAGTACGGTGCACTCGATCTTGAATGTTTTCCCCTGCAAGCTGTTGACCAACTCTAGAGAGTCGATTCAGTTGGAAAAACTCAACCTCTCCATACGTCGGGCTGAACATATCTTCATTAGGGAAGAAGTGGCTCACCTTTCGCTTGGAGAAAGCGTGAATGTAATCAATGCGCTTGAGTCGTTCTGGTAACAACGGATCGCTAAGCTCAAACTTCTGCGATTCTACAGCGCCTAGCGAAATAAAACCATCGCCATGCATGCGCTCATATCGGCGCATATCCATAAATGCCTGGCGTGCTTTCAAGTCTCTCAACTTATCCATAATGGCGTGCCTTAGCGTCTCATCTTCCATCTTGAGTGTGATCCAGTTCTTGGTCATGTCTTCAGCTGGTATATCGATAATGTTTTGAATAATACGACTGGAGGCGTACAGGTCTAATATCTCTGTTTCAGTTAGTTTTCTGCGATCAGGCGCATTCTGTCTGGTGAGTGCGTCTTTACTATGCGCTTTCCCATGCCCTGTCATAAAGTCCTGTCGCTGAGCTCGTTCAGCTGCATTCACATGAATCACCTCCATTTCTTGTAGCGTTCTAATATGGACTGACCGTTTCCGGAGAATATAATTGTATTCACAAAATAACGATCCCCGTCCATGTGGTGATCGTTCTGCTTAATCGGTTTATCTTCGCCTCGATCGGCTGCTTTTTCATCCCAAATATAAGAAGAGTACTCTCTGAACGTTTCAACACAGCAGTCGTTGTAGAGAATCATGCGCTGCTTCAACGCAGTGGCTACATTCCGAATACCTTCAATAACCTCGTTATCAGCTTCAATGACTCGATGCCCGTTCTTTTTAAGTAATGCAATAAAAGATGTGGCGCTCGGGTCCACAATAATGGCAGGCGTGTCAGTTAGCTCAGCAACAAACTCATTCAGGTCTTCCAGGTATTCTTGGTCTGTTTTTTGTTTACCTGATTTGCGCCCGTCATAGTGATATTCCTTAACTTTGTACCACTGCTTCAATCGTCTGCCCCACAGACCGAATGTTGTCGGGTTCTGTGTTCCGTAGTCCACGCTAACAAAGTGGCGCTGATAATTGCGCTGCTTGGTCTTTACAATGTGTTTATCCTTATCGAACATGTCGTAAATGATGCCTTCAGCAAGCACCCACAGACCCAAAATGTAACGCTGATAGAAAACACCTGTGTACATGCGCTTAAATCGCTCTTTCACTTTTTCGGATAGTGATAAGTTATCATCCATCGTAAAGTGAAGGTGCAGCATGTTTTTACCTACCAGATCATCCAGGTATTCAATTTTGAACCAGTGATAAGGTCCTGCCGGGTTACAGTTGAACCAGAACTTAGAGCCTTCCACAGAACAACGTGCTGTCGCCTGATTAACAAAGGACTGAGGCATGAGCGCTACTTCATCAAAGAACATGCCAGCAAGTGTAATACCTTGAATAAGGTCCTGACTGGCTTCATCCTTACCACCAAACACATAAAAGTAATTGGATGCGCCTTTATACGTAATGGTTAAGTAGTTATCTGCTCGATGATCTTTCACTCGATACCCTCTGGACTTCAACATGCGTTTAAGAGGTGTGATTACGTTACGACGAAAGGACCCTATTGTTTTGCCTGACATCCCTAAGTTCTCATCTTGGAACGTGTCCATGGCCCACATAACATAAGAAAGAGACATCACAACGGTTTTTCCTGCTCGCACGGATCCGTCGCATATTATGCCATCCCGATCTTTAACAGGAGAGTCTTTTCGCCACCAAGTAAGGACCTTGATTTGTTTTTCTGAGAAAGGCTTGAATTTAAACGGTGCAGGTTTCTTTTGCTTAGCTTCTACGCTACCCATCTTCCCACACCTCAGCTGTCTTACCTTCTAGAGCTTCATGGAATCCGTCGTCTTCGTATTCACCGTCGTCAACATTTGCTTTGGCTTTGTCGAGCTCTAACTTCTCACGCTGCAAGGCAACCTTTTCTTCTTCAACACGGCGCTTGTAGTTGTCTGGAAGAAGCTCAAAGTACTTATCCAATTTATCCAGGGCTTTCATTTTGTCAGCTAGCTTGATGGCCACCCCGTCTTTCCCTTGTTTTGCTTCAGATATGATCGTTCCATCTACAGCAGTTGATTCCTTAAAGTCCACGTAGTTAACTTCTTTCATGATCGGATTGCCCTTCTCGTCTTCCAAAGGGCCAAATGCACCCATAGCCTGTACTTCCTTCTTACCAAAAACAAGGTAGTCTGTTATGTCTGAAAAGGCTATTTCAGCGTATTTCCTAAGTACGTCCATTGCATCCAGGAAGAGGGTGTCCGTCATGCTTTGCTTGATCTCTTTGATATGAGCTGCAACCTTAGCGTTTCTTAGCAACCGGCTCCCCTCTACATGAGCGCTCTCTTGTGCGTATCCCGCTTTGATAGCTGATTGTGTGGCATTGAACGTCTTAACGTAATGAAGGCAGAAGAGCCTTTGTTTATCAGTGAGGTCATCACCATCTAATTCCACAACTTCTTCTTTTTTCTGCTGCTTTTTCTTTGGTGGATCTTTCTTCTTTTCTTTTGTAGTACTACAATCCTTTTTTTGCAGTACTGCATTCCACTTATCACGGGACTTCCATGCGCTGATCGTCTTCTCCGGAATGTCTAGCTGTTCACCGATTGCTCGGTTCGTAATATCACCGTTATGTTTCTTAAATATTTCAAATGCTTCATCACGTCTTGGGTCTCTTTTTCGTGGCACTACATCTCACCACCTCCAGCGTATATTAACAATTCATTACTACCGCACAAATATTACCTCTCATACAATAGGTGGCAAAGGTACCACAAAAAACCATGCATTTCTCACAAAAATTTGGAGCTTTATGCTAAACTGGAAGGCAGGACGGACTGGCGTACATTTTTAAGCCGAAGCGCGTTTTTAGGTTAAACAGAATAAGCTATTTTCCGTTCTTTTCTCCAATTTCTTTTGCGCCCTAACATGGTGTGTTTGTACCGTGGTCTTCTTAATACACAATAATTCCCCGATTTCCTCATATGACATCAGATGAGCGTGATGCAGCATATAAATATCCTTCTCTCGATTCGATAAGACAGATAACGCATCATCCAGGCGTTGCTTATCCCATTCGTTAATAACAGATTCAGAGCTTTCTCCAGAATTGATCATATGAATAGATTCGAGATCGCGAGGATCCGTTACAACCATGCGCTTATACACCTCTCGACGATCATAACCACGTTTCGCTCCTGGTAACCTGCCATTCTCTAACCATTCCACCACAAACTGAAGGTGACTGATCATGCAGCTGTATTGCTTGATGTCTTCGTTGTCACTATTGGTTCTTCTTTTAACAGGGATTGCCTCCAGCTGTTCTTTTTGCTTCCTGGTCTCCCTTAATGTTCGTTTATATTCGAAAAGTAAATCTAACAACATGACCAGCCCCTTTCCTTATCTCTGCTTCATAGATCCGCCTTTTCCTCGTCTGTAAGTCGGGCGATCCATACCCATAAGATCTTTTATATCGTTCTGTGATAGCTTCTCAGGCTTTCTGTGTTGTTTTTTCTTAGGTGAAGGAGTTTTGATGCCTTTCTTCTTTTTGTAAAGCTTCAGTTGCTCTCTAAATTGGTCTGACATAAATACGCTCCTCCTTTCTGCAATAAAAAAA
>SDGX01000004.1_pt1 | contig 14210 bp, 16 predicted proteins | sample 2873821 | NCBI WGS metagenome assembly SDGX01 (sample SAMN08132707, study PRJNA421101) | viral metagenome | isolation source: viral fraction magnesium sulfate-rich | place: Spain: Penahueca Lagoon, Toledo
CCTATACTCATCGATTCCCGATGCGTCGTTCCCGGGAGTGGGTTCGACGATGTCCCCCGGCCTGCCTTCGCGTTCCACGTCGAACCGTCATCACGATACAGGATGTTCGTGTCTGTCGCCCAGTAGAACTGGCCTTCAGTCCCTGCTTGGGGCTTGTCGCTCTCCGTCCCTTCCAGTATCGCGGAAATGCCGAAGTTGTCAGCGTCGACCGCGCCAACCTGCTCGGCTGTGTAGTCGCCGTCTTGGGCTTCCACGTCGCCCGTCCGGCCGAACACAGACGTAATCGGCGGCGGAGGGTTCTGCAGCACCGACCAATTCGATGAATCCGAGGAATCTCCGCCCGCGAACATGTAGGACTCGTCCGTATCCTGCTGGATCGCCACGTCACCCTCCTCGACGGACAGCGACAGCCGTTCGTCCTCGTCGGCGACCGTGTACACTTCCGTGATTGCGAGATCGGGGAGCTGGGACGGATACAGTTCGTCTTGGTCGGTGAGGTCAGCCTTCTCGGCCAGCTCGGCCTTCGTCGCCATGTTCCCCGCGTTGAGAACGTCGAACCCGTCCGCGTCGACGTCGCTCGTCAACACGACGGGCTCGCCGTCGCTTCCACCGACGGACTCCGGTTCGATGTGCTCATCTTCGACCGATGGCGGGCCGCTCAGTAGGGTGCGTTTCTCGCCGGCCATGTTATGCGCCCTCCACGAGTTCGATCTTGTTCTGGGTTCGAGACACGACGAGCGCGGGATACCGGTCGATCGCGTCGCGTGCCTTCTTGAGCGTCTCGGCCGCGATTAGTTCACCGCCCGATTCGTTTCCGTCGAGACTGTATTTTTCAACCATGTTTGAGTGTTCGTCTTCGATAAGCTCCCAGCCGTGATTGCTGGTGTCCAGTACGAGTGCAGGATACGTCCGGATGGTCGGTGAGCCATCATCGACGATGTAGAGCGTGACATCGCCGACAGTGACCGAGTCCGTATCGTCGGTCGCGCCTACGGGCAGGACCGCGGCTCCCGCTTCACCAGCACCGCCGCTGTGTTCGGTGTAGTAGCCTGCGATTGCGCTGAGCAAGCCGACGAGTCCGAGTTGGAGCAGTTCACGGCGCGATACGCCTTCTGTTTCCCTTGTCATCCTACTCTCCACCAATCCACCTGATATGAGTGATTTAGGATATTTTGACTGTTAAAGGCGTCGGTGACGAACCCTGCCGCCACGCCGGAAAACGGCGTGAGATTCTCAACCGGCGGGAGGAACACACCCACACCACCTGACCGAGCAACGTGGATGCCGAGCGTGAACCCCGCAACAGCCACCACCAGCCACCGCAGGTTTGCCACCAGCGCCTGTCGAACCCCGAGGTCGGCGTACGCGTCAACCGCGATGATGCCTACGCCAGCTACAGCGAGTGTAACGAGCGGCCGGCCGCGCGCTGCCTCGACCACGGTCGCCGGATCAATCATCATGATGCCTCCCGTGTCCGGACGCAGTTCGGACACGTCTCCGGAAGCGATGCGCCGGGATGAGCGGCCGCGACAGCGCACCGGACGCACGCGACGAGCTGCCCCTGCGCGTCCGACAGACTCACGGGAACACCCCCCTCACCCAGTCCACAACCCAGCCCCCGACAGCATCGCCGACAGCTTTGATTGCAGTCGAAGCGTGGGAGAGGAAGACGCCCGGCTGCGGGTCGAACCAGCCCAGACCGATGGAAATGACGAGCACGCCGAGTACGGCCGCCGCAATCGTCCCTGCGGTTCCTATCACGCCCGCCACCGTCGACAGTGCGCTCTTGCCCCGGATGATATACCATCCTGCCATGCCGAGGACGAGCGCGACGGTGAGCGACTTCCCAGCGCCGAGACTCGACACCAAGTCGAGCAACATTAGTCATCACCTCCCTGCTGGGTCTGCCCTGCGACCACGACCTGCGTGTCCGGTGTCGCGTTCGCCTCCCGCCACGACTTGATTGCGCGGTACGCAAGGTAGAGCCCGCCAGCCGCCAAGAGTGGGAAGACGCGGGACTCCACGATTGAAGTGAACAGGCTGGCGTCTGCGGGGCTCACGATCTGGAGCGCGACCACGCCCGCGACGACGACGGTACCCGTCCAGTAGTCGCGCGTGAACCAGTCGTACTCTTGGACGAGGAGGCCCGAGCCGATGGCGACGCCTGCGACGACGAAGATGACGAGCGAGTTCGCCGGCAGCGGAATGATACCGGCTGTGATTCCGCCGAGGACGATGGCTCCGCCGACTGCGACTACGGCGATGCGGTGGGCGACGAAGCCAGCGACCGCGCCGCCCGTGCCGGTGACGATGCTGTTGGCGGCGCGGCCGAGGCCATCTCCAACGACGGGGATTGCGGCCAGCAGGCTCTCGACGGACTTGCCGGCGTGGTCGCTGGTCTCCTCGACCGCCTGCGGATTGTTCCCTGCGATGACGAGGCCGGCGAGCGCGACGGCGATGCCGAGGAGCGGGCCCCACGACGCGCCCTCCGGGCTCGTGGGCATCGGGCCGACCGAGCCGACGCCTCCACCGCCGCCTCCGCCGCCGCTGCTGCTTGTACTGCCGTCGTCGATTTGGAAGACAAGCGTTTCACTGGAGTCGTCGTCAGTGAGCGTGAGCGGGCTCGACGCCGTCCCACTATCGTGGACGACGCCCTCCGTCTTCGAGTACAAGATGTACTCTGTGCCGTCCGAGGCGTTCTGGAACGTGTACTCGACGGGATTCCCGGATTCGTTGCCGGGCTGCACGTGGAACGACGGCTCGGTCGTACTTCCGTTCGTGCTGGTGATGTGGACTTCACCGCGGCCGGGGCGCGCGGTTACTGGCAGATCGTGGACTTCGACGGTTGCGCCGGCCGCTGCATTCGGGAGATAGAGCCGCTTGTGCCCGGACGCGTCCGCGTAGTGATAGGAGTCCGGTGAACTCCAGCTTTCGCCTTGCGTGTAGTAGATCTGTCCGGAGACGCCAGCGTACGCGATGTAGAAATCCTCGGAATGGGACGTAACTTCGATTGTCGTGTTGAGGTCGTCGCCCGCTATCGACGGCATCCGAACATCGATAGCGCCGTTCATCACCTGAACTCGACTGCCGTTCGCTCGGACCTCCGTCTGCTCGTTCACCCGCACCGTTCCGAGGTCAACAGTGAGGGTTGTCCCATCAAGCGTGTACGCGGACTGGTCGACGGGCTGCCAGCTACTCCCGTTCGTCCGAAGTTCCAGTCCGCGAATGCTCATGACGTCTGTCTCGAAGGGGATCGTGAGGGTGGCGTTCTCCCTTGCACTCGCCCACGTGTGGCTCAGGTGGTAGCGCTCGGTCCACTGCTCAGCCTCGTACGTGACGGACTGTTTATCGTGGGCGTCATGCGAGTATGCAACGTCAACAGCGGGCGTCGGTGCGTCCGCCGACAGCGACCCATCACCCACGGTTACCGAGAGGGTGTTCTCGCCAGACTGGAGGTCGCTCGACAGCGTGGAGAACGACGCCGTGTCCCCCTCTGGGAGTCTACCGGGCGAACTCCCGATTTGCTCGCCGTTAAGCGACACCGTTACGTCACGCGATTCAACTACTTCTTGAAGTTTCACGTCAACTTGTGTGGTTGATCCAGTCGACGTCGAGATCTGAACAGTGTCGTCGCTGGTATCGAGACTTGGCGCGGCGTAGCTCGCGGATTCGCCATCCAGCAATATGCCGGAGTGCGATACCTCGTTCGTTCCATCACCGTCAACGTCTACAGCTGGATCTTCAGTTGCGATGCGTTCAGTATACTCGAGCGTCCAGTCCAGCAGCCGGCCAGATCCAGAGACATCAAGCGACGAGACGCCATGGGACAAGTCCATTGCGACGGTTTTAGATTCACCATCGCTGAAGGCTCCGAACGACGCGGTTGTGCCGTCAGATGCCGTCACCTCGACGCTCGACGGCAGTGGCGCGGTGATATACCGATAATCCGAATGCGGGTTGGAATAATCATCACGCTGTTTGATGACAGCGGTGTCGTCAGTTCCAGTGTCAACATTCACGTCCTTGCAGTGCGTTCCGTAACTGGCATCTTCGGCAATCGTGATGTTCTGGCCGTTCACAACCAGATATCCATCCATGTCCGGAGTGCTGCCGGAAAAGGCATCGTCTGCGTGGAAGCACGCCGTCTCGATTGTCTCCGGGATATTCGAGAACGTCGTCGACTGCATCGTCGTCAAATCGTCATAATAGGTGGAGTCTTTGTTCTTCCATCTCGATGCAGTCAGCGTCAGTTCGGGGTCCCCGTTCGGGCCGCCGGGGTCCGCATTCCCGTCAACGGACACCGAGACGGAGTCAGATGTCGTGATGTTCGTGCCACTTTCCGTCTGCGACGTCTCAATTACTTCACCCGAGAACGTGATTTCTGGTTCACCGCCCGCAGGCCCCTCGACGAAGTGACCGGCCGGGTCGACCGACACGTAGTCATTATTCGAGAGGCCAGACGCCGTGACGTTATCCCATTCGGAGACATTCACGCCGGTCAGCGTTCCCTCGGGGTCGCTCGCGGAATCCAAATCCGAGAGATTGTACGTGAATGTACTACCGTCTCCGGCGTGCGCATCAATCGTGACTTCACCCGAGAAAGTCACCTCATTCGTACTGAACTCGCGGACGTAGAACGCCGCCTCGTCATCCCGAACGTGAACGGTCGTACTGTACGAACTGCCCGACTCGTGCTCGACGTACGCCGTATCCGGGACTTCGCCGTAGACCTCCTGAAACCACTTCGGCGAAACGGACACCCAGCGCCCGTCGTGAACCCGGTCGTCCGACAGCTCTAATGCCACGTCGTCTTCGGCTTGGACGACGGCCAGCTGCATCGTCTGACTGCCGTTGGACGCTCGTACCTCTGGTTCGGGAAGCGACGACGGCGTCTGCGTGTGACTATCGGGGACGCTGTAGAACTCGCCCGCCGGCTCGTTGGGCTGCGTCACATCGCTCGGCTGCGCGGTCTGCACGTCGCCCGTGCGCGCGTTCGAAGACGGCGTGTTCGGTACAATCGGCATCGCCATCGCCGACGCGAGGATGATGACCGCGAGCAGTATCGCGCCTTTCGGCAGGTCATCGCCGTCAATCATCGCGTCCACCCCCGTGCGTTGCTTTTATATCCGCGCGCGCGTGTACGGCATTCTCAGCAGTTTCGAGAAATCCTCTACTCCGCGATTTCGCCGGGGTCATCTTTTGGGTATCATGATTATTTTCGGTTTGGCCTGCGATTCGCGAGTTTTTCCGGGGGAGAGTGGTGCTACAGTGCATCGAGTGCCTCCTCTCGGCGCGGGTATCGCACCGAGATTTCTCCCCGAAACTGGTAGTTCCGGTAAGGATTCGGCCATTCAATCGGGGCGTAGTGCCGGTTCCGCCAGATCGTCGCCTGGCCCTTCCGATTGATCATCGTATTTTGATAGCCCATGTCGATTGGGACGTTCCCGATGCCGGACAGCGTCGACGAGGGCGGTGGAGTGTTTGGCATCGTCACGAACCACCGGTTTTTCTCCCGAACGCCCTCATCGCACCGCGCGATACTGTGCGAGAGGTTCATCGTCGAGAGATTCTTCTTCCGCGCCTTTCCCAGACTGACAGGGAATTCCTTCACCTTCCGATTCGTATCGTTCGCGTCATTCTCCGGGTTCAATGGCACCAAGTCCGAGAACTCGTCGTTCACCATTAGCGTCGGATGGAGGAACTCGTCGTTGACAGCGCGCGATTTGAGGAACGCGAAGTTCACGTCCCGCAGCGGCGTCACCTCCTCCGGTTCCTCTGCCGCACGCGCAGGCGTGTAGGTAGCTCGCGTGAGTTTCTCACAACCACGGAACAATGGGTCGGGGAGAACCGCGTAGAGGCCACCGGGGACGATCTTCGTCATCAAATCCCGGGGAGTACTGTACGTCATGGTGTCCCGGAACACGTCCGTCAATTCGATTTCCACGGTAGGGAGTGTCGGTGCCCGTGGCTTCGCGTACACTTCGTACTCGATGCCTTCCGGAACGGCGACGGTCATGAACGGTGCGAGCGGGAGACACTCGAGCTCGTCGAGCGTCAGCATCCAGAGCACGGTCTCGTTGTTGATCTCGGGCATCCGGATGCCGCCGATGACGTTCGCGAACGACGTCTTCCCCGTGCCGGGCTCGGAGTGCGCCCACATGTCGGTGCCGCCGTCACCCATCGCGTTGAGGACGTGCTCGTTCTCTGGCTGAGCGAGCCATTCGAGCACCTTCCGGCGCGTTCGCGGCTGGTCGGCGATGATGTCGTCATCGGTCCGACCGTCTTCGAGCGCCCACAGTTCTGCGTCGTCAACGTGGATGATCGCGTCCAGATAGGCCTCAGGGTACCGATATACGGGGTGAGCTTCGGCCATCCCGTACCGCTGGGCGGTCCGGGTGAGAGATTTGAGCTTCTTGTGGAATGGCTTGAGGCCGCTGTCGTTGTTGTCCTTGAAACTCCGGAAGATGTACTCCCCGTCGTTGTGGATGCCCTCCAGCTTACTCCACGATTCCCCCGCGTGGTACCGGGCTTGCCGAGATCTCAGATACGGCTCGAAGTCCTCGTGAAGCCGCGTGAGTACTTCCTGCTCGTTCTTCTTCTGGCGCTGTCTACTGGATGCTGACTTGCTCATGAGTTGAATGCTCCGTGTGACTGGGTAGCCGCGTCCGTGTTCTCGCCGCCGTTCAGCGACCGCGCCGCTTCGAGGAACGCCGGAAGGACGATGCCGACCGCGAATCGGTAGCGGGTGAGTTGGGCGTTCGGGCTTGACTGGTCGAGCAGCGCCTCCAGGAGGGGCGGGGACGCGACGATCTGGTTCATCAGCCCATTGGGCTTGTTCCCATGGGTGGGCATCGTGAGCGCGCGCGTCCACCGGCCGACCGCTTGGCGGTTCTCGAAGCCCTCCCAGAGCGAGAGGAGCGCGCCGGCTTGCGCCTGATCGAGTTCCCGAAACGCCGGCCGCATCAGGGGGTTCTTCTCCTTCTCGGGGTCGACCTGGTCGTACGTCTGGTCGGTATCGTCCGTGCCGATGCGTTCGTTCGCGCGCTCGCGGAACTGGCGGTATGCGAGGTCGCACGCATCGTCGAGCGCTTCCACGAGCCGCGTCCGGACGTACTGGCTCTCCTCCGATGCTTTCGGCAGGAGCAGGTGGTCCATGATGGTGGCTTCCGGCATGAAGTCCGACGGCTCGATAACGCGCTCGACGTGGCCGAGCGTCCGAATCCCGGCCGCCTGATACCACGTCAGCGCCATCCAGTACGACGAGAACCCGTCGACGAGCGGCTCGATTTCGGGGAGTCGCCCAGTGTCGCCGTCGTACAGCAGGCGGTCTTGGTCGCGGTCGAGCACGTCGAGAGCGGGCCGCGTGCTTCGGGTTCTCCCACGGGGTTCGCCGTTCGCCTCGCTGCGGGCGCTTTCACTCATCGCGGTCACCCCCGTCCGCGCGGACGTCGGTTTGTGCGTCTCCGTCGTCGGTTGGGTCTGGCCCGCCGAGGAGTTCCTGCGCGGATTCTTCTTCGTCCTCGGTCGCACTATCGCCGGCCATCGTGTCGAGTTCCATTCCCAGCGCGTTCTCGTTCAACTGCTGGGTCGTGGTCTTGTCACGCCGCGACTCGACCTGCCGGGCTTCGAGCGCCGTCCGATTGCGCTCGTTCCACGCGATCTCCTCGTATTCCTCCAGCGTCTTGGCGTCCGCGTGCTCGTCCTGGAGGATCGTCAGGGAGGCTTTCGCGGTCATGTAGTGCCGGGGAGCGGGGTCGAAGTCGACACTGCCGTCGTGTGCGCCGTAGGATTCGATGGCGAGCAGCACCGTGCCGGCGAGAGCGCCGACAAGCGGTGTCTGCATCGTTGCCTCTCCGACGCGCCAGCCGATCATCGGCAGCGCAAGTGCGGCGAGCGTGAGGGCTCCGTAGATAACTCTCGTCCCGGTATCAAGTTGCTCGTCTTCGTCGGCGGGTTCGGGGAGACGGTGCCAGACCGGCATCCGCCGCTTCAAGTGCGCGGGCCGATGGTTGACGGCCTCGTCACTCTCGGGCGACACGTAGATTTTCTCGCTGATGCAGCCGGACGCGACGCGAACCCGAGTCCGGAGCGATGACAGGTCCAGCCGGGCGGCCGACGCGAACAGCCGCGCGAAGAACGGCCCGACGCCGGACTTCGGAATGAAGCGGTTGCCGTCCTCGCCACGCACTGTCGGCAGCCTAGGGAGGTCCTCGTAGAGTTCGTCGCGGTAGCTCTCTTCGGGGATTTCGATGACCGACTCCGTGCCCTCTGTTTCGCCGCCGTCAGTTGCAACCGCGTCACTATCTCCGCGCGGGGTTTCGCCGCTGCCGTTCCGGAGTGAGACCGCGTCCGTCAGTTCGTCGCGCTCGAAGCCGATGAACTCGACTGGCGGATGCATCCGGAGGCCGCCGCCGTAGGCGACGACGCCCAGACTGAGGCCCATGAGCATGTCGAAGTTCGCGAGCACCGCGGCGATCTCGTAGTACGCCCCGCCGAGCGCTGCCGCGAGGCCGATGCCGCCGATGAGCAGCCACGCGCCGAGACCGTAGCCGGGGCCGCGGCCGGTCTTCCGGAGCGTCACCTTCGCGAACGACAGGCCGACGACGATGCCCGCGATGCCCGGTAGGAGGACCATTCGACCAGCGTACCACCATGCGTCCGCCTGCGTCTGGATGTCGACCTGCTGGGTCGAGGCGACCGACGTGTGCTTGAATCGCCACGCGACACCGTCGACGCGCTCGCCGTTGCGCTCCAGCCACATCGTGACTTCTCGGGTTTCGTTGTACTGTGAGGTGAGCTGGACGTCCGTCTTTGAGTAGCCGTTATCCAGCTCGATGTCGATGCGTTGGACGGTCTGGTCGGCCGCGACCGTCTCTTGGCGCGTCCCATTCTCGGTGTCGACCGTCCGCGTCTCGGGCGTCCATTGGACGACGACGAGTTCGTAGTCGCCTGTCGCTTCGCCGAATGCGGTCGCGTAGAGTTGGAGTGTATCGGTTTTGATGGTCTCGCCCGGTTCGACGTACTGCCACTCCGACTGAAGCGGGGACGCCGGGACGTGGCGCACGCCGATTCCGCCGCGGACGGGATTGCCGACCATCCGGATGCTATCCGGTGCTTCCGAGTCGTGGACGCCGTTGCGGACGAGATCGTCGTGCTTGTACGGCCCCGTATTCGGCGCGTCCTGCGCGAACACGACGCCGGCGGGTGCGACCATTGTCAGTACTAAAAGACCTGCAAGCAGCCTGTTCACGGTGCCTGCACCTCCCGCTTAGGCACCACATTCGGGGGTGCCTGGGTTGGTTGCGCGAACGTCGCCGAGAGCCAGTTGTCTCGGGCGACGCTCGCGGTCATCGCCGACCACCTCGGTTGGCACAGCCTGCCAACATGGCTACGCGTCCTCCACGTGCTCGTTCTCCGCGCGCGTCTGTTCCTCGTGGTCGGGACACAGCGCCACATCCACATTTCCGACCTCCACTATCTCGGCCGCCGGGTCCTCGCACTTGCCGTCAGCGAATTCCTCGACGTACTGGCAGACAACATCGGTGTCTGCTGGAGCGCCCGCTTCAGGCGCTTTCGTGCTACTCATCGTCATCACCCATGTTCCGCGTCAGTGCAAGACCGAGGATGATGAGGCCGACACCGATGCCGAATCCAGTTGGTCCAACATCAGTGACATCGCCGAGAGCGAGGACGCCCATTCCGCCGATGAACCCCACCAGTGCCTTGATGAGGAGGTTGCCCCAGATCAGACCGCCCATGAACGTACCGAACGCGAGCGCTCGCTCACCGGTTATCATCGCCCAGAGGCGCTCCATCGCCTCGCTACTGGTCACCCAGTACAGCGTCGCAATCGCGACGGCGAGCAGGCCGATGCTGACTGCCTGACTCACCATTCTCCACCACCTCCTTGCGAAGGCGGGGCTTGATCGTGTGTCGATGCAACTCTGCGACCGTTGTGTTGGTGTTTCGTTGTCATTCTTTGAGTTTTGCGTCGATCTCTCCGTACATCTCGTACAGTTTCTTCGCGAGGAACGCGACGCCAGTGACTACCGCCAGAACGACCAGCGGCGTCTCCGGGATGAACGGCAGATTCGGCGCGACTGTGAACCCCGCCAGCGACGCGATCGTGAAGAGTTCGCCAACGTGGTTCAGGAGGTACACACCGACGACGGACAGCACCTTCCACTGCGTCAATGCTGTTCCCGCCGAGAACGCGCCCGCGGCGAGCGTCACCGGATGCCGCACGACCTCGCGGAACGATGTTGTTTTCATGATAGTAATCCACCTCCGCCGGGAAGCACGTCGATACCGACACGAACCAGCGTCCGCAGCCCGAGGTATACTAGCGCTATCGCCAGCGCCGCCTCGACCGTCAGGATGAACGGCGACAGCGGCCCGAACAGGAGTGCGAAATCCACGGCCGCACCCGCCATCGAGCCGGTCCACGACTCAACCGGCGACGCGACTGCCCCACCAGCATCACTGAGTAGGCTGGCGAAGTACAGTGGGATGTCCACGAGACCCCACGTTCCTGCTGTCGACGTGGGGTCGCTTCCGACGAACAGTGCGTAGACACCACTGACGACCGCTTCCCAGACTGCTTGCAGGCCGTCGAGGAGTCGTCCAAGGATGGCGCCGAAGATGAACGCGGTCGGGTTTTTAGCGAACCGGCTGAGCGTTGACGATAGGTCGCCGCCTGAATCGTCATTGTCGTCGTCCAATTCGCCGTTGCCTGGGACGTTGGGATTGGAGCCGTCCGGCATTTACAGGACACCTCCATTCCGAATCCACGCCCACAGTTGGGCCATCACCCAGAGCGTGACCAGCACGCCCGCAATGGCGACGGGGCCGGCGATGAATCCAGCGAGCGACTCGGACAAGTACGTCGCCAGCAGTTCGTTCGTAGCCAGCCATGCCACGGACACGCCGGATTCGATTTCGTTCAACGGCGTGGTGATGAGACTGGTCACGAAATCCGTCGCACCGCTAATTGGGACGGTGTAGAGTCGCTGGAATGCAAACACGAGGTTTTGGATTCCAACGAACGCGGCCGTAGCGACGCCGGCGAGCATCGAGTACCCGAGGCGCACCCAGTTGACGGGATTGCTGGTGTTGACCAGTGGTACCCTGCCGTCCTTGGTGTCGGTCGTGTTGAGGAATTGCCGGAAGCCGCTTCCACCGTCGGAGCTACTCACGGCGATTCACCTCCGGGGGTGGTATCCGCTACCCGGACTCGCTCACCGCGGCCGTGGGTAGCGAATGTCCACTGCATTATCCCTCGCCTTCGTCTGGGTCTTCTTCCTCGACGCCGAACTGGAGCGGGCCAATGTCCGGAACGTCGAACGGTAGTCCCGGGAGCGTGTCGCCCGTCTCCGGTTCTGCGAGGTACTCCGATACGAGCCAGAGCCCCAGCAGAACGATGCCAAGCGCAACTGGTCCGGCAAGCAACCCGGCGAGGTTCTCCGACATGTACATCGACAGCGTGTTTCGACTGATGTTGAAGCCGGTATCGACCAGTCGAGCGGGTGCTGTGAAGATCGCGTTGATGAGTTCGCCAATGGCGATCCCGCCCTCCAAGAACGGGGTCGCGAAGAACGACCCGATTGCTTGGATGATGTTCGAGAGCGCCACCAGCGGCGAAAACACCACGCCGATGATGCCAGCCTGCAACGCACTGACGATCTTTCCGCCGTTCTGGATGTACGTCAGGAAGCCCTGAATGATGGACGTGCCGGTCGTGACGGTCTCGTTGTTCTTCGTGGTGCTCAGGGTGAGCTCCGTGTTGTCACCGTCGGACGACACTATCCGTCACCTCCCCGGTGTGGCGTCGTCTTTTCGAGGCGGTTCGCGACAGCGGGCTGCATCAGAACACCCCGCGTGCTCGTCCAGCGAGGCCGGCGACCGCGGCGATCGCGATGCCGGGCAGGCCGATGAGCCAGTCGAGGAAGCCACCGCCACCGCTACCGCCCATCGGGGCCATGCCACCGCCTGACTGCATCGCGCTGGCCTCGTCGTTCGTTAGTTTGATTTCGTAGTGGATGGCGTACTCCGTATCCACCGAGACGGTGTCGTCGATGGTGACGTCCTTGTCGAGCGCGTCGAAACTCGACGTGAGACTGTTCCAGTTCTCGATCTCCGAGAACTCACTGTCACCGACGCCCTCCTTGTACTCGACGTTCGTGTACCGAGTACCCGGCCACTGCGTCGTCTGCTCCAGCGAGACGCCCGAGTAGCTCAGGTCGTACGCGCTCGGCAGGCTGAGCTTGTAGTAGATGTCCGCGACAGCGTCCCAGTTCGGGTACGCGTTATCGCTCTTGAACGTCGCGTTAACGTCCTCGGCGGGCGCGAGTTCGGCGGTGAAGTGTGCCGGGAAGCTCAGGCCGTTGATGACGGCGTCCGACATGACTGAGCCGAACGTGTCGACGGAGTGAACGCTGTACTCGCCGTGCGGTTCACGGATGGTCTCCGTACCGAGGTCGCCGTCGTCGTCAACGTAGCGCTCGCCGAAGGTGTACTGGCTCGTCTTCTCCGCGTTGATGAGCGAGAAGTCCGCCGTCACGTCGCCCTGGACGGTAATCTCCGTGATCTCGCCCATCGTTCCATCGCCGGTGCCCTGCGTGGCCAGCTCGCCGACCTGGACTTGAATGACGTGGCCCTCGCCCGTGCTGTTCGCGAGGACGTCATCGTCGCTCTGGTCGGCCGAACTGTCGTAGAGATCGACAGCGACGTAGTCGCCGTCACTGTCGTTGAAGTACATCGTCGGCGTGCCCGACGCACTGTCGATGTCGGCGGCGAGCTGGATGTACCGCTTCTCCGTGTCGCTCGTCACCGAGAAGTTACTGTACGTCGACTGGTCTGTGCCCGCGCTTCCAGTAACCTGGACGGCGTCGACGCCTGGCGCGGTCGTCACGTCACTCACGGACGCGCTGCCCGAGGTACTCCACTCGGACGCGTCGAGCGCGCTCGCGGTGTTGTCCGACTGGTCGCCGTCCGCGCTCTTTCGCGGGAATTCGCCGAACGCGTCAACCTCGATGTCGGTCGCGGTGAGGCTGATCGGGTTGACGGTGCCGTTCCCGATCTCGTCCGGGTCGTCGCTGCGGTTAACTTCCGCATCAAGTTCGGCCGCAGAGCCGGAGTCGTCGTAGTACTCCGTCGGGCTATCGAACTCGCTGTTGTTCCACGAGTCGACGGTTACGGAGTCGACGGCGAACTGTGGGTTCGGTGCTTGCCCGTCGTCGCTGAAGTTGAGATTTCCAGCGGCAGAGACGGGGATTGCTACTGACGAGAGCAGTAGCAACGCGATCATGCCGATTGCTGAGAGTTTCCTCATTGATTACCTCCGAAAATGGGTGGTTTGCGTGCGGTACGACGTGTCGTGAGAGCAGGCGCTCTCGAACTGTTTCGGTGCATGAACATGCTGTGGTGCTACCCCATCACCTTCGACAGCCAGAATTTGACTCGGCCAACGATGGGGCCGTGATGCTGTACGTACGCTTCACGGGACTTACGGTCAGTGTCGCCGTGTCGTCCCGTCATGGATTGACCCTCCCGAACCCGGCTTCACCGTGGGCGTGCTGGACGAGCGTCCAGTCGATGCCCTGGTAGTGGCTCGACGGCGACGGCAGCGCGAGTGCGTCGCCGTCTGCGGGGTCGGAAACGCCGTCGGTTCGCGTCGTCATGGTAGGGGTACTGTACGGGGGTGCGGCCGTCCGGCAAGGGGTGGATGACACGGCATCGGCGCAACCGACGCGGTGGGACAGCCGCCGCCCGCTACCCTCAACTAACTACTTAAAGAGCCAAAAATAGGACACTACTGATTACTCGTATTACTCGTATATACGTTAATACACCGTATCCCGTCGTATGGTCGAAAAACATTTTATACTAGGAATAGTAGGGATTATAGACAAGATGGCAACAGCACAAGAACAGCCCGAGAACGACAAAGAACGCGTCATCGCCACCGTCACCAACATCGGCAACTCCCAAGGCGTCTACATCGAACAGGACAAACTCGACGAAAGCGGCCTCGAAATCGGCGACCAAGTCCTCGTCGACGACACCACAGGTGACGCCCGCGGCCTCGAACTCGTCAAACTCAACGACGTCCTCGACTACTGATCCCCACCCGACTCCAAGTCGAGCTGGGCGTACCGGATTTGCACGAGATCCTTTGCAAGCCGCGCCGCATCCTCGCTCTTCTTGTGAAT
>SDGX01000005.1_pt1 | contig 13914 bp, 19 predicted proteins | sample 2873821 | NCBI WGS metagenome assembly SDGX01 (sample SAMN08132707, study PRJNA421101) | viral metagenome | isolation source: viral fraction magnesium sulfate-rich | place: Spain: Penahueca Lagoon, Toledo
GTCATTTGCACGCACCCATTCGTACTCATTCCGCTGCCTTAAATCCGTCACGCATATACCCGCCAAATTAGCGCCCTCTAAGACGCGCATATTGCGGTCAACCACGTTTACCCCATACGCCCTCGTCAACGCCTCTAAGCGCCTGACCGACGGCTTGCAGCAAAGCCCGCGGTTTATTGCGCCCGAAGTCCGCAAACTCGACGTAATCGAAGAGCTCCTCCGTAACGGACTTTAGCTTGTCGCCGAAAGCCAGCGGATAGTAGCCGTAGTGTGTGCGGAGGTGGTTCGCAATTTCGTCCTTGCCTGAGCGCGCTTTGCCTGTTAAGGCGATACGTTTAGGGTTCGGCATTTAATCGTCCTCCTTTCCTTCGAAACTTTCGAGCAACTGGCGTATTTCGCGCATGAGCTCGGTTTCCTTCGGTTGAGACTGCGTATTTGTCCGCTCATCCAACGTCACGATGTCCTTCTCGTTGGCTTGCGCCAATTCCTTTGCGTCCTTCGCTAACAGCCGAGCGCTCGTCGCCTCTTGTGCGAAGCTCTCAAGGTTGCGCTGTAAATTGCGGAGCTGTCCGTTTACGTTTTCCGCCCACTTTTCCGTTTGAGCGTCGCTTTCTTCGTAGTCACTTTCTAGTCCGCTCAATTTCGATTCTAGCTCGTAAATGGCGTATTGCTTTTCGTCCAATCTACGTTCTAACTCCGAAACTCGGCGCGCCAGGTTTGCGATTAAGGCTTCGGTCGACTGCGGAGATTGTTCCACGTGCGGGTTTCCGCCTTTTATTCCGTCGATAAGCGATTCTAGCGTAGGTTTGAGCGGTTTTAGGACGAGGTAGTGTCCGTCTTCTAGGCAGTTGATTTCTCCGTACTTATTATCTCTATGTTCGACGTACACTTGACGCTCGAACCTAGTGCATACGTTAAATCCGTACTCATACCCGTCAATGACTTCGAACACACTTCCGATCTCGTCCTCGTACCAACCGTCACCTTTCGTAACGACAACCAACTCGCCTACTTCCGCTTTGCGTTCCGCCAGTTCGTACCTTTCGCCTTCATAACGAACGACTTCCGGCTGAGTTGGGCGGAGGGTTGTAAATTTATCCCCTTCGTACCAATGTTCGAGGTTGAAGTCGTTGTCCTCATTCTCCGCCCAGAACGATCCGTCCGGACACACTTTCTTAATTTCCGCAATTTCGTCTGTCGGATCGTCGACATGTTCCGCAATGTATACGTAATCCCCAACGCCAGCATTCTCCGCAACCTCCTCGTACTCTCGCTCCAGTACGCCGTACTTGCCGTCTTTTACATAATGCTTCGTCATTAATTCGTCCACCTTTCGTTAATTTAATATTTCAACCTTCCGCTCAACTCGCCCGTTCCTTAACGCTTGCTCAACGTCCTCTATATAGACGTCGATATGTCCTTCGGTTATCAAACTTCCGCGATCATCACAACGCCTTTCCCCTACGCCTTCTATCCGCAACCGAGTGCCGAACGGCATGGACGGCGGACAAGCAGCCGTTTTACCTTCGACCACCTTCCGCCCGCTTGCCGTTATGCCATACGCCGGGTGTGACGGAGTTTTTCCGGTTGACTCGTAGCCCGCCGTGTACCACGTAATTTCGTACGTTTGCGTCTGTTCTTTCGCCTCAACTTCGTCCGTCGGAGCCGTTAATAATTGCGTTGTTAGTCCGACTATGACCGCTAGTCCTCCGAAACTCATAAGCCGACACTCACTGCGCCCTTAATAGCGTCGTGCGGGTCGTAGCCTAGTAGCGCAAAGTCCTCGTACTCATACTCCGCCGGGTCGTCCACGTCCTTTATGATGGCTAGTTGCGGTAGCTTCCGAGGTTCGCGGGCAAGCTGCGTCTCAATTTGCGTCAGGTGGTTCGAATACACGTGCGCATCGCCTATCGTATGGATAAACTCGCCGACCTCTAAGCCGGTTTGCTTGGCGATAATGTGCGTTAGTAGCGCGTAACTTGCGATATTAAACGGAAGTCCTAAGAATACGTCGGCGCTCCGTTGGTAGAGTTGGCACGACAATTTACCGTTAGCTACGTAGAATTGAAATAATACGTGACAAGGCGGCAAAGCCATTTCGTCCAACTCGCCGACATTCCATGCGCTGACGATATGCCGGCGTGAGTCGGGATTATTTCGGATGGATTCGATTACTTGCGCTATTTGGTCGTAATTCTTAAAGTGCGGATCAAAGTCGGAATAATAGTTATCGTACGATGTCCAACTACGCCATTGCGACCCGTAGATAGGTCCTAAGTTATATCCGTTTTCCTTTACGCTGTCTACGAAGTATTCGAAGCTACCTTCTCCGCCTTTTTCGACGTAATCCCGATAAGCGTCCGCGTCCCATATGTGCACGTTGCGGTCGAGCAGCGGTTTTATATCCGTCTCACCGCGAAGGAACCAAAGGCAGCTCCTCCGCAATAATCCGGAAGGGTACGCGCTTTGTCGTAAGCAACGGAAAGCCTTCCGCCAAGTTGAACCTTAACTGTGCGCCGAAATAGCTGATTACGCCGGTGCCTGTGCGGTCGGGCTTGCGGGTGCCTTCCGCTAATATCTTACGGCAAAGGTCGAGGTACTGTGTGTCGGCGTTATTCGTCATTAACGGATTCCTCCTTCATTAATTTAATCGCTTCGTAATTGTGTGCCGATTCTCCGTACTTCTTACGTATAGCCGCTTCCGCCCGTCCTTTCGATGTGTAGGCGTTCGGACTGAACCCTGCGATTATTTTTCCGGAATCTTTCAACGCAATGGCCCATAGATTGTCTAAGTACATCTACTCGCCCTCCTCCAAATATACCGTCGTATTCGTGCGATACTCGCTCACCTTTTCGGAGTGGGCGTGCAAGCCAGTCGCATTAAGCCCCGTGCTACCAAATCCGCCGTCTCCTCGACTCGTTCCGCCTAACTCTTCGCCTTCTTCTAGCGGAACAAACTCCGCTTGGCTAACCGGTGCTAGTACGGCTTGTGCGACCTTTTCTCCTTTGCGGATGATGTACGAACCATGACTGTGTAATCCGTAAGAAACATCGGTAGCAGCTTCGTTTTTAACATCGAAAGTCTCTCCCGGAATTGGGTAGTATTCGGTTATTCCGAACTCGTCCGTATTGTACCGCTGAGTCACCGTAAAGATATTATCGACCATCACATGCACCTCGCCTCTGAACGAGGCATCAACGGTACCTAACGTAACCCTCAGCTTCGTCCGCGTTGATATGCCGGACTTAGGACGGACTTGCAACTCGTAGCCCTCCGGCAACTCAAACGCTAACCCCGTCGGCACCTTTTCGGTGAAGCCTGGCTCGATAATAACGTCCTCGGTCGCGTATAAATCAAAGCCGCTATCTCCGTCGTGGGCGTATGCCGGTTCTACCGCCGCCGGATTTACTTTTTTGTATCGTAGTTGTGCGTTTTCCATCGAATTACCTCCCGAAATTAATTTACGGAAGCGACCGGTTAATTGCACGCCGCCTCCGTAACTCCTACTATAGTTATCGAAATACAACGGTGCTGTCGAAGGTTATTCCGAAATTTACTTCCACGTCAACTCGTCCGCTTTCTGCGCCAAAGGACCTCGGAAATTCTTCGTAAGTTCGACGACCTTTACGTAAGACTCTCCGGAAAAGTGTTCAAGGTACGGCGTAAATCCGCTTTTCTCCGGCTTTTTAAGGTCGATTTGTCCGTCGTGTCCGATCATAATGACGGTTGTGTCCGGATGTATGCGCGTAAGAACCTTCTTTAACTCGCCACGCGTGAGGTTCTGCGCCTCGTCGATTATGACGGTCGAGCCCTTGATATTTCCGCCTCGTAAGAACGTATGGGACTTCGCTTCTACCCACGCCTTATCGTTAATCATGTCCGGATTTGTTTCGCGCTCAATAGCGAATCGAGGATCCTCGCCGATTTCCTTTAGTGCGTCAAGTAAAGGCGTGATATATTTCGACTCCTTTTCCTCGGCAGTTCCTGGCGTGTGTCCGAGAGCTCCTTCTTCGACGGGCGAGAACGTGTAGATTAACGGCTTGCCGAGGATTTTCGCTGCTCCGACGGCTAACGTAGTTTTTCCGGTGCCAGCTTTCGCGTTGACAATCGTAAGCTGATTATCGAAAATGGAATCGACGTACTCCTGCTGTTCCTCCGTAAGTGATAAGCCGTAGAATAGCTCCGCGCTTTCCGGTAGTGGCGTCATTTAATCGCTCCCTTTCGCTAAGTTAATATCGAGCATGAGTACGAGGTAAAATCCGACTGTAAACATCGCATAGCCCGTCATTTCCGTTCCGAACTCCGCGTTTACATTCGCAATTAAGGCGCCAGGGTCGCCGAACCAATTTATGAGCGCCAAGCCTACGAGATAAAGTAGCGTCAGTAGCATCGTTAATCGACCTCCTCCGTTTTCTTGACGACGTAAATATCGCCGCGTTGGTCAACTATTTCGTAACCTTGCTCGTACACTTCGTTAAAGTCCGTAATGATAACCTCGTATTTGTCGGGCGTAGGGTTTGTTACGAGGCTGTAAATACCCCACCCCACAAATACCGTCAAGGTTAATCCGAAAAATGTTCCGATTAAACCTCCCTCTTCCCTTTTACTTACTGCGTATATACTTGCGATTAATATAACGAGGCATAATAGAAACGCGATAGATACTGCGATTAGACCGCCTACCTCAAGTCCACCTTCGATTACATTTACGATTTCCATTCAACCGTCCCCCTTTCGCTTTTTCGGCTCAATTTTCGTCCCTGACCGAAAGAATAATGCACGCTAATCCGATAAACACCGCTATAATTGCCGCTGGCTGACCTCCGCCCCATAACCCCGCGTAAAATCCGAGGGCGCCCGCGAGCGCCGTGACGGATAGTACGAGGAATACCATTGCGCGGTCGATTCGCTTCGTTTGGTTCCGTTTCATATAACGTCCTCCTTCGAAAATTAAAGCCCGCACTTCAACTGGACTCCGCAATTATTACAAGTCGCGCACCCACCGGCGTCTATGACCGTACCTTTTCGGCAGTTCGGACAAGTGTCGCCGATGTCAACGCCGACCTTAACTTCGGACTCTTGTACGTTGGTTGATCGTAAGTCCTTGATTGTTTCCGATTGAATTGGCGTAGTTTGCCCGCTCGTTTCGTCCGCTTCCGTCTTACTTTCGTCCGCGTCCGTTGTAAGCGAAAGCACCTGAGCGTCGCGTGAGCCGTCTACGTACACTGTGCCGCCTTTTGCTCCGCCTTTGTATAAGCGCTCGTAAACCGCCTGGACTTGCTCGACCGAGTAACCTTTCGGAGCATTGACCGTCTTCGAAATCGACGAGTCAACCCATCGCTGAATGGTGCACTGCACGTCCGCATGTGCTTCCGGAGATAAGTCCATCGAACTTACGAAGTAGTCCGGCAAGTTATCGCCATCGACACCTAACTCCTCGACGATGTCCGCGTTTACCTCCATAAATTTGCCGAGGCGTCCGCTGCGGAAATACTTAAACGCAAAGTACGGCTCTAGTCCGGTTGCTACTCCGACCATTGAGCCGGTGCTTCCAGTAGGAGCGACCGTCAGAAGGTGCGAGTTACGGATTCCGTGCTCGCGGATTCCTTCGCGAATATCTTCCGGAAGCGTTCGTACAAATCCGGTATCTGCTAATCGGTTTCTGTTCAACGAAATCATGTAGTCTTTCTTCCCTCGGTCGGATGTTTCGATAGTTTCATCTAAAAACGGAAAGCTTCCCTTCTCCTTTGCTAACGCAATACTAGCTCGATAAGCCTCCGTAGCAATCGTTTCGAATACTTTGTCGACTACGAGATTTCCTTCTTCGGAACCGTACGTTACTCCGAGATAAATGAGTAAGTCTGCGAGGCCCATTACGCCGAGGCCTAGTCTACGCTCGCCTAGCGCTTGCTTTTCGTTCGCTTCGAGGAAGTACGGCGTTGCGTCGATTACGTTATCCTGCATACGGACTCCTCGACGGACCGTGCGTTTGAGTTTCTCGTAATCTACTTCCGCGTCGCCCGGCCATAACTCGTCAGGCTTAACCATATTCGCGAGATTGACGGCAGCTAAGTTACATACGGAATACGGAGCTAACGGCTGCTCTCCGCATGGATTAGTCGCAACTACCTTTTGTCCGTAGGCTTGCGCATTCGTGGCGTCGTTCGCGTTGTCGATAAAGAAAATGCCCGGCTCTGCGGAATACGTAGCGCAAATATTAACGAGGTTCCATAATTCCTTCGCCTTAACGGTGCGGTACGTTTTCGAAGGTAGCGGCCATTCTCTTACGTCTCCGACTTCGTGCCATCTAGCGTTGTATTCCGCCATTTGGTCAGCGTCGTAATTTTCAACGTCCGGAAATTTCAGCGCGTACTCTTCGTCGTTTTCGACCGCTTGCATAAATTCGTCCGTCAGGCATACGGAGATATTAGCGCCGCTGAGGAACTCCGGATTATGGACGGAATAGCGTCCGCCGTCTTCGAGTAATTGTTCGACCTCTTCGTTATATTCGGTATCACGGAACTTCTGCAACACATATCTCTCGTTTCCTGATAACGGCGTAAATTTCAGCTTGTTCTGCGCTAATTCGCGAATCTGATCGTCGTTCGTCGTTTCTATAATGAATCGCAAGATACGCGGATTCTGCATTTTCGATATGATAAATTCCAAAACATCCGGATGCCAGTCGGCGAGCATAATCATTTGTGCGCCTCGTCGGCTACCGCCTTGTTCGACTAGGTGCGTTAACTTAGCGATGTCATCGAGCCAACTTACTGAGCCGCTCGACTTGCCGTTTACTCCGCGAGCTAGGGCGTTGCGAGGTCGTAGAGTAGAGCCGTTCGTTCCTACTCCGCCTCCTCGGCTCATTATCTCCATAACTTCGTTTCGGTGTTCGCCGATTCCCTCACGGCTGTCCTTCGGAAATGGCATGACGTAACAGTTGAAATAGGTTACGTCCGTTTCCGATCCTGCTCCGTAAATGACTCGTCCGCCTGGAACGAAGTTAAGTTCCGATAACTCCTCGTAAAATTCCTCGTAAACCTCAGCGCGTTTTTCCTCCGCTTCAACTTCGGAAAGCCCTCGCGCGTTTCTAGCCGCAATTTGTTCGTAGTATATTTCGAGTGGTTTGTCGGTAACGTCGATTGAGCGCTTGACAATTCCCATAGTCGACTCGTACTGATCGTCGATTAAACCGAGGTACTGTTCCTCCGGCTGAATCTTGATCGTTCTGTCCGTCCAGTCAATCGCCTTTACGTAGCCGAGCGCCCTTGCCGGAAATGCCGGGTCGGGCTTAATCGTAAATACTACGAAATCTCCGACTCCTAGCGTTGCTTTCTCCGTATCCTTGAACGCATAACGGTCGAGCATGATTAACCGGCTGACCCCGTCGAAGCTACGTTCCATATCGGAGGTAATCGGAAAGACTTGCGGGAAGTCCTCGATTACTCCGTTTAAATTTTCGATTGTTTCTTGCGTGTAAGTTGTGTTCGCCAAATAATCGCTCCCTTTCGCCTTAATTTCGTTTATAAATCCCGTAATAGTGCCGCCAGTTTTTCGCTACCTTCGTCGACTTCCTTCAGTTCGCGCCGTAACTGCCTTTCCTTTACGTTCGTTTTCGCCAGTTCCTCCTTGATTTCCGCTCGTCGGCGGGCGTTGTCTCGGAGAATCATTTCGACTTGACTTCGTAAGGTTGCGTTGCCGTTCACCATTACGGAGTCACTCCGGTAAGCATAAGCGCAACAAACGTCAGGACTGCCGTACCTATAACGGCGTTAATAATACGTTGACTTTTCGATGACTTTTGATCGGAAATTCCGGCGATTACGAGGAACAGTCCGACCACCGCCGTGATAAATGCGAGAAACATTACGATAATTTCGTTCATTTATTCGCCCTCCTTTAATTTCTTCTCGATAGGGCGGATGATTTTCGTTAAAATAACTTAGAAACTTCGTAATCCAGATCGTCCGCCACTTCACCTAGTTTCGTAAGTCCTCGTAAGAAGAATTGCAAAGGAATAAACGGCCCACCTAATACAATCCTGACAAAAAGTTGTTTCCTAGTTAAGTTCCTCATAAAATCGCTCCCTTTCGCCTTTCGGCTCAATTTCGTTCGTATTTATTTAGCTTGCCGTGCTTATCTTCGACCAAGCCGAGTTGAATAGCCGTTGCTATACCGATCGCACATGCGTCACTCTCGCCGTCATCGCCAAACTCTCCGGTAAAGCCGGTGAAATCCCGCACGGCATCCGCTATTTCGTCCTTCGAAACCTTCTGCCCTTTTCCGACGGTTAAGAGTTTCATGCGTGATTGTGATATGCCGTGCGCTGATTTCCGCTTGCCGGCTTTCGTATAACTGACGTACTTATCGAAGGCTAAACCGAAATTATGGACCGCCTTTTCGGTCGCGTGCCAGGCGGCGAATACCGGATAATTTTGCGCTGAAGATCGCCCTTGGAAATCCTCGCGTATAATGACGTCGAAACCCTTTTTTCGGTGCTTGTCGATAAACAGCGTCGCCCACGATTGAACGATTGCCGTGCGTAGGGCGAGCGGTTGTTTAGCGTCCGTTTTGACGTGCGACTTGTCGATGATTTTCGGCTTGCCGGCGCTGCGTCCTTGCGTAGCAACCTCGATTATGGCGATACCTGGCGTGCCGAGCGAAGTATCGACGGCGAGTATGCGAGTAGGCTTACTCATCCGCAACAACCTCTTCATACTTCGCATGGAATACGTCAGGTTTAGACGAATAAATTTCGCCTCGTAATCCTTTAATCACATAGTCGCCTATATCGGCTTTCATTCGTCCGTCGTCCGTATAGATATAGAGGAAGTCTTCTCCGCTAGAACATCCTTGCTCGATGTAGTATCCGGCGTCCTTTGCCATACGGCTAATTTGCGCCATATTTTCAAGTTGAAACTCGATCGCATGGATTTCGACTATTTTAGTTCGATATTTCGTCATTACGCTTCACCTCCGTTTTTAGCTTCGTATAACTCGCGAATCTCTTGCATAGTTCGGTCGTAAATCGTCCGCTTCCATTTCGGCTGATTCGACTTAACCATTCGCATAGCCTCGTCGAAGGTCGCCTGGAACTGTTCCGGAGTCATTTCGTCGATAATAGCTCCTTTGTAATCGTTGAAGCGCCATCCGAATAGATCGAGTTTCGGCGGTGTTCCTTCTCTAGCGTTCCGAGTTGCGTCGGCTAGTCGGTCTTTTAACTCCGTTCTGTCTGCGTCTGTTACGTAAGCACCGAACGCTTTCTTACGCGAAAAGTCTTCTTGCCATTCGCGGCCGTACGTAAGGTAGTATAGGACGATAAAGTAATCGAGAGGTCCTTCTGCTTCGCCGCCGTACATTTCGGAGTATGCCGTCGTTTGTACTACGTGCGACTCTTTCGGCTCCTCTTGCGACTTGAACGCCGACCAATTCTTCTGCGCCGACTTAACTTCGAGTCCTACTCGGAATATTTCGCCGTCAGGCGCCGTATATTTGAGTATTCCGTCCGGTAGTCCGAAGATAGCGAACTCTTCTCCGTCATGTTCGACGACATGTAGGCGTTTCTTGAAGTGCTCGAAGGCGGGTTCTCCGCGCTCCGTCCGCTCAAATACGAACGGCGGTTTCTTTCCGGTGAGCTTTTCGAAATGCCGCTCGGCAAGCATAATTTCACGTTGAACATAATTCCCAACCTCGCTGCCCAATCCGATCCAATCACGCTGATTTTCCGTCAGGTTACGGGAGTCCTTTTTCGAACGTTTCGCCTTGTGATACAGTTCTAACGGTGAATCGCCCGCGGAAGATGGCCCGAAATTAGGGCGCCCTTTCTTAAACGGAAAATACTTGAATACTGGCGTTTGTTCGCGCAGGACTCGCGCATATTGTTCGTAAAGCTCAGCGTCCATTTCATCGTCATAAGGCTGATCGTACTTGTGAAACTCGCGAAGGAAATTTTCGAAAGCCTCCGCAATTTCGTGCGCTTTTTGGTGTCCTTGTGCGTCTACTCCGGTTTGTAGCGAGCTAATCGCCGTTTTCGTATCGTTTGTATTCGTCAATTAATCGTCCCCTTTCGCGGATTTAATCGCGTCTAACACGTTTTCTACGTCCTGAAATCCGTTGAGCTTATCGACTAATTCGCCATCCTTTTCGATAAGAACGACCGGCACCGACATAATCCCGTGCTTTTCGACTAGTTCCGGTTTCTCCGTGATGTCTGCGACTTCTACTTCCGTTCCTAGTTCGTGTAATTCTCCGCCGTGATCCTCGAGGTTACGGAGCATCATCGTACAAGGTACGCAACTCGGCTTTTTGACTAACGTTAATTTCGTCATTTAATCGTCCCCTTTCGCCTCTTTCGGCTTACAATTTTCGAAATCCCACTCTTCTTTACTAAACTCATTCATCCAGCAATCTTCAATTACGGTATCGCAGCCTAGCGGAACTGCAAGTGTGTACGTATTCGTCATGATGTCGTTGTATAATTCAAAGGTTTCTTCAGATACTTGATCATTAGGTATTGCGCTCTTTTGCTCGTCATGTAAAGTTAAGGCGAACTCCCAGCCGCGCTTGACCGTTCCTTCGTAATAGGCGCGAATCATGCACATTTGAAGGATATTAGCACCCGAACCTTGTATCGTATGGTTAAAGGCCGCTCGCTCACATCCGCCCGTAAATCGCATTAACTCCCAAAATTCCGAACGTTCTTGCTGCTTCAGTTTGTACGATTTCTTTCCGAGTTCCGAGTCGTTCTTGTCCGCTATACCGCATTTACGCATGAGCGTTTTAAGTCGCTTATACTTTTCGATGTAGCCCGGAAATCTCCGTTTCTGATGGAATATAGTCGCCGTCCATCCGTGAGTCCGCAAGTGTTCGAAAGTAGCTTCGACCATTCCTTTAAAGCCTGGTAGGATTTCGTCGAATTTGTCGTAGGCTTTGCGTGCTTGCGCTTCGTCGATGCCGAACGGAATAACGCCTTTATAGAACATATCGAAGGCTTGACCGTAACCGATCGCAAGGAACATCTGTTTCATCGCCTTTCGGTACGCTGGCACCGCATCCGCCGTTCCTTTAACGGATTTATAGTAAGCCTCCGTACAGACCTCCTTCGAAACTTCGAACAGTATCGCCGCAAACTCTACGTACGGGTCGAGCCCTTGCCGGTACATTTCGGCGAACTTATCGTCGTCAAATTCCGTAGTCATCCTATGCGCCTGTACGCGAGGTTCGATTGACTTCAGGTCCGAACCCATAAACGTATAGCCTTGCGGTGGTTCGAAAGCCATCCGGACACGCGTACCTTTTTCGGTACGGCTCGGAATGTTTTGGAGATTCGTACCTTTCTTCGTCTTCTTTTCCGCCTCTACTAGCGCTGACATTACTTCGAGGAAATTGTCGTCGTTGATGTCATCTCGCCATAGTTCGTTAGGCTTCCCGGTGTACCCGCTAGAGGAATAACGTCCGGTTGATACCGTTTTGAGTGTCGTGTGTATACGTCCGTCTGAGTCAAGAGAGTTCGGTAACTTACGGACAAACGTGCCTAGTAACGTCGATAACTCCGAATAGGTTGCGAGTGGTTTAAGCGACTCTTCCTCCTGGAAGTAAAGCTCTAGGACGTCCTTGCTGACCTTGCGTTCCTTGTTCTTGTCGAATAATTTCGTCCGATCCTCGATTTTCAGATAGTCGTAAATTAAATACTGAATGTGCGGACCTGACGCCGGATTAAATTCTTCCGTAAATACTGGAGCGTTTTCTTCGATAGGTTCGGATAGCTCCGTCAACTCCCGCTCATATTTCGTAAGCATTTCCGACTCTTGCTTATACGATTTTAAGTGCGTCTTGTCTTGCGATTCTAATTCCGCTAATTTCTTGCGCTTCTTTTCGATCTGTTCTTTCTTACGCTTGATTCGTTTTTCCTGCGCTTTTATCCAATCCTCGATCTTCTTCGTGTTTATTACTCGGTCCATTTCGTAAAGGAACTGCTCGTCGATATTGTAGGCGGTTTTTAAATCGTCGATTGCTTGCTGAAGTTGCGGTTCAAACTCCGCTTCTAGTTCCTTCAATTTTTCGATATTAAGGTTGAAGCCAGTACGTTCAATCGTCGTATTTACTTCGTATAAATACTGCCTAATTTCGAAATAAGGTACGTAAAGGTTGTCGGTTTTGAGTAGCGTATCAATTTGCCATTTCGTAAGTAGCCATCCTTTTTCTACGTCCTTAATGGCGTAAATGCCGACTACTTCCGGCGAGTAAATCATCGGCGACCCTCTTCCGAATAAATCCTCGAAAGTGTAGTCGTCCAGGTGTTCGCCTCCGATAAGCGACTTATACTTCGTAAATAGTTGTTTTAGGCCGTTTGATTCCTCATGCTCGTTAAGGATATATTGCGCATCTAACGAATCATATCGGAACCCTTGCGGATTTAAGCCGTCATTCCGAAACATGGCGAGGTCAAAGGGTGTATTGTGGAACGCTTTGGCTTGTGACGGATGCTCGATAAATTTCCGGATAGCTTCGAGCGCCGCTGACCGCGAACATTGCTTGTCGTCTGTTAAATGTCCGTAAGCTACGTAATAACCTTCGTCTAATAACGGAAGCCAAAAGGAATAACCACCGGATAAGTCGATCATCGTGTCGGTACCGGACGTCTCCGTATCCCATTCGGTGAATGACATTACTTCCGGAATATTGATGTCGCTTTCCGAGAGTTTCTTGCGGATATGTGTGTCGTTAAATAGTCGGAATGTTTGCTGAAACCATTCGTCGTCTTGTTGAAGCCGTACTTCCTCTCTTAACCGCTCAACCATCGTTGGCAAGTCGGCATCTCGCGTAATAACGAAGTAGTTGTCCGGCTTCGTTTCGACCGTTTTCTGCATCCGTTCCTCTCGCAATTCCGCAAGGTGTTTCTCCTCGACTTGTTTGCCGATCTGTACCGCTTCTTTTTGCGTAAGTTTGCCATCGTTTAGTCGGCCGGCTTTTCCGTTCATGCACGCTTGTTTCGCCATTTCGACTTGCCTACGTTGTTTGTCGGTTAATTTCGACTGTAATACGCGGTCAAAAGCGTCCTCTAGCGACTCGTTTGCGCTTGCCTTGCGCTTAGCCGCCGCCTGGGCTTGCGCCTTACCTTCCGTTTGCGCCGGTTGTTTTTTCGGGTTAAGTCGTAAATTTAGCTCGGTCATTAGTTGCGTTACCTCCTTCCGTTGGTAAGTCGTAGAAAAGAAAGGAAAGGGCGGGCGGCGTGTCCCGCCGAAATTCGGTTAGTCCGCCAAGTCAAAACGATTTTCTACTGGCGTGATTAGTTCGACGATATGATTGCCTAACGTTCCTTCTCCGTTAGTAAGGTAATAGTTCCCTCCTAGTCCAGATCCGTCAGGACCTCGGTCAATTTCGACCAATTCGTCAACTTCGCCTTTCTTGTATATCCAATCAACACGGACAATATCGCCTTCCTTAAACTCGTTCGGCTTGCGTCCAATTTTCGTCCACTTTGCGATTTCTTTCTCTTCCGTTTTCTTGCGCTCAATTTCCGCCAACTCTTCCGAACTAACCTTTTCGAGCTGCTCCGGCTTTGCGTATCCACAACCGACCGCTATGCGTCCCTTATGCCCGCCATCATTCTCTACGTTGTTGACCGTGTAAATATTTCCGTTTTGCATTCCGAACAACCCGTGACTGCCACCTCCGCTAACTAGGCGCACCTTTTCGCCATTTTCGAAGGCTTTGCGTGGGTCGTGGTCGGCTTGCGATATAACACGAATCTCATTCGGCTTGAACGATAAGTCTAAACTGTAATTGTCGATTTTTACGTCGTATTTCCCACGCGCTACAGACTCGGTATTAATGATTTCGCCTGACATCTGAGTTGCGTCTAACATGAACGGATGGTTCGGAAGAATTTCGACTCGGTCGCCAACTTTCGG
>SDGX01000006.1_pt1 | contig 13842 bp, 19 predicted proteins | sample 2873821 | NCBI WGS metagenome assembly SDGX01 (sample SAMN08132707, study PRJNA421101) | viral metagenome | isolation source: viral fraction magnesium sulfate-rich | place: Spain: Penahueca Lagoon, Toledo
GGCCGAAGCCCTCTGGTGTCGTGTCGGAGACGTAGCCGAGGAAGTCACAGAGGTTGGATTTTCCGACGCCAGTTTGGCCGTCCTGGGCGGTGACGAGGACTTTTGCGTCGCGGCCGTGGAGTTTCCGCCGGCCGAGCTTCCGGAAGTACGGACCGCGAATCCCGGAAGGTGGTTCGCCGTCCCAGTCGCCGGGCATCGTCCGCTCGGTGACTGGCCCGGGAGTCTCGGCGTCCTCTTGCCAATCGCCGCCGGGGAGTCCGGACGTGTTTGAGTCTCCGGGAGTGCTGGTTTTGCTCACGTGGTCTCACCTGGGTTTCCGCCGTCGGTGACTGCGGTTTCGTTCTGTGCGTTTGCTGTCTCGTCGCCTTCGGGGAGGTTGTCGAGGGCGTCGCCTTGGCCGCGTGCGCGGAGTAGGCCGCGGAGATCGGTCATCGATGCTTCTTCGTGTGGGGTTGGCTGTTTCGCGTCGGCAGCGAATCCGAGTTCCTTCGCGATTGAGTCGAGTTCTTTGCCGATGTTGATGAGGTCGCGGGCGGGGACGTTTGCGACGGCGGGGACTTCGACGGTTTTCGTTGCGTCGGGGTTCCGGCTGGGCACTGACTGTTCGATGGTGGTGGTGTCGGCGAGCAGGCGGTCGATGTCGTAGGGGATGCGTTCTTGCCAGGGTTGTTCGAGGGCTTGTTCGTCGGCGTAGTCTTTGAGGACGTCCTGGTAGTCGGCGAGTGCGTCGGCGACGTCGCGTTTGGTGCTGGTGCTGGGTGTTGGTTGTTCGCGGCGGAGTTTGCGGCGGGCGTGGAAGGCTTCTTCTTTCGCTTCTCGGATGAGCCGGCCGAACGCGGTTTCGCTGCTGTCGCGTTGGTCAGTCATTGTGTTCGAGCCCCCGGTTGTCTTCGTATTGGCCTCCGAGGTCGATGACGAGCAGTTCTTCGTCGCGGAGGTAGTATTGCATCGCGTCGCCGGGGTCGTGTTCGTCGCGGCCGCTGTGGCGGACGGCGTCGAGCATGAGTGCGGCTTTGACGGAGCCGTTGTTGCGTTGGAGGCTGACTTCTTGTTCGGTGACGCGGCGGTCTGGCTGGAGTCGAGTTGCGAGGCCGGCGTTTGTTCCTCGTGAACTCATGATTTCTAGGCTAGACTACCACGCCCTCGTTAATGAAACTACCCCGGAACGTTATGTCTACCATATGGCTACCTAATGCTTGCCTACTGGATAACATAATGATGCAGTATTGCTAACCTCTGGGTATTATCAATCCGGCCGTATACGGCAGACGTATGTCTGTCAGCACACAGACCGGCGACGCGTCGACCAGTGAAACCATGCCCAGTAGCCCGAGTGTCGAACCCGGGTTCACCGAGCGGGCGCGCGGCCAGGGCATCGCGATGCTCAACACCGCAGGCGTCATCGATGACGCTACCGCGGAAGCCGCGCTCGACGCCCACGACCCAGACACCGAGTACGACACCGAAACCCACGAGATGGGGCAGATGGGAGCGAAGCGCATCGGCCAGCTCGCCATCGGGATCGGCGTCGTCGGCATCGTCCTCAACGAGATGTCGAACATGGAGATGGTGAACAACAGCGACGGCGTCGTCGACGTGTCCAACATCTTCAGCACGGCCGGCAGCGGCCTGGAACTGCTGGTGCTGGGCGTCATCATCGCTGCCGCCGCGGTCCTCCTGTCGCTCTGGAGCGGGTTCTAACAACCCGCATCCGGTGGCGGCAGGCGGCGTCCGCCCAATTCCACACCCATGCATTTCTATCAGGCCCCTCGATAGATGACTGATACAGACGGAGACACCATCGCCCACGTCGCGGTCGTCATCCTCCTCCTCGGCCTAGCCGTTCCCACGCTCGCAACCGCGTACGACTACTCGGGAACGCCCACCCCGTACTCCGACGAGGCAGTGGTTGACTACCAGAACAAAACGACGGTGAGCGCCAACGCGACGCTCGAAGGCTACGGCGAGAGGCCCGTGATCGTGGCGAACGGCACGACGCTCACCCTCGGCGAGGATTACGTGTGGAACGCCAGTAGTGGGACCGTCACGTGGTTGGATACCGCGAACACATCGGACGGCGACCCTGCAGTAATCGAGTACGAGGCCTACCAGCGGACTGGTGAGACGGAGGCTGCGTGGACGATTCTCGCGCCGTTGATGGGTCTGTTCGGAGTGTTCGGGTTCGTGGCCGCTGTGCGGGCGCTGCTGTCGTACGTCGAGGAGGTGTGGACGCTCTCATGACGCCGCTCGCCCTTTGGAGTGCAGTCGCGCTCGTCGCACTCACCGCCACCGCGTGCTGGGCCGTCCTCGCACGCGAAACCGCAGTGTACGTCACGAGCGGCTTATCGTTCACGGCGTGGGCGTGGCTCGCCATCACTGGCGGCGACGTCGCGCTCGTCAACGTCCCCGGCGGCCCGGTCTGGGTCCGTAAATCCTTGGCGAGTCTTCAGTACATCGCGCTGGCATTCGCCGTCATCTCACTCGTGGTGTTCACGATGCGGCTCATGGGTGCGTACCCGAGCCCGGACGCGAACGCGACTGAGTCACGCCAGTCCCAGACCGCGACCAATAGTTCGAATTCAGGTACACGATAACGATGTCATCCAGTAACCAAGACGACGGATACGCCGAGCGCGCACGGACGCAGACCGAGTCGCAGGCCGCGACAGCCGCTCACGAGATCGGCGTGCGCGCGCAAAGCGAACAAGTCCACCAGAAGAAGCACAACCCCGAGTTCTACGAGAAGTACACCAAGACGGACCTCCAAGATTCCCGAAAGTGGGGGCATCTCGTAGACCAGTACCGACCATGGCTCGCTGACGACCACGTCCTCAGTAATCGCCGGCAAGTATACCGCCTGCAGCGCGAACTCCTGAACAAGGTGCGCGCGGAGCAGGCTGTCGCCGGCGCAACCGCCGGGGTCCGACTGCAAGAGAAGCCGCTCCTCAACGCTCTCGCGCAGGGAATCAACCCCGAACTGGAGGATGTAGTGGCGCTCGACGCGCCCGGACAGTCCGCAGTGGAAATCACAGACCCCGAGTTCGACTCGCCGATGGACGCGCAGGAGCGGTCCGTGATGGACGACATTGGCAACCTCGCAACGGCGCGGCAGGCGATGGGCGTCGACCAAGCCGGCAGCGAGGCACTGACGACGGCGACGACCGAGCAGAAGACCGTCCGCGAAGACGAGTCCGAGGCGTCGTCTGCTGTAACCAGCATTAGCGGGGTGTTCGACTAAATGCCAGACGACAACACCGTCACCAACGACGACGGCGAACCGGACGCCGAAGTATTCGACGATCCGCCAGACCACCAGCCCGACGACGAAGTCGAGAACACCGACAGCGACGAGGACGCGTCGCCGGGGCTATTCGAGCAGGGCAACGAAGCCGCCCGGGAACGAATCACCCAGATCAACGACCGCCTCCCCGAGATCGCCGCTGAACTGCGTGACAACCTGTCCGAGGGCGCACGGACGGCCGCGACGCCGGACTACCTGACGGGCGTAAAGGCAGTCGTCATCGCGTGGGCACTAATCCCGTTCATGCTGCTCACACCCGTCCTTCGCGCACTCCCCGGGACGTGGCGGGTCTACCACAAACTCCACTCGTGGAGCGCCTGGCAGATGCAGAAAGCGGCGAGCGCGAATGCTGTCGCGAACGTCCGCCGCAGTAACGGCAAGGAAGACGTTCGGCCCGCGAAGTACGTCGAAGGCGATGAGGACGACAAGGAACGGTCCGGGTGGAAGATTCTCGGGTTCGACGGTAAGCGCTACGATCCCGCGGTTCACGGCCGGAACACCAGCCGGTTCGGGAAGGCCGACGTCATTCACGTCAACGAGGACGACACTGAGCAGGGAACGTGGGCCGAATGCGCGATGGACAACGCCATCCAGCTCAACCGCGAGCGCTACCTGTTCCGCGACGCACAAGTCAAGATCCAGAATCTCGTGTACGATGCCCCGCCCGCAGGTGGCGGCCGCGGTGGCGGCGATGCTGTTGCGGACGGCGGTGAAGTCCAGCCGAATCAGCGCGTGCAGACGCAGGACGTGTCGGTGGCGCGACCGGGCGTCGTCGAGGACGCGGTCGTGCCGCTGTCGAGCCGCGCCGGCTACGACGGGCAGGTTGTCTCGCTGGTGCAGTATTCGAACCTGAAGAATAGTCAGTCGGATCAGGAGACGATTCGTGATGCGAAGAATCAGGCGTGGGCGGCCGCGAAGCTCGACGACATCAACGGCACGGACATCTTCAAGTGGGTACTGATCCTCGGCGCGATCGGCGCAATCCTGCTGTTCCATCAGGACATCGGCGCGATGATCTCCGGGCTCACGAACAACGGCGGCGGCGGGGGCGGTCCCGCACCGACGGGAGGGCTCGGATAATGCCCGCCGATCGTCGGCGGCGCTGGAGGGAGGTGGTGTAAGTGTGGACCGGTCTAGCTCGCGCTGGCATCGCGCTCCCCGCGTTGACGTTCCTGATGTGGGTGCTCGTCCAAATTCTCGACGGCATCCTCGGCGTAGCGACGACCGGCCCGCACGCGGACGCCGAGTCGGTCGAGCGCGTCGGCGGCTACTTCCAGTTGATGACCGTGGACATCTCGTCCTGTTGGCGGGTTGGCGGTCGGGATCTACCTGCTCGGCCGTGCCGCGGTCGAACGACGACTCGCGAGGTGACCAGTTATGCGCGTGCTTAATCGTGGTGTTGTGTTTACCATCGGCACCATCAGCAACGCCATCGTGTTTCTGTTCCACTCCCGCGTCCTCATGGAGGTTCTCGACGTGGCGAAGGACTTCGGCTGGAGCGGCGGCCCGGCGACGGGCGCACTCCAACTGTTGCCGGTCGCGATGCAGCTCGCGATGGGCGTCTTCCAGCTCGGCCTGATCCTGTACTTCCTCGGCGGGCTCGGCCAAGAGCGTGCGTCAGCTACGAGGTCGATGCCATGACAGGGGATGACCTGATCGAACTGTGGGCGGAAGAAGCACGGCAGTCCGCGGGTGACGCGCTCGTCGTCGCGGACGTCGCAACCATCACCCAGCGAGGCACCTAACCATGACCGACAACGATACCGAACACGCAGACGGTAGCCCGGAGGATGAATCGTGTTCTGACCAATTAGAATCGCGAGTGGACGAACTCGAGTCCCGCCTCGACGAGCTCATGAGCGCCGACGACGGCGTCGAAGACGAACAGGGGCGCAAGTGGTCGGCAGGGACGCTCATGCAGTTGGGGTTGTCTCGTCGGGAGGCGGTGACAGCGCTTGGCCTGCTCGCGGGTGGCGTGACGCTGCGAGAGGCGTTCGTGCGTGCGGTTGGTGTTGCGTCGGCGGATACGAATCCGGACGCGAAGGACGTTGGGACGCCGTCCGATCCGGCGGACGTGTACGCGAGTAACGTCTACGGCCCGGAGGGCGACGTGAATTTCGAGGATCCGGTAAGTATAGGGGACTTAGATATCGGAGATGCCGATTATCTATCGGAAGGCGATTTCGTCGGATTTGTGACGTATGGGAATGTCGCCCAGCGGTCGCTCAGCACGACGAGCCAGTCGTACACGGCGGACGAGAACTGGTTGGCCTGGCGTCTGTTTGACTTTGCGGACTTCGTTTCCGCTGATGTAACGACGGCCATTCGAACTGAACTCGACGTTGTCGATACTCAAGACATTAGATTGCGGAATACCAGTGATAGCGAAACGGTGTTCGAACGCACTGGTGATGGAAGCAACATCGGACCGTGTAGACACCTATTCTACCTTCGACACCAAACAACTTCAACCTCAGAATAGAAATTCGGTCGCCAGACGGAACCGAGGTAACGTGTCGGACTGGCCGAATTACTGTTGGAGTCCAACTGTAAGGTTCGGCCCACGTACTTCACATGAAATCAAACAAACACAAACGATAACGGAAAACGATGGATCTCCCAACCCTGACACGCCAACAACGCTGGGCGCTCTACGCCACCCTCTTCATCATCGGGTTCGCCGGCCCCAGCCTCGCCGCCTTCATCACCCCGATGACTCACACCCCGGACGGCGTGTCAGTCCGCGCCACCGACGGCCCCGAAGCCACTGTCTACGCCGACCGCGTCAACCTCCGCGAATTCCAACCAGATCCGAACACGCTCGAACTGAACACCTCGCGCGGTAACATCACGCTCACCGCCAGCGGCCACGCCAACGCCGACATCAACCAGATCAACGGCACGTGGACCAACACCACCAGCCTCGACGTCTCCAGCCACGGCCTTACCATCATCCCCGAGGACAAACACCGCGTCACCGTCCGCGGCGACACCAGCTCACTCAACATCACGAGCATGGCCGTCGACGACGACAAGACCGACTTCGTCTACCGTGGCGACTCGGGTACGACGACGCTGACCGTCCACGGCCTCCCCGCGGACACGGAGATTGCGGCGGTCGACCGAAACCGCCACGACGTGCTCGCCGTCGCCACCACCGACGCCAGCGGCACCGCCACGTTCGACGAGATGCCGAACTCGAAACACGCGGTCGTCCTTCAGACGAACACCGGCGGGCCAAGCATCGACACCGCGTCGGCATCGCCGTTGAACAATCAGACGCTCTCCCAGCCGTCGTTCACCGCGAGCGTCAACGTCTCCGACCCGAGCCTCCCCGACGACAACCTCACCGCTGAGTTCTCGCTCGACGGCGAGGTCGTCGGCACCACCGAGATCGGCGAGAACGGCACCGTCAGCCAAGACATGACGGTCGAAGAGGGCGGCGGTCACACGTGGAGCGTCACCGTCACCGACGCCTACGGCGAGAGCGTGAGTGAATCGTTCAACTTCCGGTCGCCGAGCCAACTCCGCATTTACCGCGAAACCAAGCCAGAGACACTTGTTGACGACGAGAACCTCACGCTTACTGTCCGGTTCTACTCGCTCTCGGACGGCGCGGCCGACGACGTCGTCACCCGCACCGTCGACGACGGCATCGTCGACCTCGCAGGATTGCCCGTCGACCAGCGGTTCATCGTCACCGCGAGCGCGAACAACTCCAGCAAATACGTGTTCCGCCGCACCGTCGTCGATAGCCTCTACGAAACCAGTCGACTCTACCTCCTCCAGGAAGACGAGCCACACTCCCGCGTCGTGTTCGAACTCGACGACCCGACCGGCCAGTTCCCGCCAGAGGAGACCGTGTTCTACGTCGAGAAACCCATCGAACGAAACGGGACCACGCGGTATGAGGCGATTGCAGGTGACACGTTCGGGAGTACGGGGCGGTTCCCCGCAATCCTACAGGAGGACGAACGGTATCGGCTGCGCGTCGAGACTGCGGATGGCGACAACGAACGCATCCTCGGCGCGTACACCGTCAGCGGGAGCGGCATCGAGCCCGTCCAGATCCAGCAGATCGAGCCCCGAGCTGACGCCGATTCCGGGAACATCGTCTACGGCGAACTCGGGTCGTTCAACGGCACGCCGAGTGTCACGGTCCGGTTCCGCGACCTCGAAGGCGACACCAGCGAGGTCACGTACCGCGTCGTCCAGGACGGCAGCGTTGTCGTTCCGAACACCACCAGCGATAGTGACACGTTCGCGCACGTGTATCAAGTTGCGTCGAGCGACGCCAGCTACACCATCGAATACTGGGTAACGAGCGACGGCGCGACCAGCAAGGGAACGTTCACGGTCGGAGATGTCAGCGGCGTCGCGAACCGCCTCAACATCGACCCGCAGGTGTTATCCATCGCGTCATGGGGCTTGATTCTCGCCACGATGGGTCTCCTGGCGATTGTCGACGCAAAGCTCGCGCCGCTCGGCGGCACCGGCATGGCGTCCGGGCTCGTCGTGCTCGGTACCATCGCCATTCCCAGCCCCGTGCTCGGCGTCGCTGGGGCAATCAGCGTGCTTTCGCTGTTCGGCGGAGGTGGTGGCCGATGAGGACAATCATGCCCGTCTTGGTCGTGCTCGCCATCGGGGTCGCGGGCGCGATGCTCGGCATGTCCGGCTTCGAGAGTGCGTGGGGCGCAGAGCCGCCGTCAGTCGAGCCCGCGAGTAGTCAGGTGAACGAAAGCGCGGGCTCAGTCGGCGTCGAAGAAGGACCCGTGGAGGGGCCCGTGAACTCGGGGGAGTCCAGCATCGTCGGGATTGTCGTCGACGGCCTGCAGTCGTTGACTGACATCGCTGGTGCAGTCCTCGTGTTGCCAGTGACGTTGATGAATCTCGGGTTCCCCGCGTGGTTCTCGATTCCGGTCGGGGCCGTCGCCGAGGCGCTCGTCGGCATCGGCATCATCGAGTTCGCAACCAACCGAGTGTGGAACTAACACCATGAACGCAATCATCCTCCAATCGATCGCCGACTCCGGACCGTTCGACGGCAACGCCCTGCAGTGGCTGCTGGACACGCTCGTCAGCGCGTTCGGCGGCCCCGCACTCTTCGGCCTGCTGTTGAGCGCGGTGATCTTCGTCGCATTCTACGTCGCGACCAACGGCGACATCACCACCCCAACCGTCGCACTCGTGCTTGTCGGCACCGTCACGGTGTCGATGGTGCCCGGGAACTACAGCCGGATCGCGTACGGCATCGTCGTGATCGGGCTGGGCGCGGCCGTCTGGCAGGTCATCAAAACCTACGTCATCTCAGTCTAACCATGCCCAGGAACACATCACGGATTGGCGAGATGGGAATGATCGTGCTGTCAGTGCTCGTGCTTCCCGCTCGCGTCGTCGAGGAGGGCTTGCACGCGCTCGCCGCGCTCCCGTGGGCGCGCCAGGTGTCTGTCCGCCTCAAGCCGCGAGCGGGGACGGCCGAAACCGTCGTCGAGTATCCCGACAGTACGCCCGGCTGGGCGATCCGGCTCGCCTACGTTGCGCCGGAAGCCGTCGCCTCCATTGCGGGCGTCGCGGTGATTGCGTACTGGCTTACCGGCAGCGGTGGTGTCTGGTGGCCCGAGAGCACGCTCGACTGGCTTCTATTGTCCTTGTTGGGGAGCCAGTACCTCGCGGTCGCGCTGCCGTCCGCGAAAGACTGCAACCAAACACCCACGCCGGAGTCTGGAGGTGAGCGGGCGTGACGTTCCAGCAGGACGCCCGGCAGGCGTTCCGCGAGTTGCAGCGGGTGAATGACCGGCTGTCGTATCCCGATGACACCCCGTTGTGGGTCGAGGTCCTCGGCGCGGTCTGCGTGATCGGGTTCGTCGCGCGAACTGGCGTTCACGTGTGGACCGCGATCGGTGTGCGCGAGCATCTCGACCCCGAGTTCGACGTGTCGGTCGTGTCGCCGGACGTGACGCTCGCGAGCCCCTGCCGGGGCGTCCGCGAGCACTTGCGGGCGGACATTACGGCGCGCTATCTGACGTTCGTCGTTGGTCTCGCCGGCTACCATCTGTTCGCGGGCATTGACCGGCCGCACGTCCTTCAGGACGCATTCTTATACGTGAATCTTGCCGTCTGCCTCGGCGACCCACTCGCGTTCGCTATCACGAAGCTGCGAGCGCGCAGCCAGCTGCTGGCGACCACGAGAGCAACCACCGACCACGAACACCACGATAACGACGACTCATGACCATGACTGCACGATCCACCCCGGATAGCGAATCGGCTGTCGACTACACTACTGGCCGCGGCCAGGCGCTGCGTGGAGGTGGTGCCTGATGGCGCGCATCCGCGACAGCGGCGGCGGCGGTGGTGGCGGCCAAGAGGACGCCGACCGAGAGCGGGATGACGCCAGCTCAGGCGAGACCGACGGCGGTGACACCAACGAGGGCAGTGGTGACGCAGGAGCGTCCACGGCGGCGTCGAGACCGCAGCCGACGCGTGGCAGCGGCAGCGTCGACACCGGCGATACCAGCGGGGGTGGCGGTGGCTCTAATGGCGTGGGGGTCGTGGGGTCGTCGGCGGCGTCGGCGCGGGCAGCGGTGGCCCATCCGGCGGTGACTCCACCACAGACGACCCGCCGAGCGGTGAATCGGGCGGCAGCGATGGCGGTGGCGATAGCGGGTCCGCTGGTGATGGTCGCGGAGTTGTCGGCGGTGTCGGCGCGGGCAGCGGCTCCGGAAGTGAGGACGTCCCGAGTGACTCTGACGAGGGTGACGGTCCGAGTGATGGTCCGGAGACCGGCCCGGGAAGTGACGAACGGCTCGACGCGCCGGAGGCTGGCCAGCCCGCGCCCGATGGGACGCCAGCGAACGGCGACGGTGGGGCTGACGCTGGAGGCGGTGGTGGCGGTCGGGCGGGCGGTCGTGAGGACAGTGCGGCTCCGTCGAACGTTGCGGTGTCCGAGGACTACGGTGGCCGGCTAGATAGTCCGATTGTCCAGCATCGCTTGCAGGAGCGACGGTCCGCGGTCGCCGAGGAAGGCATCGACCCGGACGACGTCCAGTACCGCGTCACCGGCGGCGGGTCGGTCAAAGTCACTGGGTTCACCGACGAAGCGCGAGAGGAGCGACGCGACGAACAACGGCAAGCACTCGAAGGCCTTGGCTACGAGCAGCCCGAGGGCGGTGAGTGGCAAGCACCCGATTCCGCGGATCGTGACACGCTCGTCGAACAGGAACGCCAGGACGAACTCCGGAACGCCCTCGAAGGCATCGGCTACGAGCAGCCCGAAGGGGGTGAGTGGGAAGCGCCGGAGGCGTCGGGCCGTGATTCGCTTGCGGAGCAGCGCGCGGAAGACGCCCAACGCCAAGCACTTGAGGGAATCGGATTCGAGCAAGACGAAGGCGGTGAGTGGGATGCGCCTGATTCGTCGGGCCGCGATACGCTCGCCCAGCAACAGGCCGAGGATGAACAGCGGCAAGCTCTCGAAGGCCTTGGCTACAGCCAGCCCGAGGGCGGCGAGTGGAACGCACCGGAGGCCCCGGGCCAGCCGACGCTCGTCGAGCAGCAAGCGATTGCGGCTGCTCGCGAGCAAGTTGGCGAGCAGGTAAACGAACAATTCGCGAATACCGATCTCGAACGCGGCGAAGACTACGAGACAGACGTCACACGGACAGCGGACGGCGTACAGGTCGATGCGGAATTAACCGACCAGGGCCGGAAAGAGATTGCGCGAGAGAACGCGCCACTGCAAGGAACGCCACTGGAAGCCGTCACTGAAACCGGGGCAGCAGTGAACTTCGAGTACGAAGAGTTCCGCAGAGGCCTTCACTCCGGCTATGACGACACCGTCCAACCCGTCGAGGACGTCTGGAACCAGAACACGCCAGACACCCAGCAGGCCTGGAATGAGAACACGCCGGACGCGCCCGATATCTCGCTACCGAACGTGAGCGCGACCGATGTTCTGGGTGCGTCAGCGGCGGCCGTCGCCGCGCCAGAACCCGCGACCTCGGTTTCGGGCGCTGTCGTCGGTGGCGCGACGCTCGCTGGGCTCGGCGCGTACTCGGTCGCGCAAAACCCCCGGGAGACCCAGACCACTGCGAGTGCGGACATTACGCCTGAGGACGTCCAGCGAGAGCAGCCAGAAATCCAGCCGGGCGAGAATACGTGGGAGGAGACCGAGGTTGACGTGACCGACCGTGAGAGCGTGCGGCCAGAAGAACTCGGCGTCCCCCGGGACGCTGTCGAACGCGGGGAAGCCGAGATCCAAGGTGGTGAGTACAACCCGGAAACTGGCGAGATCGAGATTCCGGCTGAGGCAGCGAACGCCGTTGGACAGTACCGCTACCAAGACGAAGAAGAGGAAGAAGAGGACGAGGAAGAAGAAGACGAGGAAGACGAAGAGGAGCAGGAGGAAGAGGAACGCGAGGGAGATGTGGTTGTGGAGGTGCCGGAGGAGTTCATCCCAGACGAAGAGCAGACGATTGGCGGTGACACTGAGGAGACCACGGGCCAACAACAGCAGGAGCAACAGCAAGAGCAGGCCCAGCAGGAGCAGCAGGAGCAGGGTGAGCAGGCGCAGGGTGACGAGTTCGCTGAGCCCGACGACCAGCTCAAAGACGGTGAAGGGGCGTGGCCGGACTGGGGCGACCAGCAAGGCCAGCAAGACGAATTTGCCGACCCCGACGACAGTCTCTCGGACGGGGACTTCGGCGACCAGATCGCAGAGGACGACGCCTCGGCAACAACCCGAAACGATGCCGATGGCGTTGACGATATGTTTGACGACGTGACTGATGTCGCTGGTGGCGCTGCGGTGCCCGTCGGAGCGGGGCTCGACGAACAACAGGACCAGCAGGCCGGGCCGGACGAGTGGCAGGCAACCGAACCAACACAGCAGCAAGCACCGCTCGCTGACGAGGACACGGAAGCTGATGTCGATACGGATACCGACGTCTGGGAGGATGTCGCTACGGAGGACCAACAATCAGGCGCGTCGGAGGTGCCAGGCGTCGGTAACTTGGAGGTTCCCGGACTTGAGCAAAATGTGGGAATGGGCGAGAGCGCGACGGGTACGCCAACGCGATTGCAGATACAACGACAGACTCAGGTCCGGAGCCCTGAGCGTCGAGGGCGTCGGAAGCCGCCGCGTCGACCCGACTTGGAGTTCGGCGGTGACGATGACGGCGATCTTGAAGATTTGTTCGACGTGGAGTCAGTGACGTTCGACACTGGCGTCGTGCAGTCCTTCGAGGAGTTCGAAGATGAACAATCGGCGGGCCAGCGTGGCGGTGGTAGCGATCCGCTCGAATCTCTCGACGAGCTGCTGTAGCGTGCCGCTGAGGGTTAACAGAGTTCCAGGCTCGCGTACACCTTGTTGCTATCCGTTACCGCAAGTCCGAGGCCGGCTTCATCGGCCGACGCGACGAGCATCGCTTCACGGTGCTCGTCGGAGTGCATCCAGATTTGGAAGAGCATCCACGCCAGTTCCTCTGAGGTTGACGCGTGATACGTACCGCCGGCCGCCCAGTCCACGGTTACGTCTTGATGCCAGTAGGTTTGCGCGATGTTCTCCGCGCCCGGATAGTATTCGTCTGTCCCTTGGACGGGGAGCCGGCATTCGGGAAGAAGACCGTTTTCACGATACCGGTCTTCTATGGTATCTCCATTTGGATTAGTGTGACTGAAGTAATCTCGTTCAACCATGTCACCGCTATGGTTTCGGCCCATTGCGCTCAACGCTTTTCGCTGAGAGACGTTTTGGAGGCCGCGGTCCGTGCGTTCTTCGTTCAAATACTGTATGAACTCGGCTTCGACGCGCGATTCGTTAATGGGAGACCCAGTGGCATCGTCGGATGCGTTGCCGAGCGTGCCTGCGACTTCGCTCGCACGCTCGTCAAGCGAGACGTTGCCTGTCGCGAACCCCGCCACTGTTATGATTATACCTGCGAGCAACGCGAATTTGAATAACGTGGTCGCGGTTCGTAGCGGCGTTATCGGTCGGGGGGAATTTCGATTTGAGAGCCGTTGACGGATCGTTTGTAAATAGGTAGAGAGTGAGCGCGAGGCGTTTGTTTCCGACGTCGGTTGGTCCGTCGTGAGTTTCTCTTGCTCCGCAAGACTTCCGTCTGGTGCAACATCGGGGCTTGAGTCGTAATTTGGGTCAACCTCCGCGGTATTTGTGTTCGCGGGCGTTGACGTCTGGGTATGGTTCGAGGTATCGTGAGAGGCCGCGGTATCGTTGCCGAGTTTCGCATCGACTTCGCTCTGGAGGTATCTTGAATTGGTCTGGCTGTGGGTTAGTCCTGCGCAGTCGTGGTTTTCGGGGAGGAGGTGCTCGCTGCAGGTTTCGGTCCCGCAACGGTTACAGGTGCGTGTGAGAACGTCCGCGTCGCCGCAATACGAGCAGTCTCCCATCGTACTACGAGTTTTGGTATTGGAAGTTAATGGTTTTGCTGGTGCAGGATTCGGCCACGCTACCTCGCAGCGAGCCGCTTCCACGCTCGAAGCAATAGGATGAACGGCACCCACACCAGCGCGATTCCGATAAACCG
>SDGX01000007.1_pt1 | contig 13559 bp, 16 predicted proteins | sample 2873821 | NCBI WGS metagenome assembly SDGX01 (sample SAMN08132707, study PRJNA421101) | viral metagenome | isolation source: viral fraction magnesium sulfate-rich | place: Spain: Penahueca Lagoon, Toledo
GAGACCGAGCGGTACTGCTGGCCGTGGTTCGACGAGGACGAGCTCGTTGAGATCGCGGCGACCGGCGAGGTGCCGCAGGCGCTCCTGGAGGTCGACGATGGGTGAGGATGTGATCTACCTCTGTCCGACAGAGGGGTGTGAGGGCCTGGTCGACGATCCAGACGAGGAGCCGTGCCCTCGCTGCGGCCGCGTGATCAACGACCCGACTGCTGAGGAGCTCGAGGAGCGCGTGGCGTTTGAACTGGATTGGCTGCAGGACCGGCTTACTGACGCCAAGAAGTACGTGGGTGATACGGAGGCCGACGATGAGTGAGGACGGGGAGTTCTACCTTTGCGGCGAGCCCGCGGAGGTCGACGCGATCGTCCACGTCGGCGAGAAGCAGTACGTGCTCGCGCGGAACGAACACGATACCGCGGCAGTGCGGCTACATGGGAGTGACACCGGCGCCGAGCCGATCGCCGCCAGCGAAGACGCGCCAGTGTACGAGATCGACGTCGACGACTCCTGGGACTAATTCGGCAGATCGCCGATACGTCTTAACCACTCCAGCGACGACCGGTGGATGATGCCCATCAGGCAAAGACAGAATGCGATCGTACAGTACACCATGTATCTGCTCCCCCTCGCCGCGGCCATTGGCGCGGCGTTGAAACTGGGTCGCGTTCCGATATGGGTTGCCCTGTCTTTCCTACCCGGCGTTGCGCTCCACCTCAAGTTCAAGCTGGGATGGAATTACTACTTGGGCGAACTCCCGAGGCCGGTTTCCTCTCGGCTCTCGGGTGAAAAATCGAGGAAAATACAGAGGACGTTGGTGCGGCTCGAGGACGAGACGATTACTGGGGTTCGGCTGGGTGCCACTCTCGGCTCGATCGTACTTGCATCTCGTGGTCTTCTGGGGCTTGCTGTGTTGATTGTCTGCTACGGTCTCGTGACTGCCGAGTTCTTGAACCAGTCGAGGATGCGGCGATGGCGCGATGAGATAGTGGACGAGGCTGCAGAAGAGGCCGAAGACCGATTGATTCGACGTCGTAGACAAAAGAACGGGCGTCGAACGTCGTTCAAACACATTCGCAGATAGCTGTTACCCCTCCAGCCACACCCCTTCGTCGAGCCGTCGACGCACCTCGCGCTCGCCGGCCGGGACGTCGTAGCCGATGCCGCGGTAGTGCTCGAGCGCGCGGAACGGCGACAGCGCGTTGGTCTCCTGGTGCGCCGCGACGAGCGTCTGGCCCTCACCAGCCGAGAACAGCATCACGTGGACCTGCTTCGAGGCAAGCAGCGAGTCGCGGTAGGCCCACGACCCACGCTCGACCCGGCCGTCGGGCAAGTCCTTCAACGCCGCCAACGGCATCCGGCGGAAGCCAGCATCCCAGAGCAGCTGTTCGACCTCCTCCGGCGTGGCGTCGATCGTCCCGACGACCTCGTCCAGGCTGAGCGTGTAGGCGGCGTAGTGCTGCCCGGGCACTCGCCGCCGCAGCAGGCGGTCCAGCAGCGGCAGCACAAGGCGCCGGGCGAACTCCCAGAAGTCCGCCGCGGGCCCAAGCAGGCGGCGCGAGCGCGGCTGTCTGGCGGCCCAGAGCATGGCCAAGAGCGCGGTGGTTGCGACGAGCGGTGCAGCTAGTTGGGGTGGGCTGATGTCAATCATAGGCTAATTAACGAGTTAATTCGTTACTGCTACCGATGGCTGAGGAAAGCGACCCGTTCGAACAGGAGGATGAGTCCCCCACGGACGACCCTGTTGTCCCGAATCGGGAGCATTTGATTCAGGCGTATATTCAGTATAGCGAGGAGTCCCGGTATCGCGACGGGTTGATGCACAATTCCTACTACTTCATCCTCATCGCGTCTGTGATCTTCGCTGGGAATCTCCTTTCGCTTGACTTAGGGAGTTCTCCGGTCGAATCCAGAAAACTATGGGCTGCGGTCGCCGTCATCGGGGTAGTTCTTGCAGGTATTGGGGTGGTAATGCAGACGTACCAACGGAAGAGACAAAACGCCGAAGACCAACGGCAGGTTCTGGAGGATATTCTAAATGAATCGTTCACGAAGACCGGGATTTTGAAGGAACACTCTTCAAAAGATTTTGACCCTAGCCAAGAGGACAACCCCTTCGCGGTTCAAGAAACGGTGGCGGCCAAAGATAAGGGGTGGATAGAGAGGTTGTTCCGAGAATATCTGCCGGTTTCGCTCCTGTCGAAGTGCATGGTCGGGGCAGGCCTCATTATAACGGTATCTTCGGTAGTGTGGATGGTGTTTGGCTTGTGACGACCGTGTCAAAACATGACTGTAACTCCTTCCTCAAGGCCGCAGCCAGACGCTGTTCAGACACGAAATCGTCTCCTCGATAGGTAGGATACTGTCGAGCATGGGGGTAAGCTTATTTGCTGACGTTCCGATCCTGAACGCATGAAGCGCCGCGACGTACTGGTCGGGATCGGGGCGGGCGCGGCCGGTGGCGTGGTCGCCGTCGATCGCCTCCTCTCTTCGGACGATGCGGAGCCCTCCACCTCGACAACGACGTCGACGCCGACGGCCACCGCCACGGCCACGTCGACGGAGACCGCGTCGCCGACCCAGGCTGAGACAGAGACGCCCACGGCCACCCGGACGGAGACACGGACGGCCACCGAGACCGACACGGCGACGCCGACGGACAGCCCCACACCGAGCCCCACCGACAGCCCGACCCCTACGGCCACGGACAGTCCCACACCCACGGAGACGGCGACGCCCTCACCGACGGCGACGCCGGCGCCGAGCGAGGGGATCGAGATCGAGGCCTATGCATCCTCACAAGACGAGACCTCCCTCACGGCGGATGTCTACAACCAGAACGGGTACACGGTCGCGCTGGACGTCGTCGGGTGGTGGCGGTTCACCGACGCCGACGGGCCGACCGACACCTACTCGTGGTCGGTCGAGATCCCGGGGTACGGCCAAGATGAAGTCTCGCTTGGCACCAACAGCGACAAGCGCGTGTACGACTGGGAAGTGTACGCCGAGAACGTCCGGCGCGTGTAGCCGTCACACCTTCCGGCTCGTCGCCCCCAGCCGCTCCTGGATCCGCCACACCGTTTCGCTGACCTCCTCGCGATTCCCGAGCTGCATCGTCACCTGGCCCGGGGAGTTATCGACGGACCACACCTCGAGCGGCTCGTCGACGGGCAGCTGGTCGAGGTCGACCGCCTCGACGAGCGACATCCCTCCAGGCTGGACGTCGACGGTGACCGACGCCGTCCGCAGCGGCTCGTTGGTCTCCTGGACGATCGCCAGCGCCGCCGCGTCGGCGTTGCGCTCCGTGGTGATCGAGGGGACGTCGTCGATGAACACCTCGTAGTCGCCGGCGTAGTCCTCGCTCTCGAACGTGCCGCGGATGCGACGATCGTAGGAAACGTCGAGTGCGTCACCGTCGTCGATGTCGCCGGTCGAGAGCGGCTTGATCTCCCCCGCGTTTGGACGGAGCTCGTAGTCCTGCGACCGCTCGTACTCCTGATCGGTGTTGCTATCGACGACGCGCTCGCCGGTCTCGAGCAACCACTGATCATCTAGCGACTGCCAGGTGTCGAGATCGGCGACGACGTCTTGACTCGACCGGGGCACCGACGTTCCGTAGATCACGGCGCGGCGATGGATCGACGAGTAGTCCACCTCCGTCGAGTAGTCCACCAGGTCTGGATCGACCGTCGCCGTCCGCTGGCCGGCCTGCGTCCATTCGACGGCAAGCCCGTCCTCGGAGGGATCCCACCGCACCTCGAAGATGAAGTTGCCGTAGCGGGCGATGTCCTGCAGCACCGTCAGCAGCGTCTGATCCCACGACCGATTCGCCAACAGTGGCGTGTCCTCGAGATCGGCGAAGAGTTCGAACAGGTCCACGCTCTGCGGCGCCGTCCGCCCGGCCGGCGACGTCGACGGATCGGCGTCGAAGCCACCGAGGGTGAACCGCGCCCGGATCGTCGTCGAGCCATCGTCGAACGCTCCTTCGACGGTCTCGCTGTTGGTGGCCTCGATCCACGTCGCCCCGGAGTCGTTGGACATCGCGACGGCCTGCGAGCCGGTGGTGTCGTTGATCGTCGCCTCGAGGCGCCCGCCAGTCACCTGGCGGACTGAGACGGCGTCGACCGTCTGGGCCTGGATCCCGCTGGGGTACTCGTGGAGGTCTTGCAGGACGTTATCGGTCACCGTCGGACTGGCTGAGAGGTTCGGGTCGTACCGGTCGTCGTACAGCAGGATCGCGTCGACGTAGACCGATGGGTCGTCCCCGCTGGAGCTCTCGTCGAACTGCATCTCGACCGTGTGACTGCCGGCGGCGAGGTCACCCGACCAGGACCCCGTCGTCGGCTCGTACCAATCCGGCTCGGTCTCGCCAGTCTGCAGCACGTCCGAGGGGATGCTCTCGAGCGTCGTCCCGTCCAGCGAGACGTCGAACCCGAGGTGGCCGTCGCCGGGCTGCTGGGTCAACACTGCCACCGCGACGTTGCTTTCAGGGATGACGTGATCCGTCTCAACGGTGACGCTGTTCGTCGCGTCGAGGCCGGGCTGGTCGAAGTCGACGACGCGACCGCCTGACCAGCGATCGGAGGACTGCTCGGAGATAGTCGAGCCCTGACTGACCGACCCGTCCTCAGCCTCGGCGAAGTAGGCCGTCTGGCGCGTTCGGAGCTCGCCCGTCGACGTGGTTTCGTAGACGTCGGACGAGCCAGGTAGCGTCTCGAGGACGTCGTCCCACTCGGCATCGCTGTCGGCGCTCTGCTGCAGGAGGTCCGCGGTGGTCTCGGCGTTGGGGTCGTCGACGTGCGGGACGAGGCCGGTCTCGGTCTGGATGAGGTCCTCGGCAGTCAGGTGGGCGTCCTGCTCGATGACGTCGACGCTCACACGCTCCCGCAGGTCGATGCCGCCGACGCCGACCAGCATGGCCTGCCCGGGCTCCTGCCGGACGCGCTGGACCTGCTCGATGGGGAGGCGCTCGCCGTCGTAGTAGACCCGCATCGGCTGGCGCTCCCACTCGGCGGAGTCGGACCACCGAGCCGAGTCCGGGACGGGGATCTCGACGGTCGGCAGGTCGTTGAGTCGGGGGCGATGGACTGGCTCGCCGACGATGGTCGGCGTGATCTGGTTTCCGGCCGTGTCCTCGACGACGACGTGCCAGCCCTCCGCAGGTACGCGGTCGGTGCGAACGCCGTCGTCATTACTGGTCGTCTGAACTGTCCCCGAGGTCGCGCTCGTGTGCTCGGTGTAGGCTTGGACCCGGTACTCGTAGGTAGTCTCTGGGAGGACGTCGTCGGTGTAGGTGGTCGTGTTCGGCGCCAGGTTTGCGCGCTCGCGCCAGCTCTCGAAGCCGCCACGGAACTGTTCGCGCCGCTCCACGATGAAGCCGTCCTCGTTGTCGGAGTTGTCCGACCAGGAAAGGTCCGCCGCTGTCGCCGTTACCGAATCCACAGCGAGGTTCGTTGCGCCGGGGAACTTCGTGATGATGCTGGTCGCCGACGTCCAGTCGCCCGTGTCGTGCTCAGTTTCGCTTCTGAGTCGAACCTCGTACTCCTCGCCGTCCTCGAGGCCGGTGATGGACTCGGTGAGCTGGTCGAACGGGATGGTTCCCCAGTCGATCCACGATGACGCCCCCGTCTCGCGATAGTGGATGCGGATGCTCCCGTAGTTGGTCGGCTGCGTCTCCCGGTCGACGGCGATCTCGTCTTCGACGCCGTTGCCCAGTACGGGCTGATCCTCGTCGGGGAGGACCGTCGTCGCGCTCGTAGCCGCTGACGGCGACTCGTCGTGGTCGGTGACGGCGACCACGCGGACGTCGTAAGCCTCGCCATTCAGGAGGCCGCTGACTGTCTCGCTCGTGGTCGACGTCGCTAGCCCGGAGGCGTCAGTCGACCATGCTGAGTCCGAGGTGCGCCGGTATTCGACACGCTGAGTGCCGTTGTTGGCGTTGACGGTCCATGAGGCGTCGACGCTCGTCGCGGTGACGTTGCTCGTCGCCACGTCCGATGGGGCCGGGAGGATCGTCGTCGCCGCGAGCGTCCCCGACTGTGAAGAAGTGTGGTCAGTTCGTCGCGTCACCCGGTAGGTGTAGCGCTCGCCGTCGAGCAGCCCAGTGTCGGTGTAGGCGGTCTGCGAGAGGTCAGTGATGGTCGCCACCTCGCTCCACGTCGACCCACTATCGGTCGACCGCTCGATTAGGACATCGCCGTCGGTGGAGTTGTCGGAAAGGGTGTAGGAGAGCGTGATTTCGCCCTCAGTACCAGCGTCGAGGCTATCCAGCGTCGGCGCTGGGAGGGAGGTGACTGCGTTGACCTCGTTGCTGACTGGTGAGGGCGTCCCGTCGGCGCCGGTGTAGGTGGCCTGCACCCGGGCGTAGTAGCGCTCGCCATTCTCCAGCCCAGTGATGGACGCGCTGGATGCAGTGGCGCCGACCGACTCAACGACAGAGTAGTCCGCCGCCGTGCTGCCGGAGGCCTGGGCAAGCAGGATGTCTGTCCCGTCGTTAGCGGTCGGGTCAGACCACGAGATGTCGATGCTCGTCTCGCCGACCGCATCTATCTGGAGGCCGGAGACGTTGGTCGTCTCCGTCGAGGTGTAGGACCAACTCGACGCCCCGGCGCTGTTGACCGCCCGCACCCGGAACCGGATGCTGTCAGTCGCTCGGGCTACGGACTCGATGTGGGAGCGCGCTGAGCCGCCGAGGTCTGCCACGCGAGTCCACGACCCGCCGTCAGTGGAAATATCGACCTCGTACTCGGTGGGGTCGCCGCCGGAGGTGTCCTCGTCCCACGTGACGGTCGAGGCGTCGTCGTCCTCGACCTCCTGCTGGACGTTGTTCGGCGCGGCGGGTTCGGTGACCTCCTCGTAGATGGCGAGGTCGTCGGTGTAGAGATACCGAGTCCGGTTGTAGTTGTCCTCTGCGTAGAGGCGGATGGACTGGAGGCCGCTGAACGACCCGTCCATCGAGAAGCTGCCCGCGCTGCTGCCGTCGACGAAGATCTCGACCGTATCGTTCGCCCAGTCGAAGTTGATGTCGTACTCGTACCACGTGTCGAGCGACACCGAATTGATGGCGTTTCCCTGTCCTGCGTCGGGTTGCACCCATTCGACTTCCCCGCCGAAGCTGTCGTAGTACAGCTGACCGATGGTGTCGCCCGTCCCGTCGTGGAACGTCCAGCCGAGCTTTTGGGTCGACCCCGAGCCCGAACTCTCGTAGAAGCGCATGTGGCCGCCGATCCGGTCGACCTGCGCCTCGGAACCACGGTCGGCGACGATGTAGTGGCTCTTGTCGCCGGTGACCTCTACTCGACCGGAGTAGGAGCCCTCAGCCGCCGTTGAGGAGATGGTGAGCTTGTCGGTGTCGTTGTTCCAGCCAGCCCACGTGGAGGACTTGGTAGTCTTGTCTTGGTCTTCCCAGTCGTCGATTGTATCCACTCGAGAGTAGGTGACCATCTACCGACTCACCTCCGCTCGCTCGACCTCGCCGGCGACGTCGACGGTGACGTGCCGACCATCCTCGTAGACGAGTTCGGCCCGCCCGTTGCCGAACGCGGTTCGGACGTGGGCGAACTCCTCCTCAGCGGTCTCCTCACCACGCCGGTAGCCGATTCGGAACGGCGGTTCGTTGTCCTCAGCGAACTGCTGGAGCGCACTCGCGTCCGGGACGCGGTCCAGCACGTGCGCAGGCGGCCCAGCCATCACTGACTCACCTCCTCACGCTTGACCAACGTCTGCTCTACCCCAGCCGAGTAGATCGTCGTGCTCGCGATGGGGTCGAGCAGGTCGACCAGCCCCGCCGGCGTCGCCGACTGGGCGTTGGGCGTCCGCACCCAGAGGGCGTCGACGTCGCCGCGGCTGAGGATGCAGTCCAGCGGGTAGCGACTCGAACCGTCGGAGAAGAGGATGCGGGCCTCCAGCCGCGCCGGCGAGATGTGGCGGACGTCGACGTCGACGGGCGCCCAGCTGGAGGCGCCCAGCGAGACGCTCGACCAGCTGCCGGAGGACCACCGCTCGGCGCTGATGGTCTCCGCGTCGTCGTCGAGCGTCAGCCGGAGAAGGCCGTTCTCAAGGACGAGCGCGCCGCGGGCGTCGTGCTCGGGTGAGAACACGCGCTGCCACTGGACGACGCCGTTGCTGTCCGTGATCGAGTCGGCGCCGTAGGTGTCCCAGACGCCGACGTCGACGTCGCCGATGGCGTCGTAGCTCGCCGGCTTGTAGACCAGCGTGGGGTCGGCAAACGAGGCCGCGTCGACGTCGAAGATATCGACGTCGCCGTGTTCGGCGCTGCGGGTCGTGACCGGCGACGGGTACTCGGTGGCGGCGTTGCCGTCCCACCAGCGCACCAGCGAGGCCGATGCGGGGGCGCCGATGTATCGGTACTGGTCACTCCCGAAGTCGTTGTCAACCTGCCCGTTCGACGTCGACGTCGCGATGGCCTGCAGCATCTTCGCGCGGGTGCCATCCTTCGCGAGCGTCGCGTCGACGTTGACTGCCCGGTCGGTCTGCGGGCGGATGCGTCCCGGTGAGACACTCTCGGCGCTGTAGTAGCCGTCGTCCTCGGCGGAGCCTTCGACCGGCGCGTAGGGCAGGCCGGAGAACGCGTCGCTGTGGAGTAGCTCCGAGAGCTCGAGGGCGAGCCGGCCGGCGTACTCCCCGCGGTACTGGACGTTGAGAGTGATCTCGCCCGGCTCGGTGCCGGTGTTCTCGACGGAGCCACCGCCGGTGAGCCCCGCCAATCGGGCGACCTCTGAACGGTTGGTCTCGCCAGTGTCGCGATACGCGCTCTCGGGGATCGGCGTTCGGTAGAGACGTCTGGTCATGGGCTATCGGGTGTCGTTTTCGACGGCGTCGATGGCCTGGTCGAGGCTCGCGACCTCGACGACAGTCATCTGGATGTCCGCGACCGTCGGCGAACTGCCCGAGAAGGAGATGCTCGGGCTCTCGGTGACGACCTGGAGCGGCTCGTGGACACCGTCCGGCCGGTACTGCAGGGTCTCGAGCGTCATCGGCCCGCCACCCTCGCCGTCGCCGAGCGGGTCGCTGACCGACGAGTTCCGCGTCCCACGGAGCCAGAAGGAGAGCACCGACGCCTTGTGGGCCGGGTGGGATCCCTGGGCGTCGGTCGCAGTGAGCGAGTCCGGCCCGCCGGCGCCGTCACCCCAGCGACACTCCGTACCATCCGGGAGCTCCTGGTTGGCCGTGACCGTCCCACCGAGCTCGAGCGCGAACGTCGACGACCCGAAGTCGAGGGCGATGTCGGCGTTCTCTGTCGGCACGTCGACGCCGAGGAGATCGCCGAGCAGCGTCAGCGGCGTGCCGCCGATTGCCTGGGTCTCGGTGCGCTTGATCTGTGATACTGAAAACGGCGTCTGGTCGTCGCCGCCGCTCCACTCGAACACCGCCTCTCGAGTGCCGGTACCGTCCGGATCACCCTCGATGCGGAGCCGGATGACTTTGTCTTCAGGTGGGAGTTCGGACATGTCGTGGGGGAAGGTTCATTCAGGAGGGGGTGCTTGGTCGCCGCATGGACGTCGTCGCACTCCTGCGCGAGGAGTGGAGTACACTGGCCATGATCCTGGGAGGGGTGTTGGGTGCCTACGCCGCTGCTGACGCCGGAGAATGGCACTGGGTGGCCATTTCCCTCGCGTTGGTCGTGGCTGCTTTGCGGATCCTCCAGTCGGAGGGGTGGATCATGGAGGACGGGATCAGCGACGCGAGCTGAAGCTATTCTCCAGGTTTTCGATCTTCTGCTCGATCTCTCGCTTGTCCCGCTTCATTTTCCGCTCCAGGTCACGGAGCCCTTCGAGGTTGTACGTGGGCGAGTGCTCGATCGTCGTCGACGGCGACCGTTCTCGGCCAGGGTCAGAGCCCTGCTGGCCGGACTGGGCGAGTAGTTGAGTCGCACCAGTAGCGCTCGCCGCTCCAGCAGTCGTCGACGTCCCGCCGAGGTCGGTGCCCTCGAGCGCGTCACCGACGAGGCGGTCGAACCACGTCTGCTGGTCTCGTGGTCGTTCCTGCGAGCGCCGGGCGGAGCGGGCGGCGAGGTTGGCCGGGAGGCCGGCAAAGAAACTCGCGGTTCCACCAGCGGTTTGGCCACCCCCCGAAAGTAGCTTTGCCAGCCCACCAGCAGCCGCCCCAGCTGCCACGCCACCAGCGACCTTCTCCGGGTTCACTGTCAGCCCAGGGAGCAGGTCGCCATCACCGGTCGGCTGCGGCTGTGGGTTCGGGTTGCCCGTCGGCGCCGGTGCAGCCGCAGGCCCAGGTCCGGGCTGCTGGATCTCGTCGATGTCTGGCGTCGGCGCCGGCGCGCCAGTCCCGGTGCCGTCGCCAGTACCGTCGCCGCTGGGCGAGGAGCTCGGCCCGGCGATCGGGATCGGGATCCAGTCGGGCTTCTCGAGCTCGAGCGGATCGAACTCGGGGACATCCACCGGGATGGCCTCGGGGGCGTCGACGGGGATCGAGTCTGGCGCGTCGATCGGGATCGACGAGGGCGCGTCCACCGGCACGGGCGAGATGTCTGTCGGCTTCAGCGGTGGCAGCTCAGGCCACTCGAACTGCGAGAGGGCGGACAGGCCCATCGCCCCGACGCCGAGCATCCCGGCGAGTGCGGCGCCACCGGCCCCGCCGCCCAGGCGAGCAGCGCGGTTGTAGGTGTCCTGCTCCTGGGCGTCGAGCAGGTCCTCGAGGAGTTCGTTCCGGCGCTCGCTCAGCTTGTGTTCAGTCTCGAACTCGTCGACCATCGAGCGACTGCCGGCGCCGCCACTGCCGCCGTCGACCTGGGCGGCGACCTGCACCTCGACGTCGCCCAGCTCGGACTCGATGTCGTCGCGAGCGCTCGACAGCGACGACGGGTCGATGACGGCCTCGAATTGGGCTGTCGTGTCGAACTCCATCAGGATTCACCTCCAGCGGCGAACAGCGGGTGGCCGAACCGGCGGATGCCGGGCAGGCAGATCACGAACTCCTCGATCTCCTGCATGGTCCAGGACTCGCGGATCTCGCTCGGCGCCGATCCAGTCTCGCGAGCGACGAGCATGATCATGAACGTCAGCTGGGCTCGTTCTGTTGCGCTTTCGCCGCGCGCCGCTCGGCGTAGCTCTTCCGCTCCGGATTTCCCTTGGTGTTGGCCTCCGTGACCTTGCCGCGGAGGTACTGGATCACGTCCCAGTCCGCCGCCGAGCGCGTCTTCGCGATGCGCTCCTGCATGTTCTCGTCGCCATCGAGCCACGGCGCGTCGACGACGCCGGCGCCGACCCAGTACACCTCCCGCATGCTCGAGCCGGCCTCGAACCCGGCACGCTGCTCGGCCTGCTCACGCGCGGCCTCGAGGAGGTCGCCGAAGCGCATCCGCTCGTCGGCGGTGAACTCGGCGATGGTGAGTTCCGCGCGTTCGCCGTGCTCGTCGGCGAGCTCCTCGAACGCGGCCAGCTGCTGCTCGAGGTTCATCCCCTGCTGGTCGAGCGCCTGGCGCTGCTCGGGGTCGTCGGTGCTGGCGGCCTCGTCGGCGATCGCGTCGAGTTGCTCGTCCAGGTCGTCGATGAGCTCGTCGACGCGGTAGGTGGTGGTGGCCGCGGGCATCAGCGGGCCTCCGCGAGATCAGTGGTGAACGCCGGCCGGACCTCGGTCGGGCTGAGTTCTGGCGTCTCGGTTTTGTCCTCGCCAGCGTTGCCGATGCTCTCCCAGTCGTAGGACTCCGTCTTGACGCCCGCGCAGTCGAGAGCCAGGTCGTCGCTGTTGTTGCTCAGGTCCAGCGTGGCCGTCGTCGACGAGAGCGCGTTCGGGCTCGTCGCCGGCGCCGAACTGTTGCCGTAGGCGTCGGTCAGCAGGTCGGTCGTGGTGACGATCTTCGACGGCGAGAGCGTGTAGCTGATGCCGCCCAGGACGGCGTCGACGGGCTTGCGCTCCCACCCGCGCTGGGCACGAGCGTTCGTCTCGATCGACACCGTCGCCTCCTGCATCTTGACCAGGCTGTTGCCACCGTAGGAGAAGTTGCCGCCGTGGAACACGAACGGGTCGCCGACCGTCGGCTCCGATCCCGGTGTCGCGCTCGAGGCGAGCTCCTCGTCGGCGTAGAACGCCGTCGCCGAGAACGTCGACGTCTCCCCGATCTGGTTGGTGATCTCGAACTGGGGGAAGACAACACCCTTCAGCGTCCGCTCCGCGAAGCCGTTGAGGTAGTCCAGCCCCACGTAGAACCGGGCGGACTGGGCGCGCTGGGTATCCGGCGCCCACTCGTAGGTGTAGGGGCCCGATCCGGACTGCGACGGCGGCGAGCCGTAGACGTGGTTGAGCAGCCACATCGTCCCCGGCGTGAGCGTGCCGGAGATCGAGAGGGCGCCCTCGAACGTCGTCGCCACCTGGTCGACCGCCTCGGCGCTGAAGTTCCGCAGCTGCTGGAGCGCGTTCTCGATCGAGAGGTTGTCAATCGTGACGTCCTTCCCGGCCGGCTTATAATCGTCGTCGGTCGGCGTGCCTGCGTAGTCGTCGACGGGCTCGTGGAGCCAGGCCAGGTCGCCGGCGCCGGCGCCCGTCATGCCTGTTCACCTCGGTTTGTGGATGTATCGTACATGGTTGGAAAATCGCGTTACGGTAGGTCCTCGAACCCGTCGAACAGCACCTCGAAGTCGTAGCGGTAGTAGTCGCTGTACTCGTCGAGCCGCGGGCCGTAGTCGCGGACCAGCAGGTGGGTGTACTCCGTTCCGGCACGGGGAACAGCGGGCCACTGTCGCTCGGCCCAGAGCGCCGCCTGCAGGTCGGCCACGAGGCCGTCGTCGTCCCCGAACTTGACGGCGTCCTCGCCGTTGGGGTCGACGTGCCCGAACTCGTCACCGCGCAGCATCCCCTCGACGCGGACGGTGACGACGCGCTCGACCTCCAGGTCGAACTCGGTGCCGATCGGCGACGTCGATGTGTCGGCGTGAGAGACCCCGACGAAGTTGCCCTTCTTCAGTTCGCCCGTTCGGTCGTGGATCGGGCCCTGCATGTCGAGGCTCTCGCCAGTCTCGTAGACCAGCGAGTCGTCGCGATCGACGCGGTAGAGTGGGTGGGCGTCCGGCTGGTCGGTGACGACGTCGCCGAACTGCTCGAGCACCCAGTCGACCTCGGCGGTCATCCTGCCACCTCACGCCGGAGCCAGTCGATCCCCTCGCGGACGAACCGGGACTCGGGGAGGCCGGAGACGTCCGCCTCGGGGAGAAAGACGACCGGGTCGCCGTCGACGCGGTCGGTGTCGGGCCACTTCTCGTGGACCGACTGCGGCGCATCCTCCCAGACGAACGCGAGGACGGGATCACCGTCGACGGTGTGGTCCGAGGTCCCCCAGGCGAAGTGCGGCGCCGCCGGATGGTACCAGCCCCAGGTCGCGACGATCCGATCGGGCTGGCGCTGGATCGCTGGCTCGGCGAGCGCCTCGATCACCGGCCCCACGTCGTAGTCGTGGCGGCGACCGTACTCCATCAGGACCTCGTGGGAGCGCTCGACAGCCCCCCACACCGGACCGTCGTCGGCGAGCATCTTCGCCTGCAGCTCGTCCAGCAGCGCCTCCTGGAGCTTGTCCTCGAACCCGGACCCGAGC
>SDGX01000010.1_pt1 | contig 12047 bp, 15 predicted proteins | sample 2873821 | NCBI WGS metagenome assembly SDGX01 (sample SAMN08132707, study PRJNA421101) | viral metagenome | isolation source: viral fraction magnesium sulfate-rich | place: Spain: Penahueca Lagoon, Toledo
ATAAATCAGTTATTTTACACGGTTCATTTATAAGTTATCCAACACTGACTGTCGCTCTGTTGGGTGACTCGATAAATGAATCTTTGTATTAGATTCGAAATTAGGATAGGTTAGGAAGTCATGAGCCTAACTGACAAGAAGTGCTGTCTCAATCCTTCTCCACTTCTTCCTAATTTTTTATTTTTGTATATAATTACATTTATAAATGAGAAGGAAATAAATTAAAAGGATTGGTTAGATGTTATTAGATGAGAAAGTTGAAGTTAGTTTAGGAAGTAGAAGAATAAAATATTATGAAAGCTTAGGGTATGAAATACCAAAATACAAAGATAAACAAAATCGACTTAAAGTCAAAAAAGGTACAAAACTTCTTATAGATATAAAGGACTTGCCTTTTAATTCAAACCTAGAAGTAAATGTGAAATGCGATAACTGTGAAAAGAAATATTTAAAGCAGTATTACAAACACACAAAATACAATGACGGGCTAGATTATTGTATTGACTGTAGATTCCAAAGAAGTAAAATTACCAACCTGAAGAAGTACGGAGTTGACAATGCCTCAAAAACAGATGAGAGCAGGCGTACTTTAAGTGTTAATAGAAGAAAAGATTTTGAATCAGTAAAAATAACCTTTGAAGATATGGGCTACACATTAGTTGACAAAGAGTATGTCAGATACGACAAGCCGATGAGATTTATCTGTAATGAACATCCCGAAATTGGAGTTCAAGAGTCTTCTTATGACACTGTAAGAAAAGGACATAAAAGTTGCTCTAAATGCTATTACGAATCAAGAAGTGGTAAAAACAGTCACTTTTGGCAAGGTGGTAAAACACCTATTAACCACCATTTTAGAAGCGAAATAAAAGAATGGAAACAAGATTCTCTCGAATATTACGGTTTTAAGTGTTTTCTAACTGGTAATAAAGATGATCTTGTTGTCCACCACGTTGTAAATTTTAGTAATATACTTGAAGATACTTTTAATGAGTTAAATATCGATGTTAAAGATAGTATAGGTGATTATTCTAATGAAGAGTTAGATTTAATAAAAGAAACTCTAATAAACAACCATTACTTTTACGGTTTTGGAATTCCAATGAACAAGGATTTGCATTACAAATTCCACTCACTGTATGGTCGTGAAAATAATACATATGAACAATTAATTGAATTTAAAAATACACACTTAGAGGTGAGTTAAATGCCTTTTTATGATTACAAGTGTACATCTTGTGAAAATGTTATGGAAAATCAACTGAAGAAATACGAAGATAAAATAATCAAATGTGATAAATGTGAAGGTCAAGCAGAAAGACAATTTAGTGGAAAGTTTGCTGCCCACGGATTGCCGAACGGTCATAATGCAGTTCGTGTTGGAAGACCTAAATAAAAATTGAATAGAATCTATAAGGAGGTGTTTGGTATTGGCTAATGAAACTAAGCCTATATGCAGTTGTTGTGGTAAACCTAAAAAATTAGATGATTATTATAAATCTTACTCCCCTATCCACCAGTATCATGAAAAGGTTACAATTTGCAAGCCTTGTATGTACGCTTTGGTTGACGAAAATGACATTAGATCAATCCAAAACATACTTCGAATGTTAGACAAACCATTTATACACAGTCTGTGGAAAGCATCTGTCGAAGAAGCAGAGAGATTGAATCGTTCACATTTTAAAACTTATATGAAAAATGTAGTTATGCGTCAAAACAGGGATAAAACATGGGCTGATTCAGATATAGGCGAAATGAGAAAAGACAATTCAGAAGAAGATACTGTATCGGTAGTAGGAGACCAAAAAGATGACGGAGATAAAATATACAGTCGTGAGTGGTTAGGTTATTACTATCCTTCTGAAATTGAATACCTAAGAGAATATTTAGCTGGACTTAATCGTGATTTCAGAATCCTTACTAAGTCACACCAAGACTATGCAAAAAAGATTGCTAAGGCAAGTCTACATATGGATAAATGTTTCCAAGATATGCAAGACGGCGTCAAAGGTTCTGAAAAACGATACAAAGAGGCTAAAGAAGTTTTTGATACGTTATCTAAATCAGCACAATTCTCTGAAGATAAGCGTGGTCAAAATGATGTTTCTTTAGGTTCATTTTCTCAAATTACTGAAATGGTTGAAAACAATACTTATGTGTATGAACACAAAAATGATTTAGACAAAGATAACTATGATAAGTTACTTGAAGAGTTTAGTCATATAGGGAAGTCGATATAATGGCTAGTCACAATAACTACAGTCAGAAAAATCGTAAACAAAAAGACAATACATATAATAATTTTGACCATCCTGATAGTTACGATCCTAGAAAACAAGAAGAAATCAATGTAGAGGCATGGAGAGAATTCATTTCTTATTATAGGCATCATATTGATGAGTTCGCAGTCGATATTTTAGGTATTAATTTATACCCATTCCAAAGATTAATTCTAAGAGCGATGGCTAATTATAAAGAATCAATGTTTATTGCAAGTCGTGGATTGGGAAAATCCTACCTCAGTGCTGTGTTTTTTATTTGTACAGCGTGTCTATATAAAGGAATTAAATTAGGCATCGCATCTGGCAAGGGACAGCAGGCTCGTAACGTTATCATTCAGAAAATTAAAGGTGAATTATATAAAAATGAAAATGTTCAACGAGAGATTGTTAATATCAAAACTAACTCAGATGATTGTGTTGTTCATTTTAAAAACGGTTCTGAAATAAGAGCAATTGTGTTAGGACATGATGGAGAAAATGCACGTTCATGGAGATTTCACCAGTTGCTGATTGATGAGGCAAGATTGGTAAAAGATAGCGTGATGGAAGAAATTTTAATTCCTATGACGAAGACTAAGCGTCAGACAATGATTGACCTGTCAATGAAATTTCCAAATGATGAGTTGCCTGTTGAAAAGGTAAAGTTATTTACATTAGTTCAGCCTATCTTAAAAACTGTGATTTATATGAACGTTTTACAAACCATTACAACCATATGAAACAAGGTGATAAAGATTACTTTGTCTGTACTTTACCCTACCAAGTAGGTGTAAATGCAGGCATTTTTTATGAAGACGATATACAATCTGAAAAGAATAAACCTTCAATGACATCTGATAAATTTGCCTATGAATATGAAGCAGTTTTTGTAGGTAATTCAAATGAGAGTTTCTACCCTTATGATTTAACCGAAGGCTCACGAGTTCTAGAGAATAGTGAGTTAAAACAACCTAGAAAATCAACGGTACAATATGTTATTTCTCATGACGTTGCATTAGCTAATAATAACTACAGTGACAATGCTTGTACGGTTGTTATTAAATTAAAAGAAAAACCAAATGGGATGTACAATAAAGAAATTGTCTATATGAGAACACACAAAGGTATTTCCTTACCTAACCAAGCAAAGTTTTTACGTGAAATGCTTGTTAAGTTTCCTAACACTATTAAATTGGTAATTGATGTACGTGGTAATGGTGAAGCACTTCCTTCTTTGCTTGATGAAACTTGGGAGTACACAAATGAAAAGAATGAAGTTATTGAGTATCCACCTCTAGTCCCTGATGACGACGAAGAAAGAATGGGGCTACAAAATGCGCAACCTTTGATACGTAGAATATCTGCTACAAACCAATTGAATAACAGTATGCATACCTATATGAAGAAGTGTTTTGAGGATGGAACTTTAAAACTTCTAGCTAACTCAGCATCAGTGGATACAGAGTTCCAAGGTGGGGATTTAACAGAAGAACAATATTCTATGTTCGTAAACACTGACATATTGATACAAGAATTAGGCAACACAAAACAAGAATCTTCCGAACATGGAAATATTGTGTATGGGCGAATTAGCAAATCAACCAAACGTGACCGTGTTACAGCATTAGGTTACGGACTCCATTACATAAGAGAATTAGAAGAAGAGAATAAGATGAATCGAGATAAATCATCTGATTATGAATTTGCATTTTACCATAATTAACTTTTGAAATTAGGAGGTGAATTTATTGAACAAAGAACAAAGTCAGCCTTCTTATGAAATAAATTACAATGATTTACAATTACAAACTTATTTCCATAGAGGTTACAGAGCTTTTAATATCGACACTGTAAAAGGTTGGTTAAAAGACCATAATACATACAACGAAGAATTGAGGAATGTATCAAGAGTCCTATACAATTCTAATGGTGTTTACACCAACGTTGTTGATTACATGGTTTCCCTCCCCACTCTTGACCGTGTTGTGTTTAGTCGTGACAGTTCTCATTCGAGGTATAAAAAAGCACGTAAAAAATACCTTGAGGCATTAAGAAAAGTTAAAGAAAAGAATACTGTTCGAGACAAATTATTCAAGATGGCTACTGAAGGAACTGCTTTTTATTATTTCGATGTCTCAGAGCCTAATTCTATGCCGAATTACTTGTCTGATGTAGATGTTGAAGAAATGACTGAAATTAATGCAATGGACTTTAATTGTGCTATCGTTCCCCTTCCTACTGATTACTGTAGGATTGTTGGATTTAAAAACCTCTTCATATATAGTTGCTTTTGATTGCATGTATTTTGATCAGTTTACTAGCAATGGTCGTTCTAAAAAACTTAAGACGTTATCCTAAAGAAATCCGAGATGCTTATAGGTCTTACAAACAAGATAGAAATAAACGTTGGGCTGGTTTTAAATAATGACAAAACTATGGCATACAAAGTTAGAGCCAAACTTGAAGATAAATGGGGTCGTCCTATTGGTATGGCAGCATTTGTCGATATGTTATATGATGAATATTTTACAGAATCAAAGCGAAATGTTTTAGACGAAGTAAACACTACCGTAATATACCAAACTTTTCCTGAAGGCAAAGAAAAAGGAACGTCTGCACTAACACAAGACCAACAAAAAGCACAACATGATAATATCAAATCTGCCCTATTTGCCAAAGGTTTACAACAAGGAATTAACTTCTTTTCAGTTGCGGCAGGAACTAGCATAGAAAAACTTAAAGCAAATTTAGACTTACTAAACGTCAACAATCAAGACGAATTAATTAAAAGAATATCGGCAAGTTTGGGTTTCTCAGCGTCAATGTTGAATGGGGATGGAGGTAGCGTATCTTCCGAAAAATCCAATATTCAACTAATATCTGCTGAGATTTTTTCATGGTTAGAGCAAATTGAGGAGGAGTTTAACAAGGTTATTAATGCTAATTTAATTCAAGATAGGCAGAATTATATTGAAGTAAAATATTTACCTATCACTCACGCTAATCGTGATGATCAAGTTAAACATCTAAAGGATTTATATACTCATGGTTCAGGATCGTTGCAAGCATGGATAGCAGCGACAGGTATTAATCCAGATGTCTATTTGTCTCTTATGGATGAAGAGTATAATGCTAACTTTGATCAAAAGTACCCTCCTCACCCTATTTCATTTACTCAAAACGGAAGTGATAGTGAAGATCAAAAACCTGTGGACAATGACACTGATAACCCTAACACTATGAAAAATAAAGACACAGGTGCTAATCCAATTGAGTAATGAAAGGAGGTGTAAAGTTGAAAGGTACAGTTCTTGAGATAAATCAAAGTAAGAAATTTGCAGGTCGTACTTACGTGAAATGGGTTGTTCTTGAACTACATAACTCAATTGATGAACATAACAAGAATGGTATCACATGGAAAGAAGAGTATATCAATGCCAACCTTGAAAGTATGGTAAATATGCCCATTGCTGCTGAATTTTTAGACGAGTGGGAAAAAGATGAACCGTTTGGTCACGGATTGACCGATGTCAAAGATGGTGTTCCTATTTTTGAAGATTCGGTTGTAGTTGGTACTACCGAAAGAGGTTATGTAGATACAGTTGAAATCAACGGTGAGCAAAAGAAAGTGTTAATTGCTGAGGGTTATTTGTTTAATCAAAGATACCCTAAATTTGTTCAATGGCTGAAAAGTGAAATGTACGACAGCAAGATGCCTGACACATCCGTAGAAATAAGTGCTAAAGAAGGTCATGAGTATATTACATACGAAGATGGATGGAAGGAAATAGGTCGTGTCCCCCGTATATTTGATTTTTCTGGATCTGCAATATTAGGAATAGAACCTGCTGACGATTCGGCAGTTTTATTAGAATTAAACCAAAAGAAAGGAGTTCGTAAACAAATGAGCAAAGAAAACGAACAGACAGTTGTTGATCTTAATAATAAGATCGATGAAAAGAATACGGAAATCAATAGTCTCAAAGACGATGTTAAGACAAAGGATTCCAAGATTGATGAGGTTCAAGGTGAACTTAATAGTAAGCAAGAAGAATTAAATACTCTTGTTGAAAGCAAAAAAGAAGTTGACTCCGAGTTAAATCAAATGAAAGAAAAGAATTCTGAAATGGAAACTGAACTTAATGAACTTCGTCAGTTTAAGAAAGACAAAGAAGATGAACGTCTCAAAGGCGAACTTAATGAAAAACTTTCTAGCTACACTGATGATGAGAAAGAAGTTGTGAAAGAAAAGGTTAATGAGTTTAATCAAGCACCTTCTCAAGAAAAAATGACTGAGATTGTCAATGAGATTAACTCTTCTATTGCACAAGCTATGGTTGAGCAACGTAAGAAGCAAAATCCATCAAATGAACAAAACTCTAGCAAAGCTGATGACATCTTTGCTGATGTTGTAGAAACTAATAACAACGAAGACGACAGTATTTTTTAATCAAATCTATTAAATTATTTTAGGTTTCAAATTATATTCAAGGAGGATATTAATAAATGTTTAAATTTTATTCTTTAGCTGCATTGCAGCATGTGAAAAACAATCCACGTACTAAAGCACAGTCCGACCTTATGGTAGGTCAAGCAGTTCTTGTAGATGAGGTGGCTGGAACGGCTACTACACCTTCTACTGCTACGGAAGCACAAGGAGCGATTCATGTTGTTAACAATATCGTTGACAAGCCAGAAGTTCGCAACTCTGCAGACTTTAAAGTTGAGCAAGGTGAATATGTAAAAGCTGACTTTCTAACTGACGCTGATAATCTATTGGCTGAACTTGATGAGACGGTTCTTGTAGACGACTATTCCACCCTAGCGGTAAATGATGTACTAGTTCCTGCAGGAGACAGTTCGGGCAATTGGGTTAAAGCTGATGGGACTTCTATTATTGCTGCAGATTATAAAGTCAACTTCGAAATTGTTGAGAAAACAACGCTTGGCGGTAATGGTCTATTAGTTAAAGTTACTATCAACTAATTAAATAAAAATTATTACATAACAGATTAAAATTATTAGGAGGCAAAAATAAATGTTTAATTATGAATTAAACCAAGAGCGTAAAGATGCTCTTGTTGTAAACAAAGACTTAAAACAAAATTCACCAGCAGTAGAGATTTTCTCTGATCTTACAGAAGGTAAAGATGTATCAAAGTATGGTAAAAAAGTAGATAAGACGATGAACCATGTTAAGGAATTAGCTGAACGTGCTGCTAAAGGCGACCCTATGGCTAAATCTGAAATTAACGAAATCGTTCGTTACTCTATTATGCCTAATCTTCAGAAAGAAGTTCAACTGTTTGATTTCATGGGGACTTTCCGCACTATCGGATATAATGAACAACCAATGATGAAAACTTATAACCATGAATCTGTACGCTCTAACTTCCAAGCTAGTCAAGGTGACGTACCGTTCGCTACTACGGAATGGAAAGAGTACCCAATCGGAACTCAGACTATTTCTGGTGGTTATGCAATTGATTACCGTGAACTTATGTCTGGAAATCTTGATAAAGTTGCTGAAGGTAAAGAACAAGTTCGTATCGATATCCGTAATAAAGCTGCTTATTACATTATTTCTCAAATGTATAACGCTATTAAAAATGCTACAGGTGTTAAATATTTTGAAGAAGTTGACGGTGTAACAAAGGTTGCTGTAGATAACACACTTAAAGATGTTCGTCGTTTTGGTCGTCCTAACATCATGGGTGACTATTCTGTTGTTTCTCAACTTAATGGATTTAATGGTTATTCTGTAAATACTCCAACAGGTGCTAATGTTCCAGAAGCAGCACTTGAAGAAATTCGCAATACTGGTCTATTAAACTCTTATAACGGCTCTGCTGTTATCGAGCTACCTAACCAATATGACCTTACTAAGAAAGTTGCTGACGGTTCTAACTTCCAAACACTTCTTCCTGAAGGTCTATTGTTCTTTGCGCCACAAGGTGCAGTTTCTCCACTTCAAATCTTCCAACGTGGTGGTTTAACTTCAGCTACAGGTCTTGACCCTCTAAGTGGTCGTGAAATGTCTCGTTTCGACCTAGAAATTGGAGCAGGTGTAGCTGAGGGACGTGAACATGAGATCGGTCTAGTATCTGACACCAATTTTGAAGTACCTAGTGTTTAATTATTAATTTAGGGAGGGTTACTCCTCCCTTTTTCAATTTATATTAAAGAGTAAAAGGAGAATGTAAAATATGAGTGAAAATCTTGATAAAAAAGTATGGGTAAAAAATCTTTGTGACTGGAGATTATCTTTTCCACGGCAAGAAGGAAACGGAGAAGTTAGCTTAAAAGCAAACGGTAAGACTCGTTTAACAGTCGCAGAAATTCAAGCACAAGTATTTAACGGTTCTAAATTTTTCGGTGGTACTGATGGTGAGGGTTCGCATGCTCGTATCTATATTGATGACAAGGAAACTCGTGTCTTAGTCGGTTTTGAAGATGAAGATGCAAAATCAAAACAAGAAGTTCTTGATAAGGAAACAGTTGAGAAGTTGCTTGCTTACAAAACTCAATCTTCATTTGAAAAGAATGTAAAAGAAAAGGTTCAAACAAATGCTGAAAAGAATTTCTTAGCTGAAGAAGCCAAGCGTCAAAAACTAAATGACTTTGAAAAAATCAAATTTATTGAAGAATACACTGGCTACAAATTTGATAAATAAGGAAGGGGTGTTTAAATGACTACCCCTAAAAGTGAAGTAATAACAAACTTTCATACAGAATTTCAATCCCCCACTGCATTAGATTCTTCTTTGGAAAATCAATTCTTATTGAAGGCAGTTGCAGATTTTGAGTTAAATTTGTATGAAGTGAATTATGATTCTACTAATGAAACATTCAATAATGACTTAAATCAAATTGAAAAATCTGCTCTAGGTAAACTAATGTATAAACATTATTTATCAAGAGAGCGTGATCGTGTTCTTAAACTGAATAACATTGTTGGAAAAGACATTAAACTAACTTCTATGGCTGATAGTAAACGAACAATTATGAAAACTCATGAAGAGTTGGAATTAGAGATTGATAAGTTGTTCAGTCGTATGAAGAATAACTCATTTGAGTAGGTGGTTTAAATGCCTACGGAATGGTATTTAATGAATAACAAACATATGTCAGGTTTTGAAAGAGAAGAGATTCAAAGACAATATGGTGCTTTCGATGAATTACTTCAACAATCTCCTGAATCTTACCCTATTACAGTAAATAGCGTGGATACTGATGCAATCATACAATCCACATCAGACGATAATAAAAGGGTGGTTTTATCAAGAGAGAATGAAGTAAATTTAGGCGATTATATTGACCATAAAAGTTTAAAATGGTTAGTTACAGAATTGCCTATTAACAATCGAATATATGATAAGACGAAAATGACTTTGTGTAATGAAACTTTAACTATTGTTGAAGAAACTACACCAGTTATCGACTATGACGAATTTGGTAATGAAATTAAAGGAGAAAAACAAATAGTAAATCACCCCTTCCCTTGTGTTGTTGATGATATATCCTCTTTAGGGTATGAAGACAATGGTAAGGTAAATTTACCAGAAGGTGAGATGTTGCTGTTTATCTCCAACAATCAAGATACCTCAGTTGTTCAAGTCGATACAATTTTTAATATGTATGAAAGTGAATATAAGATTAAATCAATTGATCGCTCCAAGGTTATTAATGGTCAAGGTTTTCTTATATTACACACAGAGAAAACTACATAGTTTGGCGTGATTGGAGATGGAATTGAAACATAAAGGTTTTGATGAGGTTTGTACCTATTATATAAAACAAATCCATAAATCTTTATACTTGTTTGAAGAAAGTGATGAGTTTGGTTGGAAACATGCTTATAAAATATTAAGAGATGTTGAAAAGTTAATTGATATCTACCCTTCCATTAATAAGCAAGCACATACTAGACTTATCATTAATCTTTATAACATGTATGAAGAACTACAAGCATTAGACCAAAATATGCACCAATATGTAAAGAACCTCTACTTCGATAGTGAGTCATTGTTTATGAAGTTAAAGGAGGATCATAATGCAGTTTAAAGAATATCAGACCAATGTATTTAAAGTGCTGAGTAACGATAGTGACTTGTTGAAAATCCTCTACCACCTTCCTAAGCATAACAATGACAATCCTTTAGACAAAGAAGACATTCTTTCCATGCCTAATTCTCAAAAATGGAGTATTATCAAAGACCTTATTAAATTTACCCCATCGGTTAGAGGTTTAGATAAAGAACCCAAATGCCGTGTTATCTTCTATAACGAAAACCGAAATCCTCAAGCAGACAATTACAAATTTTCAGAACAGCATATTCGTTTTGATATATTTGCTCATGCAGACTATAACGATATGGATATGAGATTAAGTATGATTTGTGATCGTGTTAACGATTTAATGTTTGATAAGAGGATTGCAGGTATGGGGAAAGTTGAACAAGTTGGCGGTGACATAATTGGCTCTGCCCCAGAGGATTATATAGGTTATTACTTGGTGTATAAAATAGGTAGTGGTAACTGATGCAAAACATTGAGGAATTTTACATACTTGGACTTCCTATTCAAACAGATATCGGTGATGCTCACTTTATTAAAATTAAAGATTATCCAGACTATTTTGCTGAATTACAGGCGGTAGGAATGAGTAGATTAGAAATCATTCATCGCTATAAGGAATTAAATAAAAATGGTGAAATGGATGAAATCTTAAACGAGTTAGAGAAAAGTGACTTATACGATATGAGTGTTGGTTTACCCGATTTACGACTAGCATACTACAAAGTATTTAGTAAAGTTTTTGGTGACGATGAAGTTGTTTCTAAAATTAACAAAGAAAACTTTGAATTCTATCGTAACTTAGTTATGAGAATGAATTATGTTAAAGAAGAGGAAATAAATCCAAATCCAGAAATCCAACGTGCTATTGAGCGTAGTCGTAGGGTTAAACAACAAAACCAAGAAAAGATGACTTTCTCAGATATATGTTCAAGTATTGTTGTGCAAAGCAGCAATACATATAACGATATCTTAGAGATGACTATACCTCAATTTTTTACTACCTATTATAGAATAGGACAATTTAAAACTATGATACCTCACCCTATTTGCTACTGTTGCTGAAAAAGTAGATATTGAGAGTTGAGTAAACATATTGATTTATTTCAAGAAGAAAACCACTTCATTTCTGAAAGTGAGTTTAAAATAAAACAGGAAGTGTTTTTGAAGATTAGTTTAACTAGTCTTCTTTTTTATATTATAAGGAGGATTAATAATGGGAAAATTACTTATTTCTGATACGTGTGACGCTATTGTTACAAGAAAATCAGATGGGAAAATGTTTGCTACGGCTGAAACTACAACAACTGGCTTGTCCCAATCATTGGGTATTAATGACAAAATCTGGGCTGGAATTGGTTCAAAACCTGTGGGAATTGTGCGTGGTCAGAAAGAGGTTACAACTAACTTCACTAATGCTATGTATAACCTAGAATTCCTATCTATGACTCAAGGTGTTTCTGTTCAAGAAGATGGCTCTATTGAAGTTGATCGTCGTGAAGATGGATTAGAGGTTACGGATAACTCAGGTGTTCTTGAAGTAACAGTTACAGGAACTCCAGTTGGTTCTACTGCTTATGTAGTAAATGAACAAGGAGAGACTGAACAAACATCTGTTGCTACTCAAACTGTTGAAGTGCCTCAAGGTCATGCTGAAGCAGGGGATATTGTAAGTGTTATTTATCCTGAATCTGCAACTGGTGATAT
>SDGX01000011.1_pt1 | contig 11867 bp, 21 predicted proteins | sample 2873821 | NCBI WGS metagenome assembly SDGX01 (sample SAMN08132707, study PRJNA421101) | viral metagenome | isolation source: viral fraction magnesium sulfate-rich | place: Spain: Penahueca Lagoon, Toledo
ACACGGTTGCGGGTGTTTCTCCTACTAACGCAGAGTTAGAGGATACAAACAACTGGAGTAAAGTATTTGAAGATAAGGCAGTACGTATGGTAGCTCTTATCACGAATGGATAAATAAAAGGGAAGGGAATAGGCGCATTCGTTTATTCCCTTTATTTTTAGAAGAAGGAGGGGTTTTATGAGCGCAACAGCTTTCCAACGTCGCAGACGCGAGGCAAAGCGTAAGGCGGAACAAGAGGCGAAAAAGGCCCAGGAGGGTGATGTGGTTGGCTACTACGGTGATCCGAACGCTAATTTCAATGACGAAAATCTCAACCCAGACAACATCAAAGAAAACACAGAGATTTTTGGCGTGGATCAAGCAGAGAATGAGCAAACCGCCGCCGAAGTTGAATCCGAGCTCTTAAATGAGTTTACGGATGAAGAAGTTGACAACATGGACAAAGATGAGCTACACGCAGCATTGAAAGAACGTGGTATCAACAAACCGTCCAATACGGGCGAGAAAAAGTTGAGAGAGGCGTTAAAAGATGCAATTAAGTGATGTTGACCTAATGTTGGGAACGTCTTATGTGGGTTCGAGTGATGAGCCGATGTATGAGGCACAGCTAGAGGCGGCGAAAAGCCAGGCGAAAGAGTATTGTAACCGTGACTTTCTAAACGATGATGGCATTGAGGAATACCCGAAAAGCGTACAGATGGGCGTTTCTATGATGGTTAAATCCATGAGTGAGGATCAAAATGTTGCGTCCGAGTCATTAGAGGGTATGTCACAGTCATTCTTTGAAAATGGCACATTCAAAAGCGCATTGGTTTACTTCAAGCCGTTTCGCAAAGTTGGGTTCAAGTAATGGGAACAACAATTAAAAACACGAACAACATCCCACGTTTACGGCGTGTGCTGAATGAATTAGGCAAAAAGACTATTAAAGTTGGCGTGTTTGGATCAGATAACTACGAATACGGAAATGATGCCGATTTAGTTACTATCGCCAGGGTGCATGAGTATGGCATGACCATTAGGCCAAGAGAAGCGCAATGGCTCACTATACCGCTTATACCCGATGCAAAAGGAAAACGTGCTAGGGATTTTGAGTTATTCTTCTACCAACCCGATGGTGAGGATTATGCGTTGCTTGCTAGGGAAAGAGGAAATGGCGACATTGAAAACGTATTTTTGTTGCTGAAATCCGTTGAGATACCCGAACGTTCTTTCATTCGTACCGGTTTTGACCAAAACGTGGATGAAATCACAGACAAGATTGAGGATATGCTTAACGATGTAATAGCATTAAGGGTTGATCCCGATACGTTCGCCGATGAAATAGGGCGTGAGTTTGCAGGATTAATCCAAAAGCATACAAAGCGCTTATCTACACCGCCAAACTCTAGCATTACATCCAATGTGAAACAGTCTAGTAATCCACTTAACGATACGGGCAACTTAATCCGTAGCATACGGCATGAAGTGGAGTGAGTATATGCCGAAACAGTTGAAATTTAAGCACTTAATCCTAAAACATGCAGTACCATTCACCGTTGTTATCAAAAGTGAGGGGTACTACAACGATTACGGCAAATGGGTGGAAGGTTCAACCACAAATGAGCAACGTGAGGGCGCTATCTTGCCTATATCGAAAGATGATCTAAAACACGTTGAGAATGGAACCTATACCACCAAGGATAGAAAGGTATATACGCTTTCCCCGCTTAGTGTGGGCGATGAAATCACCTATGAGGGGCAAACGTACACGATAGATCAAAATAAGCCTTACAACGCTTATACAGACGTTTATATCTATTTTGCTAAGGGGGCGAGCGCATGAACATCCAACAGTTAAGAAATGCGTTGATCCCAGAGCTTAATAATAAGATGAGCGGATTGATTATTGAAGCGAACCAAACGGGGGGTAAACCCGATACGCCACATGCAACTTTTAATATCACCACACCATATGCGAAGGATGCAGGGCGAGCCAATGAGCGGGGTGTTGATGGAACCACCTATCAACTGGAACGAAATGAAACGTATAAGGTTACGTTATCATTCACCGCTTATGCTATGGATGAAGGGGATTCCCTAAACTTAGCACAAGAGATTCACGATTGGTTTAGTTTTAGTGGCGATTCGTTTTTATCGAGCAACAACATTGTGGTTGTCAATCAAGATAACATTCAAAATAGAGATGCGTTCCTGGTGAACGATTACGAGCGTCGCAATGGATTTGATGTTATATTGAGATTAGAACGAACACTAACGAAAGACATTGATTACATTGAGGATGCTGAAATGACTGGTGAAGTATCATGGCCGGAGGATAACCGTGAGAAATTCACGTTCAATGGTGATGATGATACCGGATTCAGAGAAGGTATTTTTAATGATTAAGGGAGGAAGTTAAATGAGTAACCGTTATGTTGACGTTACGATTACGAACCAAACCCAGGCAGTAAGCCAAGCGGGTTTTGGACTACCGCTTATCTTGGACACAAGCGCGGATTTTGCTTATAAAGAGTATAACGATTTAACCGAATTAGCCGTTGATTTCTCTAGTGGAACGCCAGTACACGACATTGCATCCGCTATGTTCAACCAAGAGCCACAACCTTCAAAGGTAGCGGTTCATGGTACATCTTACACAAGCGGAACGGATGCAGCTAGTGACCTATCCGCAGCATTAGACACGCTAACGATAGATCACGATGATTGGTATTTTCTTGTTTCTGTAGAACAAAATGACGAGGAAATCCAAGAGCTTGCCGATTGGACAGACGCCAATGATAAATTATACGGCGCAAGCACATCCAACCAAACGCCATCCCTATCGAATAAACGCGCATTTGTATTGGTTCACCCGAACGCTGCAAGCGAATATCCGGCAGAGGCATGGATTGGACGTTGTGCAGCATTAGAGCCAGGATCAATCACATGGCAGTTTAAAACGCTCAATGGCGTTACCAATTCCGGTTACACGGGCGGTGAAGTCAATTCCATTCATTCCGCTAACCTGAATACGTACATTAAAGAGGGTGGCGTATTAATCACATCCAATGCGGTTACGGGTGATGGAACATACATTGACATCATACGTGGACAAGACTTCTTAAAAGCGCGTATGGCCGAAAATGTGTTCCAGTTGCTTGCATCCACAAACAAAATCCCTTACACAAACGGCGGTATTGCACAAGTAGTGGACCGTGTTGAGGAAACCTTACAATTAGGTGCTAGTATGGGTATTATCGCAACGGATGAGGATGGACAACCCGTTTACAGTGTAGAAGCACCGAACGCGTCAGAGGTAAGCGTAACGGATAAATCGAACCGCCTACTTCCAAATGTGAATTGGACAGCTACTATTGCGGGTGCGGTCCATGATGTAGATATTAACGGCACACTAAGTGTGTAATAACGGGGAGGGTATCAAATGAGTAACTATGATTCTAAAAATGTAAGCGTGATTATTGACGGTCACTTTGTTACGGGATTCCATGATGGAACATTCGTGAGCGTTGAGAAAAACAACGACAACTTCACAGAGCATGTTGGAGCGCAAGGTGATGTAACATTTTCCGAGAACGCCGATGGTAGCGGAACCATCACATTCACAGTGAAACAAACGTCCACTTCACTGCCTTACTTGCAGAAACTATCCAAGCGCAAGGACACCTATTCAGCGCGTGTGATTGATGCGAACGATGGATCATTTAAAGCGGGCGGAAATGAAGCGCGCATTCGTCGTACACCAGGGCGAGAATTTGGTTCCGAGGTTGCAGGTGTTGAGGTTCAAGTTTATGTCGCTGATTACGACGCAAAATAATCTATTAATCTTTAATTTGAAAGGGGTAAAATAAAATGCCAGAAGAAACAGCGAAAACCAAACAGTTTACGAGTGAAAAAGGGAATGAATACACATTCCAAATGGTTGATCCGGTTCCATGGATGGATATTATGGACGAGGTAGAGGCGAACAAAGAAAAACCACGCCGCACATTATATCCAAAAGTGTTAGAGGAAATTGTGGTTCAACCGAAAATGAAATTAGATGATTTTGAAACGTATGCTGAAATGGAGGAAGTCGTAACGGCGGCCTTACGATTTCAACGCGGGAAATAGAGAACTTATGGCGCTCACAAGCATAGATGGTGTTGGTGAGCGCCATATTTCTAATGCTCATAAATTTTGGTGGGCGTATCGTATAGCGAACGAATGGCATCTTGATCCAAGAAAGGTTAAACGATGGAATGCTAATGACATTATGGAGGCGTTAGCAGCTATCGGGTTAACTGAAAAGGAAATCAAGAAAAATCAACCTTCCACATAAAAGGGGGGAGAATGTTTGGAAACATTACGCGAGTTAACCGTGGGCATAGATTTTGATGAGTTTAATTTAAAAAAGCTCTTAGAAATCGATAATGCCATGGACGAAATAGAAGATGGATTTAATGAGTTAGACCGCAGCACAAAAGAAACGAGCCAAAACTTTGAGGGTATGGAGAAAGATGCAGGCGACGCATTATCTCAACTAAAAAGACACACCGAACGCAACAGCGACGCTATGGATCAGTTTGGCAATCAAACAACAACAAGCGGAATACAAGCGAGTGATGCCATTGATGATGTGGATGATGAGGTTAACGAGTTGAACCGTTCATTATTTATGACAAATTTATTGGCGACACAATCATTTAATAAAATGAGCGATGGATTTGACCGCATGAACCGTGGCATTTTAGGTGTTCATCATAGGATTATGATACTAGGAACCGTTTTTGTGGCGACATTAAGCGCTGCTATTGCTATAACGGGGCCATTACTTGCCGCCTTAGGGGCCATAACCGCCTCATTGACCGTTGCGGGAACAGCAGCAGCAGGATTTGGGGCGGTAGCCGTTGGTGCACTATCGGAAATATTCGAGGCATCAGAGGAAGTCGAAAAGATTCAAGAAAAGATAGCGGATGCCGACACATGGAAAGAAGAAATGAAAGCCAGGCAAGAGCTCGCGAAAGTGTATGACGGATTAAGCGATTCTCAACGTGGCGCATTGGATCAGTTGCAAGAGTTTAAAGATTTTTGGGGAGACTTTGTAAAACAATTCGAGGAACCAGTGTTTGAAGTATTCACATCATCCTTAGAATTTTTACAAGGATTATTGAAGCGTATGGCTCCAACTATCGAAATTGCAGCGGATGTATTCAACGACCTCATGGACGAATTAAACACTGACTTACGATATGACGATGATTGGCGTGACTTCTTTGAATGGTTGGAGAATAACGCCGCCCGTTCTCTTAGGAATTTTGCTGAGATCGCAGGGAACTTCATAGGTGGATTTATCAATCTGCTCCAAGGTTTCACGCCAATATCAGACGATGTTGAGGGCGGATTATTGGGTATGTCCGAGCGATTCAAAGAGTGGAGCGACACCTTGTCCACAAACAAAGGATTCCAGAACTTTATTGAGTACGCTAAAGAAAACGGTCCACTTGTCCTTGATACGTTCGGGGAGTTAGTGGAAACGGGTGAAAACATTGTGAAGGAATTAGCGCCTATTGGAACGAAAGTGTTAGAAGGTGTTAAAGACTTTGCGGGAGCCGTGAATGATAATTGGCCCCAAGTACGAGAAACCGTTGTAGGTTTAACTACCGCCGTAGGATCATTTGTTGCAATTATGGGAGCTTTGAAAGTCATTAGTTTTGTTAACGCCATGTTGGTTGCATTCCAAGTCGGAACCGTTGGCGCTACATTAGCACAGTGGGGATTCAACGCTGCATTATGGGCCAACCCGATAACATGGGTTGTAGCGGGTGTAGCAGCATTAATCGCTATCATTGTCCTCATGGTGCGAAATTGGGATACTGTCAAAGATGCCTTATGGAGTGTTTGGGAGTCTGTCAGCGATGCCTGGAGCAATATATGGGATGCCACGCAAACGGTGTGGTATAAAGTAGAACAATTTGTTGCTAACGGGATCAATAATGTTATTGGACACATTAATGATTTAATCGGGAAAATTAACGACATCCCAGGGGTTAACGTGCCGATTATTCCAAAAATAGAACAGCCGGAAATTCCAGAAGTTGCAGCGCAAGACGCCGGACTATCACCTATGGCTTATAGGGGTGTGGATGGATCACATGCGAGCGGATTGTACAGCGTTCCGTATGATGGTTACACAGCAAACCTTCACGAAGGCGAGTCCGTGTTAACCGCCGGTCAATCACAAGCCTTGAAAGAAACGGGGATATTGAGCAAGAAAGGCGACAGACCGCAGACAAATATATCTAAACGACAAAACGCTTATAATCAATTAACGCATTCGCCACAGTATTACATTGAAATCAATGGTGCGGATGATCCGGAAGAAACAGAGCGTCGCGTGCGCAAAGTAGTAAAAGATGAAAACGACAGATTTTGGCGTCATATGAACGAACGAGAACCGGAAGGGGCATAAGGAGGGATTCCATGCCACAGTTAGGCGATGTATTCTTAAATACCGTATATGATGAAAAGCCTAGAAGGTCCGTCAGAGCGACGGACCACCCTATTGAGGGTGGGGAGAACATCACAGACCACACTGAACGCCAACCGGAAAGCATGACCATAGGGGGCGTTGTGGTTGGTCCAGATGCCTCCAACCGCCTTTATAAATTGGAACAATACATGAACAATAGCGAGCTACTAAAATACGTGTACCGAAACATCAAAACCAATGTCATTATCAATAATTTTGAAACCACACACGATGCCGAGGTAGCGGATGGTTTTAAATTCTCTATGACATTACGAGAGATACGTGTCGCAGAACCATCCATTATGAAATCATTAGACCGTGGCACGAAAAAACAAGCTGCTAGCCTAGAAAACAAAGGACAACAGCAGGCAACTGGTGGTTCAACTAAGGTTTATGTTGTGAAATCCGGCGACTCATTAAGTAGTATAGGCGCTAAGTTTGGTGTGAACTATACGAAAATCCATGACCGCAACCGTGGCATTATCGGTAGTGATCCGACGAATATCTATCCAGGGCAAAAACTCATCATCCCAGTAAGTGGTTCGAGCTCAACGGGTGGAGGCTCACAAACAAGCATCACCGGCGATGTGAAAACACCGAATAATGATAGGGTGGTGTTCCAATGATCTTAAATATTGATAAAGAGGCCATCCCTTATTATTTTGATGTAAATTTAGGCGGCGAAACCTACACCATGGCGATCCACTATAACAGCCGTTATGACTTCTTCACAGCGGGGTTGCAAAAAGATGATGATGTAATCATTACAGAGGATAAAATTGTCTATGGGCGTCCTCTATTTTCCGTTATTGAGGATGATGAGCGCTTGCCAAACGTCACCATAATTCCCCTAGACGAAGGGGGAGGCCAAGAGGAACGTGTTACGTATGAAAATTTAGGTGAAACGGTTTTCCTATGGGTTGGTGAATTGGATGAATGAATTGTTCAAGCGAAAAATCGAATTAACGGTTGGTTCTAAATCCTTCACAAGCGATGATTTCACTATCTATTTTGATATTCCGTTTTCAAATTCAGAAGAACCGAACATTGGAGAGATCAATGTCTATAACTTGAAGGATTCCACGATAAACGAGATCAAGAAAACCTCCAACGTGATCCTCAATTCCGGTTATGAGGGTGATGTTGGGGCGATTTTATTAGGTGAAGTCAAAAAGAGTTTTGCCGAATGGGATAGTGTTGATAAGATAACCACCATTGATGCGTTAGACGGAAGTGAAACATGGTTAAACGATCCAGTTAAGCGGACGTATAAACCAGGCATTACCGCTAAACAAGTGTTAAATGATCTTTTGAATGCAACGGGTTTAGAAATAGGTGCTTTTTCCTTGCCAGATAACAAGGTATATCATGGTGGTAAAACCGTAAACGGCAGGTTATCAAACGCTATTGCATCCATTGTTCGAGATTGTGGAGCCAAAACCCATGTGAACCGTGGAAAAATATTTATTCGTCCTAGAAGCGACGGGGATAACATCGGTTTTGTGTTAAATAAAGAACGTGGGTTGATTTCCTCTCCAACACCTACCGAAAAGGAAGTTGAAACGGGTGGGAAGGATCAAAATGGAATGCCGATTCGTGAAACGGTTAAGGGGTGGGGAGTAAAATGCCTGCTCAATCATCGGATCACAACAGATTCAATTTTAATTATCGAGTCGAAAACCGCAAACGGAACATTCCGAGTGGATAGTGGAGTACACAAACATGATGGGAGAGATTTCATCACGGAAATGGAGGTGTTCCCGCTATGAGCCAAGAAGGTGTAACGTTTTTCGAAAAAATGAAGCGCAACTTAGTGGCCGGATTGAACACCTGCGCTATAGGCAAAATCGAGGCGTTTGACGGGGAAAAAATGCAGGCAAGTGTTACAGTATTCCCCGATGAGGATTTGATCCAGAATGCCCCCGTTATGGCGATACAAACGAGTGATTTTTATATCCGTGTTCCATACCAAAAAGGGGATTATGTTTTAGTCGCTTTTGCGCAGCGCGATATTGAGGCCATTTTATATAAAGGGGCCACGCCATCCGAACGCATGTTATCGAAGGATGATGCCGTTATATTAGGTGGTATCAACTTATTCACAGAATCCCTTCCATCCGATCATACCGATAAGCTAGTTATAGGGCAAAAAGATGGTGGAGCTAACATCACTATGGGGAATGGAGAAATTAATTTGAATGGCGTTGTGAAAGCAAACGGAAATGAATTGTAGGAGGGTTGTAAATGAAATCATTTTACATTAACCCAGAAACGAATGATATTGAGTTAGATGGTTCAAATGAGATCAAGATGGTGGAAGGTGATGAGGAATTGATCCAATCGGTTCGCCTCATCATCACAACCAATTTAGGGGAATGGTTCTTAAATCCCGAACATGGATTTGACCGTTTCGCCGTGTTAGGTAAACAAATTGAGCGTGATGTTGTTATTGATTCACTCTATCAAGCTATTTTGCAAGAGGAGCGCGTTTCCAGGGTGGAAAATGTTACAATGGAAATAGATAAAGAGAATCGTAAATTGAATATTTCATTTGCGTTCTTCAAACAAAACGGCGACTTAGCGGAGGGGAGTGTAAATGTATGACATTAACCGCAGAAGGATTCCAAAGAAAGCGGTATGACGATTTCATCACAGAAATGGAACAGCAAGCACGGGAATTGTTTGGTGCGGATGTGAATTTGTCCGAAAGCTCACCATTAGGGCGTTGGATCAAGTTGATAGCGTATGTCAGGGCAGAGGAAAACGAAAAAGCCGAGCAAGTTTACTTTTCCGCTTTCTACGACACAGCAGAGGGCGTTAACCTGGACCATGTTTGTAAATACATCGGGATTCAACGTCAACCAGCTACAAAAGCGAGTGCAGAAAAAGCGATTGAAGCAACCGTTGATAGTGGATCATCCCTTTCAAGTGGATTGGTTATTGCAACCACGGATGGTGTTGAATTTGTAACAACAGAAAGCGTTACGGATGATGATAACGATGGGTTGGTTTTAATCGACGTAGAGGCGTCCGAAGCAGGCGTTGAGGGTAATGTACCCACTGGAACCATTACAGAAATCAACACACCAGTAGCAAACCTTCAAAGTGTAACAAACGTTAAGGAATTAACGGGAGGTTCTAAGCGTGAAACCGATCCCGAATTGCGGAACCGTTACGCTCAATCAGTTGCCAAAGGTGGAGCCTCCACCATCGACGGGATCAGAGCAACCCGTTTTAAATGAAGTTGAGGGCGTTCGTGCTGCCGTTGTTATTGAGAACAATGAAGATGAAACGGATGCAGATGGCAGGCCTCCCCACAGCTTTGAAACGGTTATATTAGGTGGACAAGATACCGACATTGGACAAGCTATATTAAAATCCAAACCCGCAGGCATTCAAGCCTATGGCGGTCAAACGGTGCAAGTGGATGATTCAGCCGGCAACCCTCAAACCATTGGATACAGCACAGCACAAGTGGTAGATATTTACGTAGATATAACACTCACAACAAACGCCTCATTCCCTACAGATGGCGTGAATTTGGTGAAATTGGAAGTAGTTAAATATATTGGTGGAACCGATTCAGACGGAAATACCTACAATGGATTAGGAATGGGCGAGGATGTTGTCCATGCCAAACTCATCAACTCCATTTTCGATATTGAGGGCGTAACAGATGCCGTTGTTACATTATCGACGGATAACACGAATTTCGATGCGTCTAACGTAACCGTTAACCCTACAGAGGTAGCCGTTACGGATATTGACCAGGTGGTTGTTACACAATGAATGAAGTCCTAAACAAATTCATCGACAGATTGACCGATAACATCAACGTTCAAGAGGGAAGTAAAACTCACGCATTGCTAGAAGTCACCGCCCACCACATCCAAGAAAACGAGGATTTATATGAACAAATGGGGAATTGGCGTGACATTGACCAAGCGGAAGGAACAACGTTAGAGCGAATTGGCGGAAACGTACAGCAACCTAGAGGGCAAGCCAATGACAGCGTGTACCGTGTTTTGATTAAGTCCAAGATCAAGCGCAATCTTTCAAATGGTTCTATTGACACATTAGTTGATTTCCTCAGTTTCATTCTACAAATCAGCAAGAGTGATGTGGAGGTCATTGAATTATGGGATAAAAACGAACATGCCACACTTAAAATCAACGTTCCGAGTAATTCCGTCACATCCACAGGGTTAACGCAAGCGCAATTCGGAACATTAGTGAATTTAGTGGTAGCAGCAGGAGTGAAAGCGAACGTATTGTTTGAAGGAACCTTTTCATTCAGCAATGATTACGACACGAGCCAAACAAATGATCCAGACGGTTTTGCCGATGATGAACGAACAACCGGCGGTACATTAGGTTATGCCTATGATCCGGCTTATGATTTTGTTTTACCATTTTAGGAGGGATATAAATGCCATGGAATAAACCTTTACCAGAGTGGAATAAATCCGCCCCAAAACCGGCACAATTCAAACTTGATGAGGGTTGGTTAGTTGAGGAAAAGCCACCTGCATCCATTTTTAATTGGTTTCAATACACCGCATACCACGCCATTAAAGAATTGCAGGATAACGGATATACGAAATCCGAAGCTGATAGCATGGCTCAAAACACCGTAGAGGCATACGCCGAGCCAATCATCACGAAAAATACGGCATTTAACAAGGATTTTGGAACATCCCCAGGAACCGTTGCCGAGGGTGACGTTGTGCCAAGGGTTACAGCGATTGAAGATGATTGGTCACTTAAAGAACGACAAACAGCCAATCCAACGCATGGGGTTAGCGTTTTAAATAGTGATATTCCGTCAAGCCTGAAAGTTGAATTTTATGGGAATACGTTGGTTAATTTGTTAGGCAAAATCGGTAATTTTGAAACGGATTCGGACGGAGATGGAATTGCTGATGGATTTGAAAGAATAGGTTCTGGCGGTAGAATTTTTATTATCTAATGACGGTAAGTATGGAGAGTATCAACAAGAAATACAATCTACTTCAGATGAAAGTAGTGCTTCAAGGTATGCCCGACGTACACGAAGTTTTGAAGCAGGCAAGTATTATATAGTGCTTGTTGATTTGGAAACAGATGGCGGAAAAGGTGCATTAAAAGTTTTTTATGATGATACAACTCAAGAAGTTGCAGATAGTAGCACAAACTCAAGAATATTGTACGTTAAATTTTCCCCATCTCAAACAAGCGATAGTGAAATTATTGATATTAGAAATGAAAATGACCAAGGGGTAGTGAGTAGTACAAAATTTGATGGTTTACGCTTTACGAAATCGACCAAGCCACCTACGATGCAATCGGAGTAAGCCTAACCGATTCAGACGTAGAA
>SDGX01000012.1_pt1 | contig 11292 bp, 13 predicted proteins | sample 2873821 | NCBI WGS metagenome assembly SDGX01 (sample SAMN08132707, study PRJNA421101) | viral metagenome | isolation source: viral fraction magnesium sulfate-rich | place: Spain: Penahueca Lagoon, Toledo
TTCACCAACGTTAGTCCCAATGATGGTTTCCCCATCAAGGGAAGTGCCACCAACATAGGAGACAATAGCATCCTTCACAGCGTCATCACCAACGTATTCATCGTCGTGGGTGAGATCCACTGTGATGTCCAACGTAACTTCTGTGGGTGTAGACCACTTCACAGAAACTGATTGGTCCAACACATCTGAATTGATGCTATACGACGATGCACTGCCGTGTATGCCATTTTCTAATCTGAATAGGTCTGTGACACTTACAGTCTCATAAATTGTGTTAGCGACCTCTGAATCCGTCACATCACCTGCATAGACAATGATCTCAGAGGAATATGGACTCATCCCATCTGAATCTTCTGTGTCAGTGGGATTGGTTTTCACAGAGACAGATTCAACACCAAGATTCCTCAATGCAGAATCAATAGCATTCGCCGTCGCAGCACCTCCAATAGAATTACTTTTGAAACTTCTCTCCCGAAGTTCAGAGTCAGATTCTCTCTCGAGGCCTCTAATTAGTGGATCACCAGAGGTATCAGTGTAATTCGGATTACCAGTGGGATTGTAATTCACACAGCCATCAATACCATTTGGTGGTGAGGGCATTTCAGTAACTGCCTCAGCAGCCACATTCCCTTCAGTACCACCTTGTATAGCCTCGATAGTAGCATCTACCTCTGTAGTACCAGAGGCTAATGTTACTGCTTCAGTGGTCTGGAAAGCAATAGGATCATCACCAGAGGTTCTCACTTCAGTACCTTTTTGGATAAATAGATCAGAGGTAGCTGACTCTTCTTTGACGAATGTGACAACACCAGTAGCTGTCCTTGCTTCACGCCTGTCCACACCCAACTCTGCTGCTTTCTTGGTTAGATCATTGCCTGTTGCAGTAGCCAAGAAACCTGCTTCGTATACATCTTGAATATCTACTTCCTGATGTTCTTCAAGTGTCTCTGCAGTTGCCTGGAACAATGCATACCAGAAACTACTCTCATCGTTTTTTGGATTTTCTACGTAGTTTTCAAAATTAGTGAAAAATTCCTGTCGCAACTCGTCAGATGTATTAATAACATAACTATCTTCAGTCAACGGCATTTTATCTCACCTCATGTGATATTTCAATCTCATAGTTTCCTGTGGAAACATTGATTTGTACAACCCCACCACCAAGAGCATCAATATTTACAGTATACGGTGGTTCAGCGTATTCGCAGTTCTCAAGAGCGTCTGTCACCTTCTTTTCAAACTCTCTGATGAAGGTGGGTGTAATACTCTCACCTCTCCGTGATCTCGTTTGATTAAAGAGGTGAACAGCAATATCTTGTTTCACCAATTCTTTATTTGTTACAGTAGCAATGTCACCTGTCTCGTCTAATTCGAAGGACCTTGTTTCAGTTAGTCTAATATCATGTGGTAAGCTCATAATTATAATAATATAGAATTATTTGTAGTCAAAGAAATATCTGTGACATGGCCATCAGCATCTTTAGTAGTAGTCACATCTGTGACGACAGGGGTAGAACCACCATTAATGGATAAAGATCCACCACCAATGTCTACAGACATACCACCTGTGATATCGATATTGACATTTGTAGAGTCATCACCACTAATAGTGATATTCCCATTTGTATCAAAGAATATATGAGAATCAGACAATGGGTGTCCAATGATTCTCTCACCACCAGCAGGTCGTGAGGATAAGTGGCTTACATCAATATACTCTGATCCAATTACCACTGGTGTATTATCAACTAAGTACTGAACCATCACCATCGAGTCCACAGGTGGAAGATAGAAGTCCCCACCTGCAGAAAGCAATACTTCTGCCTCGAATTGGCCTTGTGTAGCAGTATAGACCTTAACTGTGTGTGGTGAGAGTTTACTATTTGTTTCAGCAGTGGATAGGACAACCCCTTGCTCAACTCTGGCGTGTTGTTCTGTTTGAGAAGCCTGTTGTTTTACTTTAACAAATGGATTCATATTTGTTTTATAGTAGATGTAACAGTAATATCATCACGTGAAATATGAGTATTTACACGTAGATGAGTTTTCTGGAAGAAGGAGTTTAACTCAGTATCAAATCCCACTCTGTGAGTTACTTCATTGACTGTATAGCCAATATCAGGGAGATCTTGAGCCACATTACTTCCACAAGCAGGCTTTGTGTAGATATTGTCATGAGGTGTGATAAGAGGGAAAAGTTGTGTCACAATCTCCCCTGTGCCACCACCTTCGATCTGATCAATCAGAGCTTCAACTGCTTCATCTTCTGCATCCCCTTCAGAAATTGCTTCACCATTTTGAATTGGAGTTTTATATTCATTACCTGCAAGTCTTTTCAATGGTTCATGAACTGCTTTGGCATAGGGATATTCACCTGTCTCACGTTGAATAACATTTCCAATTTTATCAGCAGGTCCTTTGTGTGTTTGACCATTCACCTCGATGGTGTTTACAGGTTGTATTTCGTATAATGCATTGTTTTTCACTACCTTGGGAGAGGCGTTTCCATTTGATCCATCTGCATTCTCTGCATAGAATTCTTGCCCTTGATCAAGATGAATCAGCGCAATATCCCCAGGTGTAGATCCTGTAGGAATAAAGAATAACTCTCCATTTATTTTTCCTGTGATATAATCCATTACATCTTGGAGAGTGTGTTTATTCTTCTTGAAGGATTTAATTGAATTATTCTCCCATGCTTTGTACAAACTTACTAAGTTTTTCTTCTTTTGCCACAGGTCTTCTTCAACTGAGGTGACACCTGTGACATTAAATACATCCTGTTGTTCTTGAAATTCATCAACGAAATCTGAAATCACGTCACCGACAGTTGCACTGTAGTTATAACTTCCAGAGAATGGAATACCAGAAAGAAGTTGGGCTGGATCTCCAATACGCAACTTTCTTTCGATAGTACCATTTGATCCTCCAGCAAATCCTAATGGAAAGCCACGATGATATGTGAAGTAATTATCTAACTCAGGGTCATAGAGTTTTATGTCAACAGGTTCCCACACATCACTTCCATTGAGATCAAGGGCTTTGACAGCCTTGGAGATATCATGCCCCTCCCATTCGGCAGGGAAATATACCTCAGTCAACCTGTTGATATCCGTTGGGCCGTCAATCCGTGCTCTTGAAGTAATCCCTTTGTTGATTACAGGAATATCATTTCCATTGATAACTACTTTTGCAGGTGGTTTACAATCACCATATGAGTATTCATATGCCATATATTAGTTTTCTTTGTCACGTGTCTGAAGTTGGAATTGGTATAGTGGGACAGTATTTTGTCCATCATATGGGGATTGTTCTTTTGCCTCTGCAGTCCACCCTTTGTTTAGATCAGAGGTCTGAGTCACAGTGAATCTATCAAACTCGACGTTAGCGTTATGCATGTCAGAGATAAGTTCGACAGATCCATCTGCAGGACTCATTTTCTTCAAAGATTCAAGTTGCCCATGAGTTATCACTCCCTCAAGAGTTGCCTTCCACTCATTATCATTGATTTTCTCGTTCATTACATTCCCACAGAGATCTACATGTCTCTGGGAGTTGCCTGTCGAGGTAATCTCCATCGTATCTACGATAGCAGGCTTGACTCTATTTTCACCTTTTTTAATCAAAGGTTCAGCAATGGAAAGTTCTCCCCATTGGGCACGCAGAATATTAGCCTCAATACGGCGTGTAAGAGCATCTCTAATCCGTTTTAACTTCTTAAGAACCTCTTCAGGTAAAACTGCTATTTTGTCATCATTAGGGAAGGAAATAATATGACGTTGATCATATGGTTCCCATGTAACATCATCATCCTTCTCAATTTTCTTCTGAAGTTCTTTAATTTGGGAGATGAGATCCTCAATATCCTCAACAGTCCATGGAGTATTAGTTAACTCTGTTTGTTTATCATGTGCCCATTGGTCTGTATATTCCCAATTCAGATTGCTATCTGCTTGAGCCTGATCTTCTAACCTCGAGATCTCCCAATACAACCCATCAATGGGTTCAGAAGTGAATTTGACATGGGTATTGTTGATACCCTCATTTTCTGCATTATAAATTCGATATTCTGCCATTGTTATTATTGAAAATAATTACAACTGCTCTGCCCCTTCTCATGGAGGGACAGGCATAGTTTATGAGAAGTAGTTTTCTCCTTTTAGACGATCTTGGAAAGAGACGTATGCAGCCATCCCTTCAGCTTGATCAGTGTTTCCAGCGTTAATAGTCGTCTCCGAATTATCTGTATACTGTTGATATACACCAGAGCCAGATGCACCTTGCATTCCAGGGATATGACCACCGCCTCCCATTCTATTATACTGATCTTGGAAAGTACTTAGACTTTGAGTGGCTTTGTCAATCTTCTTCGTTGTCTGTTCAAAGGCATAACCAATACCAGCAATGGCAAGACCAATGCCTGTAACGGCAAGAAGGCCTCTGATAGCCCACGTAAGTGTGTTCACAGAGATTGTAAGGCCTGTAATACTATTGATCACAGCACCTGAGATCACACCTGCAAGCGAAGTGAGATTCGCTATAGTGGCTATGATAGAGGTGTTTGCCGCCAATTGTGACATAATCATCGTCACAAGTTGTGAATTGTACAAGGCATAGGCCTTTGACGCCAAGAGAGTGGCAGATGTTAGAGTGAGCATCGCGCCAATGAAGATGCCCAATGCCTTGTTCCCATCTTCAACAAATGGAAGGAATTCGAACATCGTAGTGAGTAACCACCCAAGCCCTGTGGCTACTTTGAGGATTGCATTGGCCCACGAGAGCATACCTGTAGAGAATCTCACAATGCCTGGTAAAGCATCAGCCACTGTGTTAACTAACTGCCAGAGGTATGGCAACGTCATTTCCAAAGACATTGCAAGGCCAGCAAGAATATCTCTGTCACCTAATTCGTCTGCAAGAAGGCTGAATACAGGTGCAGCAGCATCAGCAAATAGTGCTAACATTTGCAGACCATTGGGGATGAATTCAAGTAAGAATCCACCTAATGCCCTTGCATCATCAGTGAGTTGAACTAAAGCATCACCTCTTGCAGCAAGTTCATCAAAGAATTCGTATAATCCTTCAAGACCTGCTTCAAATGTAGGTTCTAAGCGTTGTGCAAGGCCACTGAACGCTTCAAAGAATTCGTCTGGTACATCACTTAGAACTTCTCTGAAATCTTCTCCAGACGGCATTCCACCACCTGATTCAGCCATTGCTGCACCCATGAATCCAAGTCCAGCAATACCAACTAATCCTGCTGCTGCACCTAATGCCGCTGTAGCAAGAGCACCTAATCCAGCAATTGCAGCAGGCATGGCACCAACAAAGGTGAACAACATTGGCATGAAGGCGGCGAGAATGTCGTAGAATTCAGTCATGCCAACACGCATATTCTTCAATGTGTCTTGGAATCTCAGACTCTTGATCTTCCCCATGTCAATGTAATCAGCCCTCTTCAGATCAAGAGACTCGAGGGAATCAATCTGCGTGAGATCAGACATAGACGCAGGTTTCCCCATAGCCACGCTCATATCTGTGAGAAGGCTATCCCAATCAGTAGCTCTGGCAAGATTCTCACCATTGAAATTGAGATTTCTCTTCACGTCACTCTGTGTGACGCCAAACATGGGGGTTTCTGAATCACTCACTGCATCCAAGACAGTGAAATTATGATTCATCAACGTCTTTTTGGTAGCAGATTCACCAAAGATCTCCCCCATCTGCTTCAACTCATTTTCAGATATCTGGAGAAAGCCTCCAGATGTCTCTGCTACCTGTTTTCCAGAACCACCACCTGAGGCAGATGGAGAAGGAGAGGCACCTTTCGAGATAGTATCTGCAAGGCCACTGGGAGTGCCAGCAGTAATGGCATTAGATGTTTCAAGTGCTTGAAGACGGGTCAACTGCCCCTCGAGACGATTGAGTTGATTTTTATCAACATCAACATCAATGTCGATGGTCATTCCATCGTAGTTAGTGTCAATGTATTCAAGCTGGACAGTGAGTTTTGAAAGTTGTTCACTGAAATTATCAGTGACACCAACAATCAAATCAAGGTATTCTGCTATCATTCTTCACCACCTGAAGAATGATCGCTTTGAGTCGTATGATGAAATGCTATCATATTTGTTTAAAGTATTAAAAAGAAAATAGATTAGAAATTAACGTTAGAAGAAGTCTGTGTATTTTGTTTCCCCTGCTCTTTAGCCTTTTCAGACCAATAAGAGATAGCGTACTCCAAGACAGTTCTCTGGACAGTGGTTATATCTTTGAAGGACTCTACAAGCGGCACCCCTTTTTCCTGCATGAAGTAGATCTGTCTGCCATGCTCTGTCTGAGCAAAGGCTTCCTCGACACACTCATGCTCTTCGGGGTCGTATCCGTCTAATTTCCCAAATCCACATCCTCTTCGTCGCCGAAGAGTTTCATGGACTCACCATAGGCGGCTTGCCCAATAATATACTTCACAGGATATGGCTGATCTTCAACTGTGTTACGCATGTCGGATTTGAGAAGGTCTTTAGCCTCATTTCTATGCGTCAGAACCTTCCCAAAGATACGCTCCTGTTCAGAGGGATCAAGTCCAAATGCGTCGTCAATGTCGTCTTCAGATGGACACAGAGCCTTCTTACCAGCTTCCATGAAGGCGTTGAATGTTTCCTCACCAAGAGAATTCATGATGCCAGCCTTCTGTCGCTGAACCTCTTCAGCAAGGGTTTGTAGTTCACGCTCTTCAGAGTCAGTAAGCTCTTCAGAATCTTTCTCCTGAAGTTCTCTTAATCTACGCTCTTCATCAGACTCACCATCAGTCCTGTGTTCCATTAATGCTTCCTGATCTATATTAGCCTGAACAGCCATCAGTTCCCCCTCTGTCAGAAGTCTGTGGGTGATATCAATGGTCTCATCACCAAAGGGAACGGGAGTGGAAGTTCTAAAGTCACTCCCCTGATTCATCTTCTGTCGAGCGTACATCCAGTTACCGTTGTAATTAGACTCTGTATCCATAATAAATTAGATTTTATCCGTCAAGACCTTCAATCGAAAGACCAGTGACAGTGAAGTTGGCCTCGAAAGTCACTTCGCCATCGTCAGATGCTGAAATCTCCCAATCATCCCAATGAAGTTTTCCACAGGAATATTCGCTATTTGCAGTTCTAATCCATCCTTCAACGTAGTCTCCACGCTGAATATCTCTGGCAAGTTCAGCAGATGCACCATTGAGAATAGCAGTAGCACTCACTGAATACTCCTGATTGCCATAGGAGATTGCCTGAATATCTTCATTCCCAATGCCACTATACGTCGTGTTATCTCTCTCACCACTGATAGAGACATCATCAAGAATGAGTTGCCCCTTCGTGGTTCCAGCTTCCTTATCAGAAACCTTGATAGTAAGATCCTTATCGTCAGTAACTCCGTCTCCCATATTATATCACCTAATAAATTAATTTACGCAGAGGTACCTTCGTATGTCACGACAGTACCAACACTGAGGTTGACAGTGACCTGTTTCATCACGTCCAGAGGCTCAATACCAACATTCATGACAGTCTCTTCATCAGTAGAGCCAAGAGATGCACTCACATCATATGCACTCCCACCATCAGCAGAGTTGAGAAGTGGAGGACGCTGATTCGCATACCCACTCAGCAGGTTACGTGCATCAGTCTCGAGGGAGTCTCTGTCATCAGGGGTATTCGGACCACCTGCATATCCTCTTCCAACTTCATAGAGACCTTGAGCCACTGTATCAATAATCTCAACCTTGTACACGTCACTGAAGGCGTCTGTCGTAGACGTAGTAACACCCTCAACAATCTCCATGGTATCAGCGATAGCAGTGACACCACTGAATTCACGCGCCTGAGATGGCCTATACGTCTGATTCAGCGACTCAAAGCCATTGATAGCGTCATACGTCAGACTCTGACCAAGCGGCTGAGAGGCGTATGCACCTCCGACAGCACTCACAGTCCTTACTTCCCCATCACCAGTGTACCCCCCTCGCAGGAGCAACTTCAATAAGACGCTGGTGATCTGCTGCAGGCGAATAATCACTGATCTCACCAGATTCAATGTTTGGCGTGGCACCTGCAATACCTCGCTTGAATCTGATATCAGTGGCTTCCTGTTCAAGTTCACTGATCAACGTATTCTTCACTGACGTGGCTTCAGAGAGCACATGAACAAATCTGACGTTGTAGGTTGCAGCATTCTGAATCGCCTCAGTATAATCCCCATAGTCATAGGCAACTGTGTAGTCACCACTCGAGGCAAATTCCACATCACCAGTAATTGGGTTGACCACGGCACCAGAATCAGGTGTACTCAGTGAATCTGCATACGAGATTTCCTCTGCAACGTCACTCCCATCAGAGTCATCAGTAATTGTGATCTCATGTTCATTCTGAACAGTTGGATCAAAGATGGGAGTGTTACTCAGAGTCATGCTACTCGAGGAAGTAACACTCTCCGAAGTACTTGTTTCAGGAACTGCAGCAGCGTAGATCTCACCAGCACCGTTAATAGTGGCAAGATTATACTGCTCATATAATTCCGAATCGATACCAAATAGATCTTCAGCAGTGGCACTATCAGGAACGTATTCTACTTCACCAGCAGTGGCAGACCCATTTGCAGCGTCATAACCACCGACAATAGCGACATTAGTGTTGAAACCAACACTAACCTGCGTTCCTGCAGCACGCACATTGATCGTTGTGCCAAGACCGTTGTAACTTGTTGCACTCATAATTTAGTTAGTTGTATAATTTATATCGTGATTGTAATCTATAGTTTGTTCTTCTTGACTGATTTGATCTTTAGTTTCAATATTAGATGTGAAAGATTCCATCGTGTCGAAATCAGTGTATTCATCATAAACACTGAAATCGATCTCGAGAGATAATCTATCACCTCTTACAGCATCATCAGGACGGGATTCATCTGAAGTTCCAAGGACTCTTAGTTCATCTATGTCACTGTGAAGATCTTCAGGCTGTTTTCTCTTCCCATCATAGATATCAAACCAATTTTCTACAGCAGAATATAGATCATCTTTCTCCTTGAAATCATCATCACCAACTGAGGCAGTGACATCAAAGAAGAGAGTCTTATCATCTCTAAAGACTATTGCAGAAACACTCCCATCAGTATACTTCAACTCATCCACATGAGACTCATCATGCATTCCACGCCGTTGTGGTGTCACCTGAGTTTCGTAGTTCAGAGATGGGAGTGTCTGATCATCTTGTGTTCTTGCAGGAGCTACATGAGGTGTTGCATCAGTAACTCCGTATCTCTGGGAGATGATGGACTGTAGTTCATTATCAAGGAGTTGTGTAAGTTCTGAGCGGGTTGCCATGGTGAGTAATGTAGTAGATCAAGAAAAATAGAAATCTTATAGACTCCTTCTCACGGCTTTTGAGATAGCGTGAGATCCACGTGACGAGAAGTTGTGTTTATGCTCTCTCCATGCAGGTCGCATGAAGGGGTGTGGTCGAGTACCATATGCTTGGATTGTCTCAGCTATTGCGTCAGCAAGAGCATATTGGGTGTCATATGCATATGGTTGAATCCCCTTCTCTACAATCCATTCAAGTATATTGTCTACAGGTGGCTTTGCTCCTGGGGATTTGAATCTCCCTTCACCTCTATACCCAGTACCATATTCAACGAATCTGGCTTTGGGGTCATGCGCTCTCACAGCGTGAGTGGTGAAGTGTTCTGGTCTTTGCAGTTCAGTGTGTCTTGTCTTCCCAAGAAGTTCTCCTGTCGCCACACTCCTGTTCTGGACAAGATTTCTATTCGCTGTCGAAGACATAAGCTTCGTTTCACTCTCAATTTCTGAGTCCAGAGAATTCTCGAGTTTATCAGGGAGTTTCGAGATCTTCCTTGCAACTCTACCAAAATCGCCCATTACGTTTCACTCCATGGTAGAAATCGATTAGATCTGTTCCACACATCTAATAGAAGTCACCCACACTAAGCCACCTCTATTACAACCCTATGATTGTAATCCAGATTCAACAACCTGAGTTAGAGCAAGTTCATAGATATCAGGATTCGTTGCATCAGGCATGGGCGTGATATTCTCCACCTCATAACGCCCTTGACCATAGTTAACCCTATCACCCTCGCTGATATCCTGATCTGGTAAGCAAAGACCTTGGAGAGAGCCACCATCCTGCTCACCACTGATCACTATCTCAGTGATATCTTGTGGTGAGAAGAGGTAGAGATCTGCAGTCTTTCCATTATCTACATACTCTGTACCAGCATAACTCGAGGTGGAACCACTTTGCTCATAGAGAGTATACGTCTCAGTATTCTCTCTGATGATCTGCATCATAGGGCCTTTTGGTACTCTACCAACCCCCTTCAAGATAATTCACCCCCATGTTAGTTACCAATATACGTCTTTGTGAAGGATGGGACTTGAGTAGAATACATATCAGCATCTTCAAGCCCATCAGCGATCATCTGATTCCATTCATTGAGTTGGGGAGTATCAGTATCCCCTTTACCAGATACGTCGATGTATTGGCCACCAATATCCCATCTGGTGATACTGTAGTTCTCGACAGCACACTTGGCCAAGATTAGTGTAGTGCCAAGTAGTGCAGTGGATAGCCCATTGTCACTATACCAATCAGTGGGATCTTGGTCTAATTTAGTGGATAACCTAATCTTCGCTGCTCTGATCTGAGAATCCAAATCAGATTCAGGTAGTTCATCTCTGCTATCTTCATACATTGTGAGTGATCTGACCACATCTTTCAGGTCAATATCACTTTGTAACTGGTGTTCACTCATTATCTTCTTCTATAATAAACTCGTCTACCTGAATCCCATTTTTCACAAGATATTTGTCTACCTTTTCATCATCAATCCCATCAATTTGACGGGATATGGCTCTCGTCACTTGGGTTTGACTCACTTGCTTTTTATCTATCTCAGTAACCTTCTCATCAATATCATCCACTTTTTCCTGCGTATCAGTAATATCTTCCCGAAGTGGACTAAGTAGATCAGTGACCTTAGTCTGGAATTTGGTTTCCCAATACGGCCAGAGAATTTCGTAGAAGACTACAGATAGAGCAAAAAGCCACCCAATGTCTCGCCTGAGTATGTCAACAAAGTCAAGAAGCGAAAACTCCATCCGCTTCTATTACCTTAGTTGAACAGCTCAGAGACGTTTTTGATGTGGATGGCGTCGAGAGCGTCCTGGTACTGGTCGTTGGGGTTATGACGCTGCGTGTAGCGGGTTGCGTAGTCAAACGCAGTCTT
>SDGX01000014.1_pt1 | contig 11021 bp, 14 predicted proteins | sample 2873821 | NCBI WGS metagenome assembly SDGX01 (sample SAMN08132707, study PRJNA421101) | viral metagenome | isolation source: viral fraction magnesium sulfate-rich | place: Spain: Penahueca Lagoon, Toledo
AGTAATGAGTAAAATATTCGTTTCCGCCGGAGGTACTGCGGCGATATTACTGCCTAATACCGTATTAGCTTCCGGTGTAAGTGGCGCATTCGGGAACGTACACGAAGCGATAATGTCCGGATTTGATGCGGGCGTAGTCCTCGTAATCATTTTCGCCGGAGCTGCGTGGGGACTCGGTCATAGATCGAAGGCAATCGAAATATTGATCGGAGTGTGTTGCGGATATATCTTAGCGCGCCACGCCGTAGATATTCGCGATTTCTTAAAAGGAATATAGGAGGCGGAAATATGGCGAAAAAGAAAAAACGTAATGTATGGAGGAAGACGAAGAAAGTCGCGAGCAGGGCGAATAAAACTAGGAAAAAGGTGGAGAAGACGGCTTCGAAAGTTTGGAGGTATTAACGATGAAATTCGTACTAAGCGGAGCGTTCGGTGAGTTATCGCAAGTCAGGGACGGTAAACATACCGGAATAGACTTACAGATGGAAACCGGAACTACTTTACGAAGTTTAATGGACGGGAAGGTTTACGCAGTTCGCGATTACGGATCGGAAAATATCGGAAAGGGCGTCGTAATTAAAACGGACGACGGTAACTATCATATATTCGGACACATGGATAAGGTGACGGTAAGTAAAGGCGACGAAATAAACGGCGGTGACGTCATCGGACTTAGCGGAAACACTGGCGACTCGACGGGTCCTCATCTACATTTCGGCATACAAGATTCGAGCGGAAATTTTGTAGATCCTACGCAATATGGCGAAGAATTAGCGTCTATATCCGGCGATGTTCCGGGATCCGTGATAATGAGCGTTGTGAGTACCGTTGATAGTCAAGGTTTCGGCGGATGGATTCTCGATAAGTATAACAACTTCGCTGAAGGTGCGATTAATGCCGAAATGGAGTGGGTTTTAAAGCCGATAGGACACTTCATCAAATTTCTAACGCTCGAAATGTGGGAATGGTTTGTCGCGAACTTACCGGAGATCATGGGATATACAACGATGGCAGCCGGAGTTTTTGTGATATTATCCGCAATGGTCGGTAAAGGCGGAATGGTCAAAACGTTGGCCTGGTATTTCGGATTCTTTATATTAGCTACCTGCATTTTAGCGGGGCAGTAGGAGGGGTAACGTGGAAAAGTTAGGCGGTATTTGCATGAATTGTCTTGAACGCTACTATAAAACTCCGGGTAGAGAACATTATTGTTCCGAATTTTGTGAGTATAAGCACACGAAACCCATTAAAGAATTAAAAAAGAAAGTGGTGTTTTTCGAGAAATGGGGTTTTGACTATGAAAAATGAGTTGATTCATTGGCAAGTTGATAACGCAGGTGTTCCGGCTATCTATAACGGAGGGCTTCCTGCGGAACTGATTCCGAAAGTAAAGACGCCTTGGTTTAAGCGAATCAAAAACGTTAGTTGGAGCGACTTCTTTCAGATAGAAGAAAATAAAATCGTTGTCTATCGGATTGTTCCGCACACTAACGTAACCAACAATAACAAAAGACTATGGAAAGCGATTCACAAAATGTACGAAATGTATAATAAATCGTCGTCGCGCCGGGAGAGAGAAGGCTTCAAGATAACGTATCGAGAAAAGGACTACTTTTGGTTTGATGTTTTATTCCGACAAGAAGACGGCGAAAAGAAAATCGAGTTTTACGTTTCGACTAGCGAATATCAAGCGGAGAAATTAAAACGGAAATTAGAAAATAAAATGGACGTTACGATCGAGGAAACGGAGATAGGTCGGCTAGAGGTTCCGAAGGAAAATACGATCATCCAGGAGATGAAATACTTAAATCACGATATATTCAGTTTGAATACGAATCAAAACGATACTAAGACGCCTATTGCCTCCGTAATGAATACGTTAGACGAACTCCAAGACGACGGAGACTTCGCGCGACTTTCGATATGTAACGAAGTAGAAGACCGACAGAAATGGATTAAGAACGCTAAGTGGGCGGTCGAAAAGTTGAACAAAGGAAATGTTCCGCAAAGGGCGAACGTCAGCACCAAGAAAGTTTCGGCGGCATTTAAAACGGGGCTGACCGGACTCATCAACGAAGTTAACGATCTCCTCGTCGATACCTTCCAGGCGATAACGAACGTATTCTTCGAAAGCGACAAGGCGTTCAAGAAGGATAAGGTTATCGAAAAAGGATACGGACTCGAAGACGAAATATCCGCAACTAAGCGAACGAACGCCAGCATCGAAAAGGTAAACGCTCCTACGTTCAAGTCTCGAATTAGAGTGGCGGCGCACAGCCGGGATAAATTGACGAGAGAAACAATAGGCGAAACCTTGTCGCTGTCTATAAGCGAGTTAGCGGAAAATAACGAACTGCATGGCGTTAAGATAAAGTTTAATGGGCGGCGGGTAGAAGTAATCGACGAAATGAATACACTCAAATTATCGAAGCGCTCGAAGTTTGATGGCGATGTCAACTTAATTTCATCGGACGAAATGAATAAACTTGCGCTACAGATGCCGAATAAAGAATTGCAGCGGAGGTACGAGGACGCCCTTAACGTTAAGAAGCGCGTTGAAACGAACATTCCGACGGTGCTGCAAGACAAACGTAATTTACTCATCGGCCACTCCGAATACAAAGACCGCGAAATTCCGGTCGGGCTGCCCGCACATATGAAGGAAGAGTTTTATTGCGGCTATACATTCATCGGAAAACAAGGCGCCGGTAAGGATAACTCGATTCAAAACTTCGTCTATCATGGCGCTATGAATCACAATATCTCCTTCGTAATTCCAGATTGGATATGTCAGGAAGGTCCGAAAGGTATGGCGGACGGAATACGCGATTTATTGCCTACCGAGAAAATCATCGACATCGACCTGGCGAATGAGGAATATATTACGCCGATGGACTTAACGGAGGTAGTCGAAAAGTTAGGACGGCAAGGAGCGAGTAGGTTTGGCGACGAAATGATCGACTTTATGGATATGTACGACTTACCGAGGGCGAAGCGCTATTTACGGACGGCTTCGAAAGCGAGCGGAGGTTCGTTGTATAATATCAAGCGGATTATAGAAGACGAGGAATTTCGAGAGGAAACGGTAGATAGCCTGAGATCGAAAGGTAACGTAAGAGTAGCGGACGAATTAGAAGGATGGGGAACGAACGAAGAGTTGAAGAGTAAAGCGGATCCGATACTCAGCCGACTCGACGACTTTTTCGGGAATGACTTACTGTATGACGTATTTTCGCAACCACCTCGCCCTGAAGTTAATTTCGAAAAGTGGATGAAGGAAGGCAAGGTTATTATATTACGAATGCCGAAACGGAAGATAGGTCCGGCAGCTGCTACGTTGTCACATTGGATAATATTGAAAGTGTTAATGACGCGGCTACTGATGAGCGACGAAGATAAGGAACGACACGGCTGCTTTATGGTTTTCAATGAGCCGGAGCAAGTCGAGTCGAAAGGTATGAGCGAGTTAATGGGGCGAATAGCAACGGAAGGTCGTAAGGAGCGGTTAGGATCTATATTCGCGTTCCACCATTGGAATAAATTAGATACGCGCCTTCAAGATAACCTTATGGCGGGCGGAGTTAATCAGTTCCTTTTCGCCAACGATTACAAGAAGACGTTCGAACTGGCGGAGGAACGACTTAAACCTACTTTCGAAATAGAGGATGCCCTCCAAACTCCGAAACACTACGCCATTGCGATGCTGAATACGAAGGAAGCGTTACCCGCGTTTATGGTGCATATGCTTCCGCCAATCCCCGACAAAGAGCGATTTGATAACTCGCATTTAACGAAGGAACACGCACGGAAATACGGACGACACTGGGAAGAATTGCAGAAGTTGTGACGAGTTTCTTCCTATTATATGGGCGCACATTTTCGGAGTTATTACGCACCGGCACACACAGAGGAACTCGCCTAAACTTTCGCTAAATCTCGTTGACATCCGACAACACCCGTGATATATTATTAATTGTCCGTTGGATGCGTACGATTCGGCTTCGTAACGACTAGCTTACCGCGTGATATACCGTGCGATAATCGGTCAAGGAGCGAATAGTGCGGTGTACAACCGAATAAGACGCGGTGGGTAATCGCCCAAAACCGCGGAGTAACACTCTTCAACGTGCCGGTGTGGCGGAATTGGCAGACGCGCACGACTCAAAATTACGCTAACTTGGCGTTACTTAATTCCGATAGCTTAAACGTTGATATAACGGGCGATTCTCGACAAGAGGGTCGCCTTTTTTGCGTTTTTATACGGCTCATTGCGTACGATTTCGTCGTATCACGGAATTTTGTGCGATGCGCGTGCGACTCAACTCCGCCTTGCTCCAGCGGACGTGATACCGAAAATTGGAGGAGGCGCCAAAAGATGGCAAGACGCAGCAATAAGATACCGCAAAGTATGTTCGAGGAGCAGACGAAGAAAATCGCAGTAGAAGCGGAGGACTTCGAAACTTCGCTACATTTATTTCTCCGCGATTGTAAGATACGTAACCTTTCGGAGAGCTCGCTTAAGTATTACCGGAATGAGTTAATCGCCTTTCGCGGTTTACTCGAAGATCAGGACCTTCCGACACATCCATCGAAAATTACGATCAAAACGATTAAGGAAAACGTCATCTATTACATGATGGAAACGCTAGGACGGAAAGAATCGTCTATCAATACGAGGTTGCGTGCGATTCGTGCTTTCTTTAATTTCCTCTACCGGGAAGGTATGCTCGAATACAATCCGGTACAAGAACTTTCGTTAATCAAGCAGAAGAAGGAAATTATCGAAGCCTTTTCCCGTGAGCAACTACGCGACATTTTCCGGCAGCCGAATCAATCGACCTTTACGGGGTTTCGCGACTATACGCTTATGCTACTTATGATCGAAACGGGCGTACGTGCGCGAGAACTATGCGGCATATGCGTAAAGGATATTCGATGGGACGATAATCAGATTCGAGTAGACGGGAAAGGCAATAAGGAGCGGTTAGTTCCGATTCAAACGACGGTCAAACGTCAGCTCCGTAAGTACCTGGCGATCAGGGGCGATATAGCGACGCCTAACCTATTCGTCACGATTGACGATACGCCGATAACTATTCGCCAATTACAAGAACGTATAGCGAAATATGGGCGGATGGCAAACGTTAAGGACGTTAGGTGTAGCCCGCACACTTTTCGCCACACATTCGCTAAAATGAGCGTACAGAACGGGGCGGACGTTTTCTCCTTGCAGAAAGTCCTCGGCCATACTTCGCTAGAGATGGTGCGGAATTACGTTAACCTATTCAGTAGCGATGTGTACGACGCGCATAAGAAATTTAGTCCGGTGGAAAAGTTATTTTAATCGAGTTTAGTACGCTGGCCTTTCGAGGCTGGCGTAGTTTTTTTTTGTGCGAAAAACTGCGCGAAATTAAATCCGCATGGATATCGTATAGTGAAAGCACATTTCGAGAGGAGGTCGGTCAGTTGTCGGAAGAAAGCACGGAAAAACATGACCACAACGGCGAACTTGTTTCCGTAGAATCGCAAACAGAGCGCTCTTTAACCTCCGGAAAGTCGGAAACGCGTATCTTCGTCAAAATGTACGTCGGCGCGGTAAGAAGCGGATTATTAGCGGACATGGGCGCCGAAAACTGGCAGACGTTATGCGTCATAGCTTCGTTCATGGACGAACAAGGCGAGTGTTATCCGACTCAATCGCAAATAGCGAAGGGGCTCGGAATCAAGCGAGAGTCAGCGACCAGGCGCGTTAAGAAACTCGCAGACTATCGATGGGAAGGGCGTCCAGTTATAACGAGGATAAAGGAGCGGTCGCCTACGGGAACCTTCGAAAATACGAGGTACACCGTAATGCCGATCAGTCAATTACGAATGTTTGACGCTGAACCCGAGGATATTGTTCGTGATTAGCGGGTACTACGTGACGCTCAGCGCACATGGTCAGTTCTAACACGGTACGGACGTCACACTAAGGAGAACCATTCTTTTAACTAGAACCACTATTTAACGAGATAAAACATAGCGAGGGTTCGTAAACTCACCTCGCCACATAGTAATTTTCGAAGGCAAGTTCTTATATAAAAGATGCTCCGAAAAGGGTTAGGCAAGGAATTGAAAGGGATATATTTCGGAGGCACTAAACCAAAAGAAAGAAAAAGTGTGGCGACTCAAAAAGAAAGAAAAGGGAGGACTTATGAATGGCTGAAAAAGTAGTTTTACCGAAGGAAGTTGCGGAAGCACTCAAGGATTTTATAGACGCAGGTTTTTCGAAATGGCAAATCGTAAATGTAGTTGACGAACCTGGCGATTATACACGTATTATCCAAAAAGACGGACTACACGATCAATCTAGGACGCTAAAAACGTACATGGTAAACGGACATTCTGAAGAATTACTTTCCGCCCTAGTCAACGGATACGAAGTCGAACAGTCACCGGAGGATAAACTGCGTCAACGTTACGAAGAACTCGGTAAAGCGTCCGTGCACGATCTCGATGACGTATCGCACATAAGATACGGAATTGAAGAGGCGCTCGACATACTCGGAATAACTATCGAAGGCATTAACGGCAATTCTCACGCCAAATAAAAGGCGCACAGCCGTTTTCTACCGCACCAAGACGTATAACCCTAACGGACTAAAAAGCGGTAATTTACCCGCAAATAATAAGGAAAATCCAAAGGAGGAATTACGATGGATATTCAAGTTAACTCGAACTTCAAACTGACGTCCGACGCTTACAACGTCATTCTCAATCGCAAGCACATCGTCGACCCTACGAAATCTCCACGCTGGCCTGAACTAAAGGCGAAAGGTGCGTCAGGCGGAACGCAAGTCAAATGGCGGGAAATCTCGTATCATCCGACGGTCGACTCAGCGTTAACGAAACTGGCGGACTTGAAACTACGCGAGTCCGACGCAACTACCCTCGAAGACTTACGCAATGAAATAAGCGATTTTCGCCATGAAATTAGCGGATTATTAGCCGGTTAGGACGTATGACTCTCGGAAGGAAAGAAAAGCGTAAAAGCGCGTCAAATTAAGGCGAAAGGTGGACGAAGTTATGGCGGAAGTAACGATTCATTGGGCTAGCTTCTTTTACGGAATGGTAGCGACAGTTTTCATCGCAGCTTTGTTCGTAGCAATCGGAATCTTTACTGAATAATTACGAAGGAGGAATCGAAATGAGCGAACGTTATTTCTCGCAATCCAACGCCCACGAACGCACACATTCGCTATGTACCGTTTGTTGGGAGCAATCTACGGAAGGCAGTCGGTATAAGGACGTATGTACGACGTGTGATCTATCCGACAAAGTCGCGGTACTAGAACGCACAATCTCCGCAGCTCGAACGAAACTCAGCGCCATTAGCTCCGTGCTACTCGTCGCACAAAGGGCGGGCGGCGAAATTAAAGCGGAGACGATCATGCCGTTGGTTGATAAAGCCTTAGCGGAGCTAAAGGGCGCCGGAGCGCTCGAGGAATTACGAAAGGATGATGAGGATGGGTAAAATCGTCAATCAAGCGGAATATGACAAGCACGTTAACCGTGAAAACAAAGCGATCATAGACGACTTTTTAATCGAAAAGAGAGCGGAAGGTTGTTCGTCTGGAACCCTCACGCAATACCGAAGCGACCTTAAAATTATCGCGTACATCATTTATACGGATTTCGAAAACAAGACGTTTACCGAAATGAATCGTAAAGACATCCGTAACCTTTCGATACACTTCCAGGAACGCGAACTATCTAATGCAAGAATCAATCGACTACTCAGCGCATTTCGATCGGCCCTCGAATTTTGTACAGATGACGACGACTATGATTACGAGTATAATGTTGGGTCCCGGATTAAAGGGTTATCGAAAAGTCCCGTCCGGGAAATAACGTTTTTAACCGAGGAACAAATCGAATGGTTGCTCGAAAAATTAGAGGAGCAAGGAGATTATCTGAAGGCCGTTTACCTATCGCTATCTTATTATAGCGCAGCTCGTAAGAACGAAGTAAACCAAGTAATGAAAGACGGACTTACGAAGCAGTATTTCACGAATGTAGTAACGGGAAAAGGCGGCAAGTCATTCCGGTTATTTTACGGAGAACAAACGCAACGCCTTATTCGGAAATACATGGACGAAAGAGGAGATGACGATATTCCGAATCTATTTGTCCGGGTAAGTACTAACGGAATCAAAACGGCTTGCGGATATACGTCGTACAGTTATTGGTGCGAAAAGTTTTCGAAAATGCTGGAGGAGAAGGAGGGTAAAAAGATACACATTAACCCTCACTGCTTTCGGCATAGTCGCTTAGAAAATCTGAGTAAGAGCGGAATGCCGTTAGAAAAGCTGAAGGTGCTCGCGAATCATAACGACGTATCAACGACGGAATCTTACCTTTCCGACCGAACAGAAGGATTTATTGCCGAGATTTTCGGAATGGACGAATCATATTTTACTTCGTAAGGAGGACGAATGAATGGCGAAAATTAAATCGGACGACCACCGCAACCTACCTCTCGAAAAGTGGAACGTTAGAACTTATTTCGCTTACCTGACGCACTTAACGGCGGAAAAGTTCGGAGTGGAATACGCGCCAACTGGCGGCGGTTCGAAGGCGCAACGTTGGCAGCGGGAAAGCGGAATGCTGAAGCAAGCGCAAGGTAAGTACGGAAATGCCGTGCTGAAGCGATTTATCGAAATATGCGTCGAAGAGTATGCGCCGAAATCCGAGTTCCCTTACGCCAGTTTTACGTTTATGTATTCGTACATGGACCGAAACTTTGCGAAGGCTCAGGCGGAGGTTGCGAAGGAAGCGGAGAAGGCAAAACGGAAAAATCCGGATGCCGAGGAGGAACCTACGAACGACTTGACGGACTTGAACGAATGGCTTTAGGCGGAACTAAAATACGGAAAGGGAGCGATAATATGACGAAAGAATTTAGCGGAATGTCGTACGTACAGTTAGTGGACCACATTACGGAGGCATTAGCGGAATTAAAACGCAAGTCTTACGGAGAAGGCTATCGTCAAGGGCGAATGGACGCAATTCCTGAGCCGGTTATTTCGAAGCCTAAGCCGTTAACCCGTGCGGAGGTTGTACGTAAGGCGAAGGCGGATATTGAGGCGTTGAAGGACGAAATGACCGGAGATTATATCGTAAATAACTACTGTAATTACGCTGATTTTATCGTTAATAACGAGAAGCGTACGGTCGTCGTTCTATTACGCGGTATTTGCTCGAATAGAATCCGTGCAAAAGGAATCGCAAAATGCGCGCCGGGCGACTGCTTTAATGCGGACCTCGGTAAGGCAATCGCGTTACGACGAGCGCTCAACCTCGAAGTGCCGAGCGAATATTTGAACGCACCGAAGCCGGAGGGTATCGAGGTAGGGGACGTAATTACTTTTCCGAAAGATGATCGTTGGTATCACCGTGTTAATTATCGAGTCAATACGCTCGAAATGGTGGTCGGAAACTTAACGATAGTGAAAGACGAGATTGACTTAGAGATAGGCGAAAAAGCAACGTTCGATTTCGAGGAGTTTCCCGGAAGTGGATTCGAGGTAATCGACGACTCAGCGCGCAATTACTGAACGTTAGTTTTAAGCGAACCAATTCGAAAAGGAGCGGATAAATTATGAAGAAAACAGCGAAGCAACTAGCGAAATTAGGCGGCATAGTAACGGTATTAGTCATCGTATTTTCAGCGGGCAGTTACGCAAGCGCCAGCAGCGATTGGGTGAACGGGTTACTCTTCGACAAAAGCGAGGAGCTCCGCGAAAAGGCGGACGAGAAAGTCGAAGAACTCCGCAAGAAATCGGAAAACGGCGCTAAGGGCACTATAACCGAGCAAGTGGACGAGTTATTTGCGGAGAAGGAAAAGGAAGTTACGAAGGCGCTCGAAGACTATTACGACGAGAAAGCGGCAGAAATGGCGGACTCGAAAATGTCGGACGTAAAGGTGCAAGCGAACGAAATTGAATCGGCAGTCGTCGATCAGTACAAGGAAGAGATCGATAAGATATTCGAGGAATAGTACGGAGGGAGGACGAAGTTTTGACGCAATATAACGAAAGCACCAACGAAGCGAACTGTCTATTACGCCACGTATGTAAACTAGCGGGGAGTCCTGAACAGTGCACACGAAATTGTCAAGCGTGGATAGGACTACACGGAGCAAGCGGCGCAGGCGGGCGAATCTCCGCGGCAAACGTTCCGAAAGGTTATCGGAATCTAACGCTAAAGGATTCGCCAGCCCGCGAAAGTCAGTCGAAAATATACGCTACGTTCGATAAGTATGCGGAGACTTTTGAGCGGCAGTTTAATCCGGAAAGAAGCGAAGCAGCCGAGCGAATTAAATCGTTCTACTTATGGAGCGCGCAACCTGGCACGGGAAAAACGACGTCGGCTAGTGCGCTCATAAACGAATATATCATCGCCCATTACGTAGGCGCGTTGAAGCTCGGCTTGACGCCACAACAGCGCCCGGCGTACTTCCTTTCGGTGAACGGACTACACCAAGCGCATAAAACGGCGTATTCACCTGGCGCACAAGAAACGAAGGATAAATACGGAGAAACGGTAACGCGAGAGGTCGAACGCTCGAAACAAGCGCCATTCCTCGTTATGGACGACGTAGGCGTACGGTCAAAGGTGAGCGATAGTTTTATCGGCGTATTGTACGACATTATTGATTCGCGCACAACTGACGACTTGCCTACGATATATACGTCGAATAAGCCGTTGCATGGGGCGGAGGAAACGCCGTCCGGACTATACGACCTATTTTACGATGAAGATCCGGAAGGGAAAATCGTCGATAGAATGCGCGATCAATGTGCGGTAGTGGAGTTCGGAGGAACGAGTAAGCGAGGAAGACGGTAGCTGAACGAAAATATCATTTTATGGGAGGTTTGAAGAATGAATTGGATAAAGCATTTTGTTTGGTTTATTAAAGAGAGTAAACATTTTTTAGATTGTAGTTATCTAAGCCTAATTAAAAAAGGCGGTATAAGAAA
>SDGX01000015.1_pt1 | contig 10553 bp, 8 predicted proteins | sample 2873821 | NCBI WGS metagenome assembly SDGX01 (sample SAMN08132707, study PRJNA421101) | viral metagenome | isolation source: viral fraction magnesium sulfate-rich | place: Spain: Penahueca Lagoon, Toledo
GAGGCTTCAACCCCACAAGGGTTCGTCTGAAACCATGGCGGATTTGACCACCATATAGCCTCTCACCGGCGTATTCACTTCACTATTTCCGTCGACCCTCAATCACCCCGCGAACCCGGGGGGGTTCGACATCCTCAGAGGAACCGACTCTCGTCGACTGGATCCTCGCCGTGCACAGTCCGGTCGAGTAGCGTGCCCGAGGAGAGTTCGTACAGCACCACCGACTCTCCTGCTTTCAGTAAGTCGTCGATCTCCCCTTTCAACGTCGCGAGGTCACCTTCGGATATCTCTCCCTCAAGCACCGAGTTCTGGACGTGGGTAAGGTATCGTCGGCAGAGGCGGAGCATCTTCTGTGTTCGGTCAGCCTCCATATCGTAGACGACGATGACGTACATCTACCACCACCGCTCGAACGGCTCGTAGGCCTCGCCAGCCACGAGATGCTTCTTGAGTTTGTACGCCTCCAGCCGGAGGAGATACTGGTAGCTCACCTTTCGATCCAACCGTGGATGCTCAACAGTCCGTTCGAGCGTCTCCTCGAACTCCTTGACGAACGTTTTCCGGCCCGATTCGGTCAGGAGACACGAGCCGACCTCCTCTCGGAAATCGTCGCGGCCGATCTGAGCACGGTTCACCAGCCGGAACAGGAGTCGGTCGGTGAGCACTGGCTTGAACAGGTCCGCGATATCAAGCGAGAGCGAGTAGCGCCGTTCGCCGGGTTCGTGGAGGTAACTCACCGCCGGGTCGAGCGCAGTCGCGCGGATCGCGGAGACACAGTTGGCGTACACCAGACTATTCCCGAAGGAGATGAGGCAGTTGACGGGGTTCGGTGGTGGGTTGTACTCCCGTTTCTCGAAGTTGAACGATTCGGGCAGCACCGCGTCGAACGTCCGGTAGTACGCCCGCCTAGCGCTCGCTTCGACGCCCATCAGTTCCGAGACGTCCTCGGCGTCGTCGACGCGGCCAGCGGCGTCGTCCAGATCCGTCAGTACGTCCGCGAGGTCGTGCTCCCGGCTATCGTAGTACGCAACATTCGTCCGCATGTTGTGGATGCTCCCGCGAACAAACGCGGACGCGATTTCGAAACGCCGCTCGGGATCGTCGTACGCCCGAACTTGTTCGACGAGTGTCTGGCCACTAGTCTGCCCACGTTCGGGCATCAACGACCCCGAGTAACGGTCGTTCCAGCCGAAGACGTGGGCCGCGACGCCGTGTTCGTTCAGGAAAGAGAGCAGTCGGGTGTTGTAGTCGATCTGCCCGTGGAGGAACACTGCCTCGGCGTGCTCGATCGGGATATGCTTCTTTTCGTCGTCGTCGGTCACCAGCCGGATCGTGTCCTCGCTCCGTTCGATGCGCCCGTCCGAGAAGATGTGGTAGTTCCTGTCCATTCTCAACACCAACAGAGATCGTGAAACGCACACGACTCGCAGTACTGCTTCTCTTCGGCCGGCGGCGGCGACGACGCCGCCACTACCTCGTGGATCCCGCGGATCGCATCCTCGACTTTCGCCGCGCGATCCTCGGTCAGCGTCACCGACTCACGCTTACGCTCGGTCGGATGTGCGAGCACACCCTCGCGTTCGACGCCGACGACGCGATCCAGGTACCAGAGGTAGTAGCTCAACTGCATCCGTGCCGGCTCCGTCAACGAGGACGATGGCTTCACCTCGACGACACGGCCGTCCTCGAGCAGATCGAGTGAGACCATCCCCAGCCGGAGGTTTTCCTCGCCGCGATCGCCGTAAGCGGAGTCGTCGACACGCGTTCCGCGAACGACATTGACGTTCTCCCGGTCGATCTCGAGGTCCCGACTCTCGAACCAGAGTTCCCGCTCACAGACGTAGTAGTACTGCATCATCACGCCCGTCACGCGGAACGGGTCGTCGACGGCGTCGTCGCGGGCGGTCGCGAGCAGCCGGTCGACCGGACCCCGGTCTGTCATAGGAGCCGATGCTCAACAGTATCGTCGGGCACGACGAACCCCTGTTGGGTATCGAAGTGACCCGGATGGTCGACAACGTCCAGTTCGTATAACCCTTCGTCGGCAATTACCGACGGGAGGCTCTCGATGGCCTCGGTGGTCTGGTCGTCGTGACGGTACAGCGGGACAGATACGCGCATCGGCTTCGTCGTCTCGATCAGGGAGTCGAGTCGATCGAACTCGTAGTTGGCGTGTGCCTCGCGGATCGCCTCGACACACTCCCGGTCCGCATCGGTACGGCAGATCAACACGTCCGCGGCCCGACGCTGGTCGATCAGCGACAACTCCGCGAGATCGTCTGACTTGGCGCTGTCGACCCAATCCGCGTACTCCTGCTTCCCGACGGCCTTCTCCTCGTGCAGCCGCCGGTAGAAATCTTCGACGGCAGTCCGAGCAACGTCGGTTTCGCCGAGCCCGTTCTCATCACGGACCGACGCCAGCGTCTCCGCCGTGGGCGGAAGAAGCGCAGTGCCCCGATTATACACCGCTTCGGCAGGTGTCTTCGCCGAGTCGGCGGGTGAATCGAGCCACCAGACGGTCACGATACCGCGGTCGCGCTCGAACGATCGGTTACACCGCCCGGCGGCCTGTACAACGCTGTCCACCGGTGCGAGATCGCGGTACACGCGATCGAAGCTGATGTCGACCCCTGCCTCCACGAGTTGCGTCGAGACGGTGACGAGCGCGTGATCGCATTGGGTGAGCGCCTTGGCCGCTTCGATCAGCGTGAGTCGGTCCGTTGGGCGGAGTCGTGTCGAGAGGTGTAGGAGCGACTGATTGCCCGCGGCGTCCACTCGCTCTGCGAGCGTCTCAGGATCGACCTCCCCGTCCCCGAGCAGCGCTTCGTATTCCGCTGCGACGTCGACGAACGTGGGGTCGTCGACGTGTTCGGTAAGCTCTCGGGCGCTGTCGATCGTGTTACAAATTACGAGCGTCGAGCCACCGCCGTCGGCGGCGGTCCGGAGCATCGAGGAAGCGTCGGCGTATTTCTTCGGTTCGCCCTCGTTACGCTGGTCGATGTACCGCTCTGTCGATTCGTCGAGTTCGTAACCGACGCGTTCGACAGCTTCGAAGTACCTTTTGGCGTCGTCGACCAACTCCGTTGGCGTTTCGACAGCATCGCTCCACTCGAACAACCGGGGCTGAGTTGCAGTCATCGCGATCACTGTCGCGTCGTACTGCTCCGTGAGCAACCCGATCAGTCGGGGTGCCAGCCGCCACCAGTCGATCGGCAGACTCTGCGGCTCGTCGAGCACAATCACGCTGTCTCGCAATGCAGGGAGCTTCATCGACTGAGTGTTCTGCGGCCCGGCGAGGCTCTCGAACAACTGGACGAACGTCGTCACCGTCAGTCCAGCCCGCCAGCTCTCTGCGAGCATGCCGGCGACGTCGTCGTCGAGATCGGCCGACTCCGGATCGTCCTCTTGGATCGTCGTCTCCGAGAGGTGGTGGTGGGCAGTGATGAGCCGTCCCGCTGTATCCGCGTCGTAGATATCGGTGAGCTCGTCGACGACCTGGTCGATAACGCTCGTGAACGGGAGCGCATAGATCACCCGTTCGTCGTCGAGCTGATCGCGGATAGAGAGCGCCGCCGAGAGCCCCGTGAGCGTCTTCCCCATCCCAGTCGGGAGTGTGAGCGTCGCGACGCCTCCCCCACCGTCGGCAAACCGTTCGGCGTTGTCGAGGACCGACGAGCGAGCCCGGGAGCGGTAGTGGTCGAGTCGCTGGCGGCGACTGCCGTCAGCGTCGGGCTCGGCCGCAGCTTCGAGTTCCCCCACATACTCGTCGAGCCGGTCGAACGTCGGCTGTTCGGCCGCGTACGTGTCGGATCCCGAAGGTGCGCGGGCGGCATCAGTCTTGTCGGCCAGTACCAGCGCACTCCAGCAGCGGAGCACGAGTCCGTAACACGACGAGGACAGCGAGCCTGTGTCAACAGTCACACCGCTGGGTCCGGCGGCGACGGCCCCAGAAAGCTCGTCGAGCACGTCGAAGAAGGACTCGCTAAACGCGGCCCAATCGGCGTCACCGTCGGTCGCCGCAGTAATGAGTTCATCACCCAGCGCCGGGGCGTTCTCTTGGATGTCGACGATCTGTTCGGCGATCCTTGACTGCCGCCGCTCGTGCTTGTTCTCGTTCGCAGCGTCGACGCCCTCGCGCCGGTGTGTCCGCTCGTGAACGTAGGTGGCGACGTTCGGGAGCCGACCGTGATGTTTCGCGACGGCGACAAAGCCCGCGAGACACGTCTCCGTGTCGAAGCCGCGACAGTCGAGCGCGTAGTACGCCGCGACGGCACCCAGTGGCGAGTGCTGCCGGAGCGCCGGATCAGGGTCGTCTCGATCGTCGTTGATGTACCGCTGGAAGAATGTCGTCGCTTTTCCGAGGTCGTGAACGCGGGCGAGCGTCCGGACGACAGCAGCGAACTCCTCGCCGGCCGGCGTAGTGGAATCAGCGTCGACAACGTGATCGACACGATCGGCGACGCTGGCGAGGTGATCACGGAGGAGCACCCCGTCACTACTGCCCTCCGGGGGGTGGGAGTAGACGGTCATACGAACACAATGGTCCGTCCGTCGACGACGCTCGCCGACACACCGTCGACGGCGAGCGATTCGGCATTCGGGTTGTACGCGTAGGTGGTGAACTCCGTCGTCGTCCGGCCGCCCGAATCGGTCGTCATGAACGCCGGCGACTCTTCGACTTGACACCGGCTATTCGGCCGCGGAACGATGTCGTCGGTCGCGTTCGGGACCGCCGAATCGACGTCTACGACCCCCTCATCGGGGCCCGCCGTCACCTCGAACTCACCGTGGTACTCAATTTCCGCGAGGTACTCCGACAGCCCAAGGCTCGGGACGTAGTGAGACTCCCCGGCAGCCAGGGTCTCAGCCAGGTCGCGGTAGTATTCTTCGTCGTCCAGCGCGACATCGATCCGGTAGGCCGGCTCCACGAGCACCTCATAGTTGTGCTGCTGGCGGAGCTTCGTGGGGTCGGGGAGCTTCATGCTGAGCTTCCCGCGAGGGTTGAGCGAGTGGAGATCCTCGTTAGCCGTCGAGAGCGTATTCATCGGCATGTTCACGGTCCGGATCTCCCGGACCGGTTCGATCGCCATCGCGGAACTGTCCTCGGCGAACACGTCGTAGTAGCCGTCGCGCTCGATGCCGAGCATCGCCGCGATTAACCCCGCGACTGTGGTCCGAGGGACGATCCGATAGGTCTGCTTGACGATATTCCCCTCGACGCGGCGGAAATGCCCCCACGGTCCACGAACCGTGAAGGAGAGACATCGCTGGGGGACTCCATCGTCAGTCCACTCGCTGAGGGACTCTTGGGACACAGTTACTCCGTAGGCAGCGTTTCCTCGTGTTCCTCGTACACGTCGATCTCGTGAACGGAGTCCTCACCGACAGCATCCGCCAGCGCGTCGTACAAATGGTCCGGCCCACCGACGTCGCCGTCATAGGCGATATCGAGCACGTCGCTAGCGACGACGTGTACCTGTTCGATGCGGTCGCTCGCGCCGGCGAGCCGGTCGACGAACGCGTCAACTGACAGCGTCAGGTCGCGCACGTCACGAAGTTCTTCGGCCGGTTTCGAGTCTTCGCCGAGTTCCAAGTCCTTGTCGAGCCCGCCGAGATGGTAGCTCTCGCCGTCGTACTCCACGCGGCAGTAGAGCCGGGGTTCCTGACCGACCTTGCTCCGGCTGATCGTCTGGTTCTTGAGCGCACGCCAGCAGAGCGTGTCCAGTCGCCGGACGTCCGCCTCGGTGAGCTTCGTGTCCGTGGCGCCGTGTTCGTCGACCAACCCGTGGAACCTGATCAGCCCATACTGGATCCGGTGATCGTCGAGGTCGAACCCACCCTGCTCTTTGCCCTCTTGGGTCGCGATGACGCTGGTGAGGCTGTCGTACTCCTCGTTCTCGTTGACCGGATGGACCGATTTTCCGGGTGAGAACTGCACAGGGCCAGTGAAGTGGTCCGGCAGGTGGTCGGCGTACTCGTTGTCGGTGTCGACCGACATCGTCGCACCGAAGTAGCGCACGTCGGCGCTTTCGCGGAGGAACTCGCCGAACACCGCCTCGCGGAGTCGGTCCCCCTCACCGTCTTCGTCGAGATCGTAATCGCCGAGGTCGATCTCCTTAAGTCGGTCTTCAAGTAGCTTTGCGCGTGTGTACTGCTCGCCTTCGTCCTGCACGTTCCGGATGTACACTCCGTGGCCATCATCGTCGAGTTGGTCGCGCAGGTAGCGCTTCAGCCGAACGTCGGTGACGATGGCCTGCTGGGTCTGGGGGTCGATTCGAGGACGGTTGGCGCCGCTGAGCGGGTTGCCGTTGGGGTTGGCGTCGACGGCGTCGTACAGGAAGACGATCTCGGATCGGTTCGTGACGGTGTCAGTAGTGTCGGACATCAGTGTTCCTCCTCGGTGGTATCAGCATCGTCGTTCTTCGTCGGTCGGTCGTTCATGCCGTAGGTGACCCCCAACGCGTAGTAGAACCGGAGGTCGTCGGTTTCGATCTCCCACTCGTCAGGGTCAGGCCGGAGTACCGTCTCCCGGAGTCGGTCGACGATATGTTCGAACTTGGTGCCGGGGTACGATGGCCCCTGTTTCTTCTCCTGACGGGTGTACGTCAGCGTCTTGGCGACCGTCTCCTGGGTCACCTTCTTGATCCGGTTTCGGCTAATCGACTTCACGGGGTACTGGTCGACCAGGGTGGTCGAGCGGTCCTCGTGGTACTCTTGGTAGTTCCCCACGGCACCAACCAGCGCGCCTAGGAGGAACGCTCCCCGCCGTTGGTCGTTGACCGGCGAGTCGGGATCGTGTGCGAGCGCCGGTGTGTCCTGAACGAACGATTCGAGTTTCGCCGCGGCGGGGTTGCCGCCATCGGCCAGTAGCTCTTCGGCTGTTGTCTTGGTGTGCATGTCGTATCTCGGCTGTTGTGTGATCGGTTCGATTCGGTCGCTGTTCGCCGTGAGCAGATCAACCTGCTCCGAAGCCAGCGCACAAAGCTGGGCGAACTGACTCGCCACGAGCAGATCGGGGAACCCGTATTCGTCGTCGCCCTCTTCGTCGACGATTCGATCGGCGTATTCCGAGAGCAGCACCTCCACGTCGATCGCGTCGCCGCTCAACACGTCGATCAGCGCCTCGATTCGCGGGTCGTCTGCGTCCGCGTCAGTATCGTCGCGTTCGACGAACGTCTGAGCGAAGTACCAGCCCGTCGAAACGGGGTGGAGCTGCTCCTCGCTACGGTCCAACAGCGGCCAGCTCTCGGTCGAAGGGAGCGGTGCGGTCCACTCGTCGTCCGTGTCGAACGCGGTCGTCGAGAGGACGGTCCCGTGTTCGATAGCCAGTTGCTTCGGGTAGAGAAGCCGACCGTTCATTGTCTCGCCGAACACGTCGTAGCGGGACATCTGATGGGGCATCACTGCCGAGACGTAGAACCGGAGTCGCTCTTCGGTCCGATTCCCGGTTGGCTCCCCGAACTCCTCGTAGGCGCGCTCGACGGGCGTCGTGTCGCCGTCGCTGGTCGCGGCGGCGTACAACACGGCGTACAGTTCGTAGGCGTCCTCAGGTGTTGGCGTCCCGAAGAAGTACGGGAGGTAGTACACCTTCGCACCGAACGTGCGGTACGTGCAGGCCTCCACGAACGTCTCGGCGTTCATCAGCGTCACCGCGGCATCCTCCGACAGGGGGTGGGTGCGCCACGCCTCGTCGACGTCGAGCCCCGGGAACGTCTCCAGCTGCTTGCCGAGGTAGTAGTTCTGCGGGTCTTCGGTGGTCCCGACGGTCCGCGTACGCTCGCCCGTCACGAGGTCGGTCGCCTCACCCGAGGAATCGGTCGCCTGCCCCTTCGAGACCAGCTTCGAGAGCTTCCGGCGGGCCATCGCCGCCATGAATACTTCCAGGTCGGCGGGCCAGTGGTACTCCCCGTCGGGTTCGAGCTTGACCTGGACGGTCAGCAAGGCCGACGTCGACTCGCCGCCGAGTGCGTTCTCGACGGCCTTCTCGATCTGATCAAGCACTGCTTCGTCGTCGCCTAAGTCGCGTAAGGCGTCGACGATCCAGCCGTCCTCATGTTCTTCAGCAGTCTCCTGCACGACGTCGTCGTCTGCCCACCTGTTCAGCCGTTCTTTCGCGTACCGGGCGAGCTTCTCCGGCCCGCTGTTCCGACCGGCCTGGTGGGTCACACTGTGGTCGATCCCACGGGCGGCGGGGAATTTACTGTGGGCCACTTTGTCCACTCGGTCATCCGTATACCTCGTCAACCACACTGGGCCACGTTCGTCGTCGGCCAACTGTGGCTCCTCCTCAGAGATATCGACTCTGACGACCAGCAAGCTGTCGTCGGCGTCGACCAGATCGCCGGCCGCATCGGGCGTGAGGTAGGCAGCGTACTCGCCGCCGCCGGCGGTCGCAAGCGTGTATAGCGTGCCGTAAAGGTGCTGGAGGTCACGAAGTGAGCCGATCGGTGAGTCCGGAAGCTGGTCGGCTAGCTCCTCGGGTGGATGTTCCTCTCGGAACTCTTCAGTCGAGAGCATGCTCACCCTCCAGTTCGGTTTCCCCGGGGCGCGTTTTGTCGGTTATGTTGACGAAGCCTAGTCCCAGCGCATTGCGCTCACCCAGTCCGCAGTTGAGCGCGAGGTTCAGGTGGCGTCGATGGTCGTCGTCTCGAACAGTGTAGTCGAACCGCCACTTTGAGAGAACATACGTCATCTCCTGGCCCTCGGTCACTTCCAGCGGAACAGCGAACGTCTTGATGAGGTCGTAGCCCTCGAATAGTTCTCCCTCGGTCTCACTCGGTCCGGGGAGGTATTCCGGAGCGAATAGGTCGTGCTTTTGGTCAAGGTTGGACTCTACTTGTTCACGCAGAGGTTCTACGGTGTGTTTTGGCCGCCAATACACCGCCGTTTCGCCGCCTGGATGGTCGATACCGTACTCATCGCAACGCCACGGGGGAATTCGGACCAACAGGCCAGTCCCTGTTTCAATCGTTCCTGAAGTCCCGGGCTCACCGACGTCGGGGTTGATTGACGTTAGCTCATCGACGTGGAAGGGCATCTGACCGATGTTCAGTTCTCGATCGTCGGTGAGGTTCTTCGCCACCTCTGCGAGCAGCCCCTCTTGGGGTGCGGCAATGAGGAGGGTTCGCTCGTCTCCCTCCTCCATATTTCCCGGGGGAAACGGATTGCTGAAACTGAACCCGGTTGGTCGATTTTCGTCGTGGTACTGTTCGTACTCCGTGCCTTGCAGCGCTTGCCAGAACCGTCCCCGGAGCTTGTGGTGATAAGTGTTGTCGTAAGCGGCATCAGCCCGCGCATGAAGCCGTGCTAGTATTCTCACAGTTTTGTATCGCATCTCATATTGTTCATCATTCATAAATTATTTTCCCCCGAATTTCTGTATCGGCAAAACGTAATAACGGACCTTTTTAGGTCGATGTTGCAGTCCTTTTCCACCTGTTGAAAACTAGGTGGACTGATGTGGTTACCTCCGTTTCCCGTGCATCAACTGGAGTTCTGTGCGAGATGGAGGGGCGGGGTGCGGTGTATTTTGCTGTCCCTGTCCCGTTAGGGACACCGCCTAAGGGGTGTTGCCCGCCGTGCGGAAATGCGGCCGTCGACGCCTGGGCTCTCGAGCTGGGAAGCCATCGACAAAGTGAGACGATCGGGGTGATTCTGTCGCGCGAAGCCGAAAACTAGGGGTGCAGGATAGAGATGTCTCTCACCAGTCGCCGCGCTAGCCGGGCGTCTCGGGGATCTCGAAGTCGGGCTCGGCGGCATCGCGAACGTCGATGTCGAAGCCGGCCTCCTCAACGGCCATCTGGATCTCCTCGGCACTCCAGCCAGCGCCGGCGTCGATCATGTGCTTGACCTCGGAGATCGCGTCGACGACGTCGAGACCGGCAAACGTCCGCTCGGCGAGCTTCCGAACACCCTCAGGGACACGGTCCGTCTTCGCCGCCTGGATCAACTCGTTCGGATCCTCGCGATGGTGATCGCCAGCCTCGTCGTGCCAGTGAACCTTCTGTGGGAACAACCCCGGGCCACGTCCGGAATTTGTCCAGGCCTCGAGACCGTCCTTCGTCACGTCACCGGCGTCGACGGGCGCTTCGGAACCGCGATCGGGATGCGGGAGACACGTACCGAGCTCGATCACATCGCCGTCGTCGACGATCTCGGCATCCCACTTCTGGCGCCAGTTCTCGAACTCGTCACCGGCCGTCCGCTGGTAGGCGTCCTTCTCGAGGACGGTATCGGCCCGGCGCATCGCGTTGTCGACGGTCTGGACGAACTTCGTGGCCGTCCGCCCGACGATCTCCTCGAACTGCTCTCGCAGGTTTGCTGAGTGGAACGTGATGACGCCATTGTCGGACTCGACGGCGTCGCCCATGCGCTGCAGCCAGCGGTAGACCGTAGACGCCGAGACTTCGGCGTCGTCAGCGAGATCCTGGTAGTGGGCGTGGCCACCGTCGGCGATCAACTGTTCGGAGAGTTCGAGCCCAGAGTCGGTCATTCGCTGAAGCGACCGAACGATCATCGACTCCTGGGAGCGCTCGATCTCCGGCGTCGGGTCG
>SDGX01000016.1_pt1 | contig 9644 bp, 9 predicted proteins | sample 2873821 | NCBI WGS metagenome assembly SDGX01 (sample SAMN08132707, study PRJNA421101) | viral metagenome | isolation source: viral fraction magnesium sulfate-rich | place: Spain: Penahueca Lagoon, Toledo
ACACTTGATTCATATAGTTCTAACATTGGTCTAGTACCCATGCTTGTGTATTGGTTGTATAATCGTGCATAATCGTTGCCATACAATGATTGAATTAATCCTTCAATGGTTGCGTTAGTGGCTTCTAATTCACCGTTACTATTAACTGTGAATGTACCATTCCCAATACTGATTGAACCGCCATTGAAGCTAGTACCACTGATATTTGATGCTTTAATATCACCCTCGAATGTTCCACTTGTAGCCACCATGTTACCGTTGCTATCTACTGCAAAGGTGCCATTCCCTATATCGACTGTTCCACCAATAATGTCATTACCTTCTACTGTGCTACCTTTAATGGTGGAAGCTTCAACTAATCCTGTGAACGTAGCATTACCTTCTGTGTCGATGTACACAACGTCAGTATAGTTCCCCTGACCATCACCTGATTGGATTGTGATACCTTCTGTAGCATTAAAGATCGCTCTTGCTTTCTTATCACTACGTTCAGCAACGAATCCATTTTCAGGGCCAACACTCACACCATTGTAAACCGAATCTTTTTGTACCTTCTCTTGCTGGATCACGGTTAACTCATCAGCTATCGTTTTCGTTCGGTTCGAGAGCTCCACTTGAAGATTACGTTTGTCTTTTGGATCGTACTCTAATGAAACTACACGTAACTTAGCGTTAATGCCTAGTTCATCATCAATTACTTGTTTGTAATCTCCTAGTTCCAGAGATTCAAAGTTTTTCACATCGGCATATTCATCTAATTCAGCGATATTAACCACATCAACTTCATAACTCACAATAGGATTACCTTGTGCGTCCTTCTCACGCTTATCTATGGTTTTGCGTATGCCTTTAAGATTCTTGCCTATTCTCAATTGAGATCCATTGTCTAGCCCTCTGGAATTTAAAAGGGAAACCTCGTACCCGTTGTACGATAGTTCCCCATTAAAAGCAGCTGCTATTTGTAATAAGATTTCACGTTTGTTGGTTCGCTCATTAATGCTGATTGTTGAGCTTCCACTTGGTTCTACCGTTCCTACTGTAAATGGTGTATCTGTGAATAATGCAGTTAGGTGATCGGATACTGTACCACTATTTGCGAAGTTATCTAATTCATGATCAATAAGCTGATAAGATACATGCTCGCACGAAAGATTGTAGTATAATCCTTCACCTGTGTTCTCTGAATCTAATGTGGCAACTTGGAATCTGTTGTCTAGCTCAAATTCATCATCAGCAGTGATCGGCTTATCCTCGTCAATAATAGCTGAAAAATCGAGCGTGTATTCTCCGTTAATTTCTTCTCGGATTGTAGGTGATATTTCGTTGATGAAAGAAGGATTACTGGATATTACTTTGAGCACTTCATCACCTCCTAATAAAAAAGACACCCTTGTTAGAGTGTCTTTCTTGTTATTTGAAACCTTTTAAGGTTTTGTGATCTGCGTAATATTGTTCTGCTTTCAAACGCTCTGATTTAGCTTCTTCTAAAGTCTTGAAAGTACCTAAGTTTAATTGCAATCCATCACGCCTTATAGCTGCCTTGTAGCCATATTTATATTTTGATACCCCGGTTACGCCCGTTTTATTACTCTTAAACAATCCTTTATTTTGGTTTTGAGTGTTATAGTCAACCCATCTGCAATTATCAGGACTGTAAGGTTTGTTGAGATCAATGCGATCTATGGTTAGATTGTCTTTGTATCCGTTTTCCATAGACCACTTATAAAAGGCGGTATAATCGTTCTTCCATTCATCTACAACATAAACACCTTGGGCACCGTAACGTTCGTAGTTTTCCGCTTTAGGATTAGAACAACGTTTATTCATTTGGTACCAGATGCCGTAAAGTCTTTTGTTTTCCATAATGATACCTTTATGAGCGTATGCTTTACAACCACAACTTCGATCAGCTCTTGGTCTTGCTTTATTAGGAATTAATTGTTTATGAGGTAAAACCTTTATATTCCCACAATCACACTTACATAAATAAGATTTGCGTTGCTTGCCATTTTGCTTCACTTCAATTATTTCTAAATGACCAAGTTTCAAACCAATAGGTAACAGCTCTTTTTCATTTGGTTTCATACCGCACCGCCTTTTATGTTATTACCTAAATTATACCATATAAAAGGCTACTTCACAATATTAAATATTGCGTCATTGAGTTGTACAGTATGATCCTACTCTCTACTACACTCCCAAGCTAAAACAATGTTATCTGTTCCGGCAATAGGTGGTGTTATGAAATACACATCTAAATATGTGTTTCCGTGCTCAATAAAACGTATTTCTGCATCTCCTGCGTTAGCGCTAGCTGGAGCTACTGAAAAATAAGTCGGCGTTTCAGGTGAGAGACCATGAATAATTCTAAATAGTTTCGTTGAACCGTCACCACTAAACGTCGCAATCCCTTTTTTATTTTCTATGAAGGTCATGGCATCTGCGTTCAAATTATGCCTTGCAATATTGGTTCCACCGTCTGACTCCCTTCCTAGAACTACCACTTTAGCCGAACTAGGAACCTTAACATAGTTATTTTCAACAATACACTTTGTCGGTTGATTGTTTTGAGTGGAGTGTTTTTCTATATTTATACCTCTTGGGGAAGTACCGTTAGATATAACTCTATTACCTTTAACGATACACTCTGTCATTCCTTCATTTCTTAAAATTATCCCCCACACAGATAAATCATCCATACCAAAATCAATAATTTCATTATCTTTAATTGTCACAGAACCTATTGGATAACCTTCTATTCCGCCATGAATACCTTCTAATGTTACATTACAAATAGTGTTATGATGGATTTCGCTATCGTATAAATCTATTAATCGGATCCCATATTTACCTGTTCCATCACCATTAATTAAGTTATCATGCACGTTTAGTTTAAAACCTGCTAAATAAATACCAAATTCCCCTGCTGATTTTATTATATTATCTGAGGCAATGGATTGGTAAACGCCTGACAATCGTATCCCGTGATGAAAGGGATTATAGATTTTATTACCTGTTACAATAACATTTGACGGATAGGAAATAACCTCTATACCATGTCCACTAATTGTGTCAAACACTTTATTATTTTGTATATAAATATCCTCTGTGTATACTGTATAAGTTTCAAGAGCTTCCCCTCTATTTGCAGAACCACCATAAACCTCACCATAACCATCTACACGAATACCGCTATCATTAGCATTTTTCACTACACAATTTCGAATAGTTACGTTTTTTGCCCACGAAACATAAATACCCCTTGATTCACCATTACTACTTGGTGCTTCGATGGTTAATCCATCAATCACTACATTTTCTAATTGTGCAAGATCATTTCTTATATTAATAGCTGACGATTCCATAGACGTTCCAGCAGGGAATTCCCCTTGTGCTTTAAGCGTTCCTGTTCCTATTAGTTTTATATTAGATTTCATTTTAAGGGAAGCCGTATAAACAAAAACATAACCATCAGGAACATAGACAGTCCCACCACCTAATGAAGCTACGTGATCGATGGTATCTTGAATGGCTACTGTGTCATCTGTAACCCCATCACCAACAGCGCCTTTTTCCCTAACATTAACACCTATCTCATTTAGATAATTCATGGTTTCGGCCAACTGCGTCGCATGATCTTCATGCTCAGCATCTAATCTTTTCTTTAATGTGTCGTATTCACTACCATCAGCATCCACTCTAGCTTGCGCTGCTTCTAAGCTCGAATCTCCTTCTACCACAGCTGTATTAAACTCTGTTATCAGGTCATTTATCTTCTTATATCCATCTATAAGCATATCGGTATTTGTTAATTTATCAGCCATTCAATCACTCCTATAAATACTTTGGCTTTATCTTAAAATGAATATCTACATTCATATTCGTTCCAGTTACGCTTACATCATTGTCACCAGTGAGCAAAGTTATAAAGTCGCCACTCATGCTATTCAGATAGTTAACTCCATCTTTGGTGACTACCCATCTATCGTTATCCACCGTTATTACTCCGCTAAATTGACCGAAAGAAAAACTCTCCCCATTTGCGGAAAGAGTCAAACTGTCTGCTGATCCATCTATTTCAATCAAAGGTTTTAGCTCAACTGTGCCAAAGTTATCGACAACTAATGTTGAATCACTTGTAACCGTAAACTCGTAATCTCTTTGTGGACTAATATCTGATTGCATCGGTATATCATCACTGCCCCAGGTGACGTTGTACATTTCTGTGATGAATTCAGCCATGGGATCAAAGGCTGTAAGAGGTAACGTGAATTCGGCAGTTTGTAGTAGTCTGTTGATTGGAACATTACCGCTATAACGCACCCAATATTGTTTGTCTGGCTCATGATCAAAGGTGAGTTTCACTTTCTTGGGTTTACCCTTGCGATCGAGTAACACGCTCATGAACTCCCTTAAATTGCGCTGAATCATGTGTCTGTCATAGTTGATATACCCAATCGGAAATTCAAAATTACGGTTTCCGTAATCGCTACCAAAGTAGTAGGATCCATCATCACCCACCATTTGTGCTGTATAATCTCTTGTTTCAGGGAAAGGGTGACTATGACCTGTCAAAGGAATTAATCCCCATGTGGATGGTGGTTGATCGTTTAATTTAATCATTGTATCCCTAACCCCCTTTTACGTGATTGCGTAATATTGTAGAATTCTCTTGCTAATTTCTTGATGTCATTGTCACTACGGATCGTGAAGTTAGCACCATCAAACATTTTTTCAAAGTTCATCATGGATTGATTGCTAGATGATGAATTAACTCCGTTTACATCGGCTTGAGGTGTATCAGGAACAGAAGCACTCGCCATCTTTCGTCCGGCTTTCGCTACTCTGTCGCCCATAGATTTAATACCTAACTCCATACCTTCACCTGTGTTAACACCAATCTGTTGAAACACTTTAGAAGGAGAGTTAATGCCTAGTAGGTTTTTAGCACCATCGACAGCACCGCCTACAGCATCTTTGGCAGCGTTCGCAATATTGCCAGCCATATCCTTAATACCGCTGACCATGCCTTGCATCATATCTATTCCGATTGATTTCAAGTCAACATCTCGGAAAAAGTCCATGACCTTGCCCCAAATGCTCTTAATTGTATTCCAGATATTGTCCATTTGGTCAGAAACAGCTTCTTTCATTCCTTCAAAGTCACCGGTAAGCAATGACTTAACAAATTTTAGACTGTTCTTGAAGGTGTCTTTAATGAATCCCCAAACATCTTTGATAATACTCCAAACTGTGCTGAAATATTTATCTACGGTATCTTTAATCTGTTTGAAGTCTAATCCTAACTTGTCAGAGATCCATTTAAGTGAAGCATAGAATACATCTTTAATAAATCCCCAAACTTTCTTAATAACACCCTTGATAAGATCCATCTGTTTAGATGCCGCTTCTTTCATACCTTCAAAATCTCCGGTAAATAGTGCTTTTAGAAAGTCCAGGGCATTTTTAAACGACTTCTTAATAAACTCCCAAACAGTATCCACCATATTCTTAAACCAATCTAACTTCTTGTAAGCTAACACAAATCCGGCTATTAACAATCCTATAGCAACAACAACCCCGGCTATAATACCTACAAGTGGAGCTAGTCCTATACTTAATGCTCCGGCTATCGAAACAAGACCACCTATAGCCGAAATAACAAAACCAACAACAGCGATAAGTGGTCCTAACGCAGCCGCAATAGCGACTACTATTCCAATGACCTTTTTACTTTCCGGGCTTAGATTATTGAACCAATCAATCAATTCACGCACTTTGTCTGTGATTTCCGTTACGATCGGTGCTAGCGTTTTACCTAATTCAGCCATAGATTGCTTAAACTCCGCTTGGCTTTCTCTCGACTCAACTAATTCTTTGTTATTCTCACGGTACTTTTTATTTACATCAGCAAGACCTGTATCCGCTAATGCTTGCAATGCGTAATTTTGTTCGTTTCCGTTTTCCTTTGCTTTGGCTAATCCTTCGTTAAATGTATCTAAATCAGTTCCCATACGCTCTAACAATTCTGCGAATGGCCCAACTGCCTTTCCGGTCGATAGGGTTTCTTGCAGTCCATCAGCCATACCTTCTATTTTCATCGTGTCAGGGAATTTAACAACCGCACCGCTTAAAGCATCTACCGCTTTCGTCATGCCTTGTTCATCAAATCCAGAAGCCATTAAGTTAGAAAGTGCTTCTGCGTTAGCATTCGCATCTTCATTGACTCCTGATAATTCAGTAAGTCGATCTTTCATTTTCTTTGTACCTAATCCGGCGTTTTCAGCGTTCGTTTCAAGTCGCCCTAACGTTTCTCGGAATTCCTCTGTACTTTCCGTAACAGCAAACATTCCACCGATAATAGGTGCTGTCATTGATGCAGTCATAGTGCCGCCTACATCTTTTGCGCCTTTACCTATACCCTTCATCTTACTTCCTGTTTCTTTAGCAGCACGCCCGAACTTCTTCATCTTGCTTGTGGAGTCTTGGAGTTTCTGTTCAAAGTGTTCAAGTTTGCTTTCCGTTTCAACAATTTCTCTTTGGAACGCATCGTATTGAGATTTATCAATCTTACCTTCCTTAAATTGCTTATCTACATCTTTTTTAGATTTTCTTAACTTATCTAATTTATCTGATGTATTTTCAACTTGTTCAGCTAGTAATTCTTGCTGCTGACGAACGAGGTCTGCGTTGCCCGGATTAAACTTTAGCAAACGTTGTACATCGTTTAATTCCGACTGAAGGTCACGACTTTTCTTATTAACACCACTAAGCGCCTTTTCCAACCCTTTTGTTTCACCATCAAGTTCAATCGTAATACCCTTGATTCTTTTTGCCATGATCTCACCTCCTTAGAACGAGTCAAAGTCTGACTGGCCAGCTTGCCTTTTCTTTTCTTCATCAGGTTTCTTACGCTCAACATATTCCTCAATGTAATCCAAGCACATACCAATGGTCATAATTTCTAAATCGTCATAATTAAGACCACACTCTTTTGTCATAAATAAAAAAGAGTCAGTGGTGATTGGATCACCGCCCGACTCTTTATTGTCTAGTTTTTTTTTAGATTGTAAGGATTGTGTGAGTAATTCTTGTAGTTCAGGCAAGATTTCAAACAACGGAAATTCATCGAATGTATCAAGCCACTCTAAAGGCTCTGGAATAGAATTGTCCGCTGTTTTTGCCATAACCCAGCAGATATTATAGAACACTTCCATATCTAAGGTTTGTAGATCCTCATAAGTGGGTTCGCCTTTAATTCGTGTTAAGCTTTCCATCTTCATGAGGTCTGTGAAATAGTCACTGCCAAACTGCTTTTTATACCGCAAAGGAGTGGATCCTTTTGATTCAAACTTAACTTGCTTACCATCAATCGTTAGTGTTTTTTCCAATCAGATCACCCTCCTATGCAGTAGTGAAGTTCGTTACGCTATTTTGTTCAAGGCTGTTCCCGGCAAGATCCTTAACATTCTTAGTAGCAATCGCTGTGTAATCTGTTGCTGCTGCAAGGTCAGAGTCAGGTGTAAATGTAACCTCTGTTTGATCAGCGTTAACAGACAACGCACCTGAAACCTCTGTGCCACTAGCATCATTAAGGAAGAAGTTTGCACCACTAACATCAGCTTCACGGATTGCTTCGGAGAATGTCCATACAATAGTAGTAGTAACCGCTACAGTTGTACTTTCATCAGTTGGTGATACCGTTACTGTTGGTGGTGTAGTATCTGCGTTTGGCTCATATACAGAATCGTACCAAGCATCATATACCGCTGTTGTTGTATTAGCAGTAGTTTTCGTTTTAACCGCCTTATCTGTTTCACGTGGACTAGATACGAATGTTAATTCATTAGCATTAGGCTCTACGGATCCAGTTTTAGTTGAAGAAGAAACTGTTGGACGGTTCGCTGTGCAATTATAAAGCACATGTCGTGTCGCCTTTTGATCTCCATCAAACTCGAATAAAAGAGCGAATGATTTAGGTTTTGCGTTTGCTTTTTCGATAAGCACATTGTCTGCGCTACCTTTTTCCTCACCTAATACCTCTACCGCAAACTTTTCTGGAATATTTGCCACAGAGAATGTACCGTCATACCCCTGGTTATTAGATGCTGAATAGTAAAGCATATCGTCAGCATAAAATTCCACCATATCCCCACGTGGTTCTAGCGATAATTCCACACCACCAGGCATAGGGAAAGGTGTATCATAAGCGATCACACCATTTGATACTGTAAAAGGTGCTACATGTACGTTTTTTAATCCAAAAGTTACGCGATTTCCTGACATATTAAAATCTCTCCTTTTTTAATAAAAATAAAGAACCCTTAAACGGATTCTTTTTCTGCTTCCCATATAAAATTTTTAAAGCTCTTTCTTTTACCAGACAAACATTGAGCTATTCTACCCATGGCTTTCCTGTCGTCATTTACTTCAACACCTATATCCTTTAACCATTTCACTGCTTCTCTAGTAGTATCGAATACTTTGTAATCCCCATTTGATGAAATACACTTGATGTTTTTATATTTGCTTTTTGCTTTTGACATCTTTTCTCTCACTTCTGGCTTACTCATACCTTTTTTAATGCCATCTCTTTTTTCTTTTGTGAGTTTTATTCCTGATTTTGTTTTAGACATGTTTTTTCTAAACTCTGGATCACCGTGGGTTTTCTTCCTAGATTCTGATAACCTCTTTCTCATATCTGGGTCATTCCATTGTTTCTTGGATAACTCAGATAGTGTTTTACGTGTCGCTTCTCCGTGTTTAAGACCGCAAACCCCCTCACCTCCATCAGTTATATTAGTGAGTGGATATTTTTCTCTATACTCTTTAATTAATTTTATTTCTAGTTGAATCGCTTCTTCCTCTGTTAACCCTTCTTTTATCTTTTCAGAGTAACCACCATGCTTTCTGTATACGTTCATGAAATGGTTGTTTCGGTTGAATAACAGAGAGCTCCTTCGTCCTTTCCCCTTGCCAACATAAAAAGGTTTATCATCACTTTTTCTATACCAAACGTATATATAAAATTCTCGTTCCATCCCCTATCACCTCTACTTAATTATATCATACTTTGTAATACTTTTGAATACTTTATAGTAAGATAAAACACTTTGTGTTACACTAAATTTGAGGTGATAATATGGATAAAACGAAAACGTCAGTATCATTAGAAAAAGAAGTTTACGAAAAAATTAAAGTCATCGGGAAAAACGAAGATAGGAGTTTCAGTCAACAAGTAAATAAAATATTGAAAGAATACCTCACTAATAAATAGTGAGGTTTACTTATGCAAACTGTCTTGTAACTTATATCCTTCCAATTCCCATAACTTATTTTTTATGCGTTCAATACAAATCTCATACCCTAATTTTGCGTCATAATTAACTGGATCAACACAGCTAGAAGACTCGGTGATAGTAAAACCATTTTCCAATTGAACCACAACTATTGTTGTCTTCCCTAAAACTGTTTGATATTCGATATATGCTTTATCAAGCAAACCATCAATTTGTTCTTGCGTCACTTTATTTGACATCTATATCACTCCGATTTCATATATTCTTTGAAATAATTGTTCACTTTCAATGAACGTTTCTGTTGCGTCATAAGGAATTTCGTTCTGATCAAGCACATCTTCAAGC
>SDGX01000017.1_pt1 | contig 9286 bp, 18 predicted proteins | sample 2873821 | NCBI WGS metagenome assembly SDGX01 (sample SAMN08132707, study PRJNA421101) | viral metagenome | isolation source: viral fraction magnesium sulfate-rich | place: Spain: Penahueca Lagoon, Toledo
GTCGTGAAGTTGCAGTTGTCGCACGTCGACGCCGCATCGGCGCCCATCGGACCCGGCTGGTCCGTCGCGGCGACACAGTCGCTACTGTTTTCCGAAATCGGTCCCTCACTGCCTGTGCGGGGTGTACGCCCCGCGCTTGTGTTCACGGACATGTTGGGTGTCCGCGAAACCTCCCGACGCGGTGTCTCCAGCACCGCGCCGGGAACAACTGATTCTCACTAGCCGACGGTATCGCGATTCAGGTTTCGCGGTTGGACCATACGACCGATTGTGCATAAATGCACCGACTGTATAGCGAGTGCCCTACAAAGAGCACTCGTAGCAATATTCCGGAGTGATAGGGTCGTGTGTGCTCTCTATACCCTTAATGCGACAGTCTGCACAGTGGATGACGATCTGGGACGATCGGATTTTGGAGATCGCGAGAGAGGAAGGCTCTGTTCGCGCTCCGACACTAGTTGAAAGCCAATACCTCCACATCTCGCGCTCCCAGATTTCCCGTCGTCTCCGGAAGCTCCGAGACCGGGGCCTGCTGAACTGATCTTGGGAACGGCGTCTATTCGATCTCGGCGAAGGGCCAACGGTACTTGGATGGGGAACTCGACGCTAACGAGCTGAAGGAAACAGACGAAGAGAACCGGGGAGGCTACAGCCTAATGGTGCGAGGAGCGGCGTCGTGGATGGACTACTTAGACGAGCGTATCCTCGAACACCTCGCTAACGCTGACGAGCCGATGACCGCGTGGCAACTTGCTTACGACATCGATGCAGCGACCCGCCGACATGTGCGTGATCGGTGTCACGTTCTCGCCCACGCCGACTTTGCAGTAGTTCTCCCGCGGGGAATGCTCTCAGAACAGTACGAAATTACCGGCGAGGGAGAGGAATACCTCGACGAGGAGCTCAACGCTGAGCATCGGCGCCCGATCCCTGCGCCGAAGCCTCCCGGGAAAATGCGTCCGGGTTGGTACGCGGGGTTTGGGTAGACGAGCGATCTCAACTTCATTACACCGTGATTTTGAAGTCAGCAATCACAGGAGGTAGTTTACCCTATTCCTCAACGGCCCTGTGTTTATCGCTGAATTGACTTTTGTTCAACGGGTGATTTCTCATTACTGGACAGGTAGAGTTTGGTCGGCGATCGAGCGAGCCACAGCCCTACTAAGCAGGGGTGGAACCGCGTTACCTGTCATCTGACGCTGCTTCGTTACAGGACCCTTGAAGAGATAGTCATCGGGAAATGACTGCAGGCGAGCACGTTCACGGACACTAAGACCGCGGTCATCAGAGGGGTGGGCAAAGTGATAGGTCGGTCGAGGGCCTGCAAGGAGGGTCGGTGCAGGCTCATCGTATGCAAGACGACGCTTTTGTGTCCAACTATCGTAGGGAATCTCTTCGCCCGGCGGTGCTTGTTCTATCCGAGACACAACCTTATCCCCATGATTTGGTGCTCTGTGGTTCGTCAGGCTTTCACCATTATTTCGCATTTCTTCCTGATATTCTCCAGTTGGATCCGAGACGTAGGACGACTTCTCTTCTCCAGGGTTCAGAGATGGCAGATCGCTAAACGCATCACGGACAGTTCTCGGAGGCTCCCGATCCGAGAATAGAGTTTGTTGCTTTGTGGATTCTCTAAATGTTGGTTCTGGGAATTCCATCCCTCCAATATTTTTGTGTCCGATGAAGAATGCTCTCTGCCGTTTCTGCGGAACTCCGTAGTCAGCAGCATTAAGCACAGACCATTCTGTTTCGTACCCTATTTTGTCAAATTGTGAAAGTAGGTACTCCAATACTTTACCGTCCTCCATAGTCGTGATTCGGGGGACGTTCTCCATGACGAACCAATCTGGTTCAATTTCGTAGACGGCCTTAACAAAATTTGTAACCAGATAGTTTCTTTCGTCAGCGGGTTCCGTTTTTGCACCCGCCAAACTGAACCCTTGACAGGGGGGTACCGCCGATAACTCCATCAAGATCTCCCGAATCGTATCCGAGCTGGTCTAGAATCCCTTGACCGGAAATGTCACTTAAGTCTGCTTCGAGAAATCGCGAGTCGTGGTTGTGTCTGAAGGTGTCCTCAAAGGCACCTTCGTGGTCAACACCTGCAATAATATCAAATCCTGCCTCATCAAAACCGGAAGAAAGGCCGCCTCCGCCACAAAAAAGATCGATTACTTTCATACCAGTTATTCCTCATCCTCGTGCTGCTGGCCCCGATGAATATTCAGGCCTCTCTTGTTCGAAAATTCCCGACCGCAATCTTCGCAAACGTACTCTTCCTCTGTTTCTGGACTTTCATCATCAGAGAATGGATAGCTTGAGATAATATCGTCCGCATCAGCCTTATCAGCCATCTTACTCGGTGGTTGCACTCCCGGGTATATTAGCCTTTGTGAGGTACCCCGTGTGTGAATCGTGTGCAACCGGTGATTAGTACGTGTCTAATACGTAAATAGCACTTATATAATTCGTGACCATTCTGTGATTTAGGATGCCTGATGAGGATGAATCGGGCGAACTATCTAATGAAGAATTAGACCTCTTTGGCTTTATTTCCAGCAGTAAACGCCGAAGTTCGGTTGTTTCAGAGCTTCTCGAGTCCCCCCAGACTCCGAAAAAACTCGCCGAAAAAACGGACATTCGGATAAATCACGTGAGTAACGTACTGGCAGAACTCGAGTCAGAAGAAATTGTAACGTGCGTAAATCCCGACCGGCAGCGCGGTAGAGTATACAAGCTGACACCAGTTGGCAAAAAGGTCGCCAGCAGACATTTCTCAAATGAGTGACTACAAAATCGTTCACGACGCGATTCAAGAGGCAGATTGGTTCCAAACACTTGCAGAACAGCTATCAGGTGCCGAAATTTCTCGGTTAGATGATGATGTGCCAGATGCAGTTCTGGAAATAGCTAGTTACGATCGTCCAGATATAATCTTATTACAAGACGACAATCCAGTTCTGGTAGTCGAAAAGACGGGTCATGTTCCAACAGGAAAGAACCCGATGCAACGAGTAGCAAGGCTGGTAAAGGCGGCGGAGATGGGTGTTCCGGGAGTGTTCTTCGTCCCTTATGCAGCAAAGAAGCATGGAAAGCACTCTAGTAAGACTAATCTGAACTATCGTGCGATCCAAGCGTTACGCAACATCGAGGAGATCAACAACACACCGATGTTGATCCCCCCGTGGCCGAGTGACGAGGATTATGAACTCATCCACGACGGCTCTGAAGACGAGCTGATCGGAGAATTTGTAAGGCAATTTTTGAATAATAATTGTCAAACTGATGTCCCTGCTGCAGATCGAATTCGTGAGAGGTCCCAAGAAGAGGCAGAACGGATTTTATCGGAGTATCCGCCGTATAAGAAGCCGCCAAAATCAGTGGAGATCAAATCCACTGACCAGACTCTCTCACAATATGATGGTCTGACGACTGATGGAACGTTCCAATCCACACGGGATGAAACGGTGATTTGCAATTTCGGGTTCCAGACAAGGCGTACGGACCCGTATATTGGATCGCAGTTCGCATACGATTATTTATACTGTAGAACGGGCCCAACAATTCACGATCGGTATCGTAACCTCGTTTTAGAAATTCCAAAGATCGACCGAAAAACGTGGTTCGAATATCATCCGTATAAACCTGGGAATAAAACTGCCCTGTGGTATGCCTGTGCAGATGCGATTATCCTTTCGGACGATGTCCTGATTGACTTTGATCAATTTAGACAGGATAATCAGGGCCGGCTCGATGAATATCGATGACTTCGGAAGGCGAAATATATGTTTGGACAAAGAAAGTGTTCCGGGGGATGGACTGGAACCTACTCGCAGGAGACCCTCCACGGGGAACAGATATCCCTAGGCTGGAAATCAAAGAGCCAGGAGCGACCCAGAGCGTCACAAAAAATAAAAACGCAATAATTAATGATCTAGTATATTGCAAGAAAGGGTTTCTTGCTTTAATCGAGTGTAAAGATGAGCAGAAAAAGACTGGAGAAGATGTCCAGAAACTCCGGAAGCTAAGAAACACGCCCTCCTGGCGAGATTCTCTAGTGACAGCTATGTCTGACCGGTCTCTATTAAATAGAGATGGGTCGCCTAGTGTCGATAATCTTCGGCGTGGAAACGCCCTCATTCCCGTTCTAGCTTATCCAGGAAAGGCACAATCAAGCCTCCCCGAATTCGTACAGATCACCTTCCAAGATGGAAATGAAAATATCACAATAGGTGAAAGTGTACCTGCTGAGGCACAACAGTTCTTTAGAGACATTACATAGCCGGCAGAACCAGTAATAGTACGTCGGTATGTGATCTAAGCTTGAGATCCAGTCATTAGGCTGAGGGCAGCCTCCAAACAGTCATCCTCTCCGTCACAGCCCTCACTTCGAACATCCTCGACGTGAACCCACGCTAGCGGATTCGACTCCTCTTCGCCCTCGAAACGAACTCGCTCGACGCCGACCAACTCCGGGTCGTCAACGGCGTACCCGACGCGGAGTTCCTTCTCAGGATGGACCCACATCCGGGCGAAGAGGTTCCCGCCCGTGTTGACGAGATCGCCGCCGACCCACCCATCGGGCGCTTCAGGAATATCCTCCGGCTCGTGAACGCTCGGGGACGAGTTCGCCATTTGCCGCCCACTCCGTTCCCCGTCTTCAAGAAGTGCGGGGTCGTTTACAGCCAGTCGACCTTCCCACGGGCTCTACGCTGTGCGGCCGGACTGTACGCACCCTTGTAGTGCTCGAGGAACGTCTCGAGATCCTCCCAGCCGCCCCAGTCGAGCGCCAGCAACGGATCCACTTCGGCGTCCGCCAGCGAGGTCGCCCAGGTACGACGGAGATCGTGCGTCGATAGTTCCCGCCAGCCTGTATCCCCAGTCTCCTCGGCAAGCTGCTCCCCCGCACGCCCGACCCAGCGCCGGAGCGTTCGCGTCGACGTGACCGAGATGATCGGTTCGTCGGCGTCGCCGTCACCGTAGTCGGAGGCGGTCCGGATCATCGTTGCCAGCTCCTGCGGCATCGGCGTCTCGCGGAACTTGTCGCCCTTCCCCTCCCACACGCGGAGCATCGTCCCCGCGTCGGTGTCGACGACATCCCGCGGCGTCACGTCAAGCCACTCGCCCGAACGGAGTCCACACCGTACCCCGAGGCCGAACGCGATCCGCTGCTCAGTATTCTCGGCGGCAGCCAGGAAGCGCTCGGCTTCGTTCTCTGAGAGCCACACCTTCATGTCCGACCGTTCGTCGTGTTCCCGAAGATTCATCGCTCGAACTCGGTTCCGACTAACGGGCTGGCCGGACAAAAACAAGGGTGAACGTGTGGTTGAGCGAGGGATCGACGCCGAGATCGGTCCGATCCTGTCCGACTCTCCGTGTGTTCTCGGCCAGCGACGAATCCACTTCTGTTGTCACTAGGTCTATCCTCGCCTCCAAGAGTTACCAAATTAGATAGTACGTTATAGACGTACTTTTTGCCAAGTTATTTACCTTGTCAGGTATAAAGTACGTCTATGGCTAACAGCCAAGCGAAGATACAAGCTGTACAAGATGCTGCAGAGATTGCGTTTGAACTTCTACAGGTTGATACGCCTCCAATTAGTTTCTACTGTGAGACGTATGACGACGGCTCTCCGATTCTGAAACAAGATGAGCGATACTGGTCAACGTGGAAGCAAATAATGGAGATCGTTGAACCATATGGTCTCTTCAGCGTGTCTAATTGGGAGGAGGATTCCGAGTCACCGTCGAAGCAAGCAGATGCCACGCGGAAGATCGATGGTGAAGACTTTGCTCATCTACACGCAGGTTACGGGGCAGACGGTACCCTCGTGATAACGATGGAGTTTCGACTTAATGACGGGTGGGGCACATATATCAGTGAACGAGCGACGGAGATATCGCCCCTTGACCTTGGCCGGAGGGTAGCTGCGATAGAACTAGCAATTCTCGCTAACGAACTAGAATCGCCGACAGAGACTCTCGACTACTGGATGACGACAGAACAATATACGCAATCGCAATCTACGTGGGCGGGGGTTCGGAATGCGAGTAAACAGACTGTCAGCGACCGAGTTCGGTCTGCTCGTGATAAACTCGATATCGAGTAGACTCAGTATCTCAGAGGTAGGTTTCGAACGGAAGCGGTGTTATTCAGATATGCCGAAAGCGTCGTAGAGAGTATCCAGAGTTTGCTGGTCTTTGAGTCGAGTTACGGTGTTTTGGTTAGCGTACATCCCTTTCTCCCAGACCGCGTTCTCCATCTCAACCGTCTCGATCCAATCGACACCGATTAGATACTCCCGAAGTTCGGGGTCGTCCTTGTTCTGACTGAGATCGCCGTCAAGTGGCGCCTCTGTGATTGGCGTTTCTCTATCTTCAACCATGAACTCGTCTGCTGGTGTCTTTTCTTGGGTCACTGTCCCGACGCCGATGTACCCATCGCCAGGGTGATACGCGAATACTCTCATTCCTTCGCTAGCCTTTCCCATCGTTCGGTGGAACCACTCTCCACCACCACCGGCGATGAATCCGTACTCGCGCGCGTCGCTCCACTTCCGATAGCTGTTTGCACCGAAGTTTGCGTATAGGTCAGTCCCGTTCCAGCTATCCTGTTCCTCAGCTTCCGGGCCCTCCTCTACCTCGTACGGGTCGTTCAGCCACGTTCTAGCGAGGTACTCTCGGCCATCTTCCTCGTAGTAATTGAACCGGACCGCGTTGATCGGGACATCAAACTCCTCTGAGAGATATTCGATGATCCGCTGGGTCGACCCGTCGATCGCGGATGCGACGATAGTGAGGATATGCTCTTCGTTCACTTCGTCGGGCCCTCTCGGAGTATCGTCGTTGTTGGGGCGGAACTTATCGTCAAATCCAGATTCAAACGTGTCGTTGTGCTCCTCAGAGTCCTCGTAGAGTGATTTGATGTCCTCGTAATCCAGTGTCGAGACCCAGGAAGCGTAGTCCATCGTCTGTGCGGTTACCTCGCGGGGGGTCTGGTCACGCTTGAGCTCGACAATATGGAGATCGCCGTTACTGTCCATCGCCAGAATATCGAGCCGTTTGCCTTCTGGTGTCGTTATTTGTCGATCAATCACTAGCAGTGGCTGGCCGAGAACGTTAGGATCCTGAAGTAGGAAGTCCTCTAGGCGCTCCTCTTTGTCGAGACTATTAGATGAAACGCGTTCGAAATTGTCGCCATCCTGCACCCGCCAGAGACCCAGTTCGATCGGCATAGCAATTAATTCAGCATCCAAACAGATAGCTTCTTTGTGGAAATTGATCGTTCGATAGTTCAGTCATCCCTCGGCAGTCTGACTCTCCTGGTACACCTCGGTCATCATAGCTACCTTCCTCCTTGCGCGTTCCCGGAGATCTCCTTCGGTCGATCGCCGCGATACGGAGTTAGATCGGCGCCGATTCAGGGGGTGATCGGGTCATCAGTTTCCGACTCTCCCCCGCTTCTCGGAAGCGGCCGTCGACGGCGCCCGAGCGCAGAGCGGACACTCGTCGTCGGTGTTGCTGTACTCGATCTCGTGGAGTGGGCAGTAGTCCATCAGTCCCACCCCTCGAAGTCCTCCGCCTCCCGGATCCGGAACTCGTCGTCGACGGCGTCGTAGCCGAGCTCGAGGCCGTCGCCCTTCTCCATACCGAGGCGCTCGACCATCTGCTTCGGGAGTGAGACGGTGTAGGTGCCGTCGTTGGTGCCGAGGGTCCGCCGTCCGAGCGGAACCACGTCGGAGTCGCTACCAGTCTTCGCTTCAGCCGCCGTCCGGCTGGGCCGAGATTTCGTCGCCACAGCCTTGCTTGCAGACAGATCGGTAAAATACCTACGTGAGTATATACGCTATTGGCTGATTCATTCGGCGATAAACTAGTTTATCACTCGTACAGAATATGTCTATATCTGCTTCTCACCCTTATAATACCGTTCCGTATTTTGGGATAGTAATGCCTCTGTGAATGCGTCCACGATCTCTATTGTGGCCTCCATTACTTCGTAGATCGAATCGCCATACCAGTCAAAATTAGGTGACGGCTGATGAGCGACCTCATTTCGTTTGCTTCTGAGAATGTCGATTTTCCCCTTCGTCTGCCCCGACAAAATCCCGGAGTCCATAAGAAGTGTTTCACGGTGGGATTGGCTCATCTTACCGTCGAGATATTCAAACGCACCCTCCTCAACTTCATCCTTAATTACAAATTTCATAAGGGCTTCAGCCGTCATCCCCTCGATAGTCGCATAAGCAGTAAGGAGATATTCATTCACTCCTTCACTCGCATCGATGTAGACACTCGTCTCCTTCTGTTTTCGAATCAATCCCTCGGCTTTGCGAGATACGTACTTAGCCCGGAACTCGAGTGCTTCCCGGCGTTCTTCATCCATACCTCTCAGAAGCCACAAACAACAATAATTCTTCATCCTAGTAGTTCAATAAGTGATTCTGCCTCGGGCTATTCTGAATAGGTACCTACTGGAATATCTATACCCGTATCAGGTTCCCTTTCTCCCGAATATCTCGCCCTCCGACAGCCGACCGCATGGCAACAACGGTACACCGGAAGCACCAGAACGAACAACGAACCTACCTCGTCGTCCCAGCCACCGACGCGACCGGCCGCGAAGTGGGCAACCACGTCTTCCAGGTCACCGACGACGGCGTCGACTACGTCGGCGAAGGCAAAGCAGTCGGCAACTGGGAACCGAACGAGAAGCTGACCAACGACGACGCGCCTCAGTCCGCGCTCGACGCCGCCCGCGAGGCCGCCGATGCCTGAGGAGGGCTACGCGGGCTCGCGGAAGGTGCTCGAACGCGGCGGGAGCCTCACCGTGGGCATCCCGAAGGCGATCGTCGATCGCTACGGGATCGAGAAGGGCGACGACGTGTTCTGGTCGGACCGACCCGACGCCGACCGACCCATGTTCATCCCGCCCGGGCAGGGCGGGCCGGAGGTGGCCTGATGCACACCCACGAACGCGGCGACGTGCTCGCCCTCCAGGCCGAGACCGAAGTCGAGCATCAGGCGCTAGTCCGCCTATCCAGCATCCTCTCGGCGCCGCGACTCCGCTACCCCGCACCGGAGTGGAAGCTCCCGTCGTGGGACGGCCTCGACGCCGACAGCGGCCGGGACGCGCTGCTACTCGCCGACGGAGGTGAGCGGTGAGCTTCGAGATCGAGTTCGGGACCAAGAGCGGCGCCGACGCCGCCCGCGACGATCACGCCGAGTACGTCTGCCCCGTCGACGACGACCGCCGGCTGAAGACCGTCGCGTTCGTCGACGACAC
>SDGX01000018.1_pt1 | contig 9178 bp, 10 predicted proteins | sample 2873821 | NCBI WGS metagenome assembly SDGX01 (sample SAMN08132707, study PRJNA421101) | viral metagenome | isolation source: viral fraction magnesium sulfate-rich | place: Spain: Penahueca Lagoon, Toledo
TTGCGGTAGTTATATCAGCTATCGCTATTTTATTGCCTTATTTTAATTAATTAAAAAGGAGAGGATCTACATGGATAAAGGATCAATTACACGTCTAGTAGTATTGTTTGTAGCATTCGCAAACCAAGGGTTAGTGCTTGCCGGATATTCACCATTGCCATTCGAAGGTGAAGAAATTGATATGTTTGGTTCAACTTTAATCACTGCAGGAGCATCTGCGTGGGCTTGGTACAAGCATAACTTTGTTGGTAAGAAAGGTAAGAAGCAAAAAGAAGCTCTTGAAGAGAAAGGATTGAAGTAACATGACAGTAGCTCTTCAAACATTAATTGATCGATCCGTCCGCAACATCGGCAATGTACACGAAGCAGTTAAAAGTCGCGTGGTCGAAATTATCGAGAAGGCCTATGAAGAGAACATATACGTTCAGTTCTCTTCTGGGTACCGTTCGTTTGAACGACAAGCTGATATATTCGGGCAAGGTCGTCCTTGGTACACATGGAATGGGAAGAACTGTGGAAGCAATGGCAATGTAGTTTCAAATGCCATGCCAGGGCAAAGTGTCCACAACTACGGATTGGCTGTGGATTACTTCCTTACTACCGACGATGGCCAAGATTCTATTTGGACTGTCAACCACAACTGGAAGCGCGTAGCAGAGATCGCAAAAGGGTTAGGTTTTACGTGGGGAGGGGATTGGACTTCCTTCAAGGACTACCCTCACTTAGAGCTCACGGGCGGGTTAACCTGGCGTGATTTGAAAGCAGGGAAACGACCTACTCATTTATTGAATGAAGCACGTCCTAGTGATGGATTATTAGAGAATGGCGATTCAGGAGACGAAGTAGAGAAGCTGCAGAAAGACTTGTTAGCTCTAGGTATAGATCTACCTGTTTATGGTGCTGACGGTGACTACGGAGATGAAACCGAGAATGCTGTGTTTAAGTTTCAAGAGAAGCATGGGTTGAAGCAAGATGGTATCGCTGGCGAACAAACACTTAAAGCTATCAAGGAGGCGTTATGTGTGCAGGACACTGGATTCAAGGATGTAGGGGAAGACCATAGCCTGAAAGATGAAATCAAGCTCGCTAAAGAATGCGGCGTGACCTCAGGGTTTCCTGACGGAACTTTTCGACCAAATCAAACAATGACCCGAGCAGAAGGGGCAGCCTTTGTTGCTCGTGGAATTGAGTACGTTTTAAAACAATTGAGTAAATAACACAAAGCCCTCGCTATTAATCTAGCGGGGGCTTTTTTTCTTTGTGGGAGGCAGCGTCATTTTAGCGATGAATGGCTTTACGACTTCTCCTCCTGATCTAATAACATTTATAGCGTGAAAGCTTTTTAGTTTAATAGCATGCTCTACGGTGATTGGCGCAATCTCCTCTGCTAGATCACTGAATGTCTTTTTGGAAGATGGGTACAAATGATAATGGGGTCCAGCTGCCTTGATGATCTCAGCCAAGTCTCGAGGGATTTGCTCCCAAGAGTGGAACATCCAACAATAAGCGTATCTCCAATAGCGCGATTCAACAGCAGCGCTTTTCCAAAGCTTTGTGCTCTTATTAAATTGGTGAGGCTCATCGAATACGATTTTGTAAGGGAAGCGATCCTTTTCTTCTCTTAGAGTCATAGCCAGGTCTAACTTAGTAGATAGCAAGTTGACGATAATCTCGACACCTTCTTTGCCTAATAGATCTTTAGGGACATCGATCACACACGCTTTTCTCTGACTCGTAATCTCCACCAGATCAAGACCTTCTTCACATTCCATACACTCATATAAATATTCGTCTCCTAAGATCGTGTCTAAGCGATTATATATAGGCGAAAGTATCTGCGCTCGTTTTCCTTCGCTCATTTCATTCAAGTCCAATAGGGTGGTTTTGTGAAGAGGGTTTGTTAAGGATTCTGCTGCTTCTGTTCTGTACTCTTTATCTTCAAGTATCCGAAGAATTTCCGATAACCTTCCTGTCTGCATTCCCATAACTGCCGCCCTTAAATATCTGCTTGTTTGAGCTCCTGTTTCATCAGTAGTGGTGTTAAAGAAAGAGAGAACGGTATTTGCAAGTCTGTTTTTTGCCTTCGAGCTGTGCTTAACCTCTCTCCAGTCAAGACTAATTGGTATCTCCCCGAATTTGATCTTTATGATCTTATCTTCTGGAAGGCCTGCTTCAAGTTCCTTTCTTATTTGCCCGTCTTTCGGATCGATGGCTAAACCTCCAAAGTTGTTTCTTACTGACTCAACTAGTAGATTACCTCCAAACCCAGCTGTCTTACCTGATCCCATAGCACCAACTACGATCTGTGGTAAGCAGATTTCATCGTGGTTTTTCGCTGGCATATAAACAGTTTGCTTTTTACCTTTGAATGTAGCTTCACCTAAGAGGTACCCATCTTTCTTCAGGGAATCCGGGATATCCGTCTCTTTACCAGATACCGTTTCAATTATTTTGTATTCATCCTGCAAGGCGCGTTGTGGCAACTTAATAAAATGAGCGATCTCTGGCGCGGTTAGGATCTGGCGTTTTCCGAACATAAATGGAACTGGAATGTGGTGGCGCTCAATGTCCTCGATAAATCTTTTGTTTTTGTTGGGCTTAACCATCTTATCTTTCACCTCATTGTCCTGGTCTAATTGTTTGATCGCTAAGGAGATGCCTCGAGCGATTCTGCGCTTTCTTCTTTCATCTGATGATTGAACTACCACACGTAATACAAAATCAAAGCCGAAGTGGCCAGACTTCATTTCAGTAGATTTACTAAATTCTTTTTTGTTCCAACGTTTAGGAGGTTTCTTTTCGAATTCATCACGCTCTCGATCTGCGTCCTTATACCACTCTTCTTCAGCAGATTGGAAGCCAAACTGAATAAATACACGATCATTACGCTGCATAAATCGAGATATTTCTAAAATTTCTTCAAGTGGTACCTGTTGCATGGATCGGTCTGTCTTCAACGAAAGAAAGAAAGGGTATTTTAGTTTGAAGTTTAAGCACACACTTTTATCTGGATCCATTCTTCTAGGCGATTTATCCTGAAGTGTGACATCCTTCCACACTACCTGGGCTTGCTGTTTGATGGCATCCACTAATTCTGTGTTAGTGGTGATGAAGGTTTTGTAAGATTTAGGTGTAATTTCCGTTTCAAAGAAGACTCTCTCAGGATTGTTTATAGTTCCTTTCTTCCAACGTTGAACGATCTCTTCGTAAGTGTCAGCTAGAGCATCAGCGAATTGATCAACCTTTGAGTTTTTAATTGTCGAATGAGGCATGATTTGAAATGTTTGGTAGGGAGATGGTTGCTTTATTGTCTGCTGCAGCTTAGTCAGCGTTAAAGGAACTTCCTTGTTATTAAAAGTACACTTAAATTCAGGAGCAGGAGGGGCGATCTCCTGCTGTTTATGGTGCAAGTTCACATTGACACAAGAACTTTGCCAGGTTAATTCCAATTAGAGCACCTCCAAGATAGTTTTAATACCTCTCATGATGTTTACGGTCGTTCCTTCTGGGGCTTCTACTGTCTGGTACAGAGCATATGTGACTCCGCTAATAAATCCAAATATAAGACCTGCAAAGAATCTCATCGACTCATCACATCCTTTATACCGCCCGTTTGCACATCCTTAAATGCTTCGAGTAAGGCATCATTTAAAGTCATGGCGATGATAGCGAATAGCATAATGGCTGCTGGAGCTAGGAAAACCCCACCACAATAAAAGCTGTTGTTTTAAGGGTGACAGTCCCCCAGCGTTTCCTAACGGCCAACAAAGCTAATCCGGCAATAATTGCAAGCACGCCTAAACCTAAAGCCATGGATTGAAACTCGTAAATTAAAGGCTGTAGCTGTTCGTAAAATGAAGATGCGTGAACATCCTTTGCCATTAAACTTGCTGATGCCGTCCAGAACCCGATGGCCATAGTGCGCAGTTTTGGGTTACCCCATTTAGCAACAATGACCTCCTCGTGACCATTTTCGTTTCTGTGTTCTGTGTCATACCAGAACTGACCATTAATTTTAACAATCATAATAAATCCTCCTTCTTTTGAATAATTTCTTGATGATCGTAAACACTAAGACAAAAGACATAAGTTGAGAGGTGAGATAAATGCCCTTTGTACTAATAGCAGGAGGAATTGGCCTTATTGTTTTCAGCCAACTTCCCCTTTAATGAATGAGCTCCGTCTAAAGACGGGGCTTTTAACGTTGATACTTACTGAGTATATCCAGTGGAGACTTCTTGGTTTTAGGTTCAGGCTTCTTGCTGCTAAATAGATCGATACTAGCGCTTGATGTATATTGATCATCATCCTCTTGAACCTCTAGGGATGATTGTTGTTCCTGAATCAACTTCTCAATCTTATTTAGTCGAGCCTTATACATCGATAATCCTGTGATCATTGTCAGGACTTTACCTTTCTGATTGTGGTATATCCCTTCATAAATGAAAGTCGGGTGATTGTTGAAGCACGAGAATATATCCTTTTGAGACATGTAATCCATCAGGGTGTTTTGCGCATCGAATATAATTCCGGCGCTCATGATTTTGTTGTGTTCAGGGGGCACAAATGCTGATTGGTTCCAGGAGTCTTGAATTTTTTTAATGACGCTTTCGGCAGAAATATTCATTTCTCCATTAAGCTGCGTTAAATCAACTTCCGCAATAAGACCTACACCCTTAGTTTTCAAAATTTCCAATAGGTCTTTTTTATCTAACACTCCGTCACTGGAATGTTTTTTGGTGTACTCATACATCCGGTCAAACAATGACACAACTTTCTCATTCATTGTTTGATAGAGCTGATGTTTTCCGTAGTGTTTACGAGCCTTTTGATTGTCGATAGGGAATACAGCAACATCCTGACCTGAGAGTTCTTCTGATGTTTTTAGTGCGTTATATTGACTGATCATGGACTCTGAATAATCAGGTAAGATCGGGCAAGCGACAATAACCTTGTTTGGCATTATTGACGAAAGAAAATCTGTTAATAGCGGACCCACACCCGAGCCAGTTCCTCCGCCAGTCGAGAAAGGCACCACTATAACTTCAACAGCTGGTGTAGAGAAGTTGTTAATCACAAACTCCTGGATCATCTCAATATTGTGTGACATGAGCTTAATTGCATCGTCTCGTTTTTTACCAACACCTTCAGATCCTACTAACTTCAATTTTTGATCGATCTGGTCCAATGATTCTAAATCACGTTGCGAATAATTAATGGCAATAGAACGATATCCAATTTTAGCTGCATGATTTGCAATGTTTCCTCCTGCCTGACCTACACCTAGAAAACCGTACATTTAATCATCTCCTTCTTTAGAATAGAAATTTATATCTAAATTTTTTTCTAATGCAATCTTTCCGTATCTTGTGATGAACACAGCGTGCTGCTTTCCGTCTACCAAGACATCAATGAAGTTTAATGCCTCTAATCGATGGATGGATTTTTTGAATTTGTACTCAGTCAAGTTACTGATCAAGGATAGTTCCTGTTTGGTAATGGCCTTGAATGATACGTCTGATTCACGCTCATATAAAATAGCCAGTAAGTTCATGTCATTAATGGTTAGACTGGATAAAATGTGATAGAAGTACTGTTCCAACTTTTATTTCACCTCCTAAAATTTCTGAAGATTTTTGTACTGGTTCAGAAATGCGTCGAAGATTTTTGTTGTTCTTGATATATCTTATTGGCGATTTATTAAAATTATGTATATTTACATAAAAAAACTATAGAAATGTTTATAAAGGTATATGTACATAAGAATAGAAATTTATAAGTGGTGATGAATATGGAGATTAAAGTAAATCTTAATGAACCCATCAAGAAGTCTGGGGTGAAGAAAAAGCATATAGCGAAAGAATTGGGGGTGAACCAGAACACATTGTCTGCCTGGATCAGCGGAAGAAGTCCAATCAGTTTAATTAATGCAGCTCGTATTTCAATCATGATCGGATGTGATCTGAATGATCTTATTGAAATTGAGCAATAAAAAAGCGCCTTTCACCTTTTTTGAGGCGAAAAGCGCTGCGGGTGTACTTTGGCCCAGGGTCGCTTGAGCGTAGCACCTTGCGTGCGTTACGCTAAAGCTTATGAGGGCGACCGATAAAATATGCAGGTACACATAAAAAAATATAGATATATGTATAATTTTTTGCGCCTTACGACAAAATAAAGCTAACATCAAATCGAAAGGCGTGTTTTTTATGTTTTTAATTTTAAGTTTAATTGTTGGCGTGATTGTCGGTTATAAAATAAACGATGTAAAAAGAAAGCTAAATAACGGGATTAACTTTAATGTTTGCGGGATGACAGTATCAATAAACAAAGAAGAAGAGAAAGAAAATTCTGTAGTGGATATAAAGGAAAAGAAAACAGAAAAACAATCCCCAGCTCCAAAGAAACAGAGCCAGGGTCAGTGTGAAGTTTGTGAAGGAGAAAATATGTATATCGCTGGAACAAAGAATTTAATTCCATGTCCTGGTTGTGGACGCAACAAAGAAAAGTTTAAGACGAAAATAGGGTGAACATGTATTTTTGGTGCTTGTGAACCAAACGGGTTCCCCGGTTTGAGTAACAGACACCAAAATGGGTTATTGGAATATAATTTCCACTATTTTGATTCGATCTTTTTTCCGTTTTCCTTCTTGTCTTTCAATAAGTATGCTGTCGATGGTTAGTTGTAAAAGTTGTTTCTTTTCAACATCACTAAGCTTTTCCCAGTTCTGTATTTGATCGCTTAACATTTGGATTATGCCAGGATCTACTGCTTGATCTTCCGTATTAACATTAAGTTCATCCATTTGAGATTGAATGGAATCTTCTTTTTTCTGCTCTTCATTCATTCTGGAGGTGAACTCATCATCGCTTATCATGTCGTTCGCCCAGGCGTATTGCCATTTTTTACGACGGTCTTTGATCTTATTTAATTCTTTCTTGAGGTTTTTCGGCTTTTTTTGTCACGATTATCTTTTTCTTCGTCATCGTCTAAAGATTGATTTAACTCCTGGTAAAGGTCCATTCTCTTGAAATATTCAATAAAATTATGGATGACAATGTTCTCAGATATGCTAGGGAAGTCACACGCTTTCCAGTTAACCCCTCTACATCTATAGGATTTATAGCGGGCTCCGTTATCTTTATTTGTGTTGGATCTACCAATAAACCCTCTTCCACATTTAGGGCACTTTAATATTCCAGAGAATATATAATCGCTTGTGCCTTGCCTTCCGTGAACAGATCCTCTTGATTTACGAATTGCTTGAGCTCGATCAAACACCTCTGGTTCGACGATTGGCTCTACCGCATTATCGACTGTAAAATATTGATCTTGATTAACTCTAACTCCCCATTGCATAGAACCTTTATAAATTGGGTTTTTAAGCATGTAACGAATTCGGGTGTCTCTCCAATGTTTCCCGGATGGAGAAGGGTATCCTTCTTTCGTTAAAATTGCTGCAATTCCCACGTCACCATTTCCTTCTAGATATAATTCAAATGCTCTACGGACGATGGAAGCTTCTTCTTCGTTAATCTGCAGATCCCCGTCTATATAATCAAATCCGATTGGAGCATTGCTTCCATGCCATTGTCCACGTCGCACCTTTTCGGCCATCCCCATGCTTACACGTTCGCCCAGGTTTTCTCTTTCCCATTGCGCAAGAGCTGCTACGAGCGTAATAAATAACCTTCCCATAGCTGTTGTGGTGTCATAAACTTCCGTGGCACTTTTAAACTTACAATTATTTTTTTCGAAAGCATCCAACAGGTGGTAAAGATCTAGAACGGAACGTGTTAAACGATCCAGTCTATAAACGAGAACAACATCAATGGTCCCTTCCTCTATATCTCGCAGCATGCGATTAAGTTCAGGTCGATTTGTATCCTTAGCAGATATACCTTCATCAACGTATATACCTTCAATATCCCATCCCTGGGATAACGCATAGGCGCTTAATCTTTCTTTTTGCCCTCCTATTGAGAATCCTTCTTTCACTTGTTCTTCCGTTGAAACTCTTACGTATAAAGCACACTTCATGTAAACATTACCCCCATAATGATTCTTAACTAATATAAGAAGCCACCTTCTGTATACATTTTCTGTATACACTGTAATGGTTTTGAACAATAGCCATTAATTGTGTAAGGACATTAGAAAAAAATATATTTACACTTAAGATATGGAAATCATTTTATCTCAAGCAAACTACTACTTTAGCAAAATAATACGAACAAGATGTAGATTTTTAAGAGTCCACCAGATAACTAGGACCAATGGCCATTATGTTTGCTATGGTCTTTATAAATGTAAGAACAGAATGACCATTAAAAAAATCATACTTAACTACGATGGCAGGTTGCTCAGCTACGAGTGATCTGCCTTATTTTGTCGCAAATTGTCGTATTATAGGAGAACTGTGTAACGGATTAAAAAAGATATAGGAAAATTGTGTTTTTTTGTGTTATATTGGAATTAATAAAAAAACAAGAACATTTGTTCGTGTTGGAGGGGCATTTATGGTCAGTGATAAAGACATCATTCCAAACAAGGCGCGCATCGACATTAAGAAAGTAATTGATTTCATTGGACTACCTATTGAAGAGATCGAATATGAGCTATCAAGAAAAAGGTGATTGAAGTAAAAAGTTCAAGCTATTAAACAAACACGCTCCTGGAAGGGAAGCGTGTTTATTCTTTGCTCATATAAGCTTTGATAATTCTAAAAAGTCTTTCAGTCTCTTCTTCTGATAAAGGTTCGTCTCCCCAGGCTAGTTTATAATGCTTCAGATCTTCAATATCCATTTTACCTGACTTAATGTTTTCAGCCGTTTCTTCTTCTACTGTGTATTTCGGCTTATCCGATCTACCTAACAGATAGTCTGTTGTAACCTCAAAATAATCAGCTAACTTTTCGAGAGTTTCATAATCTGGTTGCCTTTGCCCTTGTTCGTACATACCATACGTTGTTCGAGCAATGCCGATGATCTCAGCCAGTTCCCCTTGCTTTATTTTTGATTGTTTCCTTAGTTGAGACAATCGTTTCCCAAGCATTTTAATTCCCTCACAGTCTCTTTTCAATTATCTCTATTATAACTCCACAATTAGTGGCAATAAATAAATGCTACAAAAAGTGGAATAATATATTGACATTCCACATAACGTGGCATATAATTTGAA
>SDGX01000019.1_pt1 | contig 8847 bp, 17 predicted proteins | sample 2873821 | NCBI WGS metagenome assembly SDGX01 (sample SAMN08132707, study PRJNA421101) | viral metagenome | isolation source: viral fraction magnesium sulfate-rich | place: Spain: Penahueca Lagoon, Toledo
GTTGTAAACATCGATATTGCCAAAGGGTTTTATAGCAGTTGGATTGATGATCTTGTCAAAAGGGTTGAAGATGATGTTAAGAAACAACCCATTGTAATAGGAGATTACACACCTAAGTATTTAAGATAAATGAAATCTTTTAACGTATATAAATTTAATTAAGGAGATGTTTAATAATGAAAAACGTACAAAATGGACTAACGGAAACTAAATACACAGAAGTCTACCATGAAGAAGATTTTAAATTTAATGCACCACATCATTTCAAAGTTGTATCTAGTGAAGATGATCTTATTGGTGAAAAAGTATTAGGACAAGTTGATTTTCAAGAAGGTGCGATCAAAGAACATGGAGTTAATGGAGTAACCAATGAAGACTTAATTGCTATGGTTGTCACAAGGCTAGAACACTTCCAAAATAGTGACTTTCGTTGTCGAGAGAATGCATTAGCTTTAACAAAATTAGAAGAAGCACTTCTATGGTTGAAGAAACGAACATCGGACAGAGAAGCAAGAGGAGTCGAAGGTAAACATATAAAGTAATCTACATAATAAAAAGGAGAGGCGATTAAACCTCTCCTGTAACTATCTAATGAATATTATTTTGTTGATCCATTTGTTCTTGTGCCATTTTAACAAGACGAGAAGTTATCTGTCCGCCAATTTTCCCTGCTTCTCGTGAAGTCATGTCAGCATGAATTTCAATACCTAATTCGTTAGCAATTTCATATTTCATTTGGTCAAGAACATTTTCAGACTGTGGAACTACTAATTTGTTATTGTTGTTAGTTTGGTTGTTTAACATATTAATCACTCCAATTTGTTATTCAGTCTGTGTTGATGACTGTAAGTCAATTATAGCGTGGATTGATGAGTAAATCATTATGGGGTAAATGGAGATATTGATTATTTATAACAAAAATGTAATTATATCTATTGACTCTTTATATAATTGCATTTACAATATAATATGTAAGCAATTAATTGAGCGAAGGGAATGATGCTTATAGAATGGAAGGCTAGAAATGACACCCCGTTTAGTGGAAAAGTTAAGGATTACATAGCAGAGACAAGATATATTCCTGATATGGACTTGTTTCTGAATCCAACTTCAAAAGTTGTACATGATCCTTATTTACTTTCCAATATGAAAGAAGCGTCTGACAGAGTGATTGAAGCAATTAAAAATCAGGAGTTAATCTGCATTTATGCAGATGTTGATCCCTGATGGAATTTTATCAACAGTTATTGTTTATGATTACATTAAACGTAAATTAGGTGGAAATGCTAAGATTTTATTTCACCAAAGGTCAGAAGGGCATGGAGTTCAAGAAGACAAAGTTCCAGAAGAAACAGATTTACTACTTATTTTAGACTCTTCATCAAATGAAGTTGAAGCATGTAAGAATTTATCTAATAACATGGACATTGTCATTATTGACCACCATATTGTTGATGAGGAAAATCCACATTGCATTTTGGTGAATCCTCAAAACGATAACTATCCAAACAAGAATATTTGCACTGGAGTTTTAGCATTTAAATTTGTGGAGACTTTAGACTTCCACTTTAAAAAGGTAGATGTGCATAATTATATTGACCTTGTAGCGGTGACATTACTAGCTGATTCAATGGATTTATCTGTAATGGAGAACAGATACTTCGTTTATGAAGGAATGAAAAACATAAGAAATATTGGATTGCACGCTCTAATCAAGTCCAAAAAGAAAACTCCAGACCAAGTTGATTCAAACTTTCTCAACTATCAGATTATACCCGTCGTTAACACAACTACAAGGAATGATGAGATTGAGAAGGCATTTAAATTATTCTTACAACAAGACTTTAAAACAGCTAAGAAAATGGCAGATTGGATAGTTAAGGAGAATGAGGCAAGGAAAGAAAAGGTTAAAGAGTTGGTTGAGTATTATAAAACTATCATGTATAACGGCAAGGTTATTGTGGTCGTGACCGACAGAGCGTCTAAAAATTATAACGGCTTGTGTGCTGCCATGCTTTCGGGGGAGTTTAAGAAGCCTTGTCTCGTTTTACAAGATTTAGGCGATACGTATGAGGGAAGTTTAAGGTCGTATGCAGGCTTTGACATGCTAACATTTATGAAAAATTGTGTTTATTCTACTTTTGCTGCTGGTCATGCCGAAGCCTGTGGCTGTGGTATTAAAGCAGAATACTATGATAAGTTTATCTCTTACGTTGAAGACGGACTATCTGAAATCTCATTTGATCCAGTGATAAAATATGATATCGAGATTGATGAAGATGACTTAGGTGATGTGTTTGAAGAAGATAAACCTAACTTTGAACTTGTAGAACAGATTCAAGAAATTGATTATGTAAGTGGTAAAGGATCTGATCCGATTACGATTAGAATCAATAGTGTTGTAATTGGAGATAGAAAATTATTTGGCAAGGACAAACATACAGAAATCAACGCTCAACATTTCACCATGAAGAAATTTAATGATAATGAATATGGTGAAGAGTTGGGGGATTTCGATGTTTTGGATGTTGTAGGCAATATCAACATTAACGAATTCAGAGGTAAGAAAAGTATTCAGTTAATGATTGAAGATTATAAAGTGCATTAAATATTTAAGGGAGATGATTTATTGGAATTTTTACCAACTAAGTTTGTAACAGAGTACGTGAAAGAAAACCCACAACCATTAAATGAGTTGGGTGAGTTTGTTTACTATCGTACATATTCTCGATTCTTACATGATAAAGGTCGAAGAGAGTATTGGCACGAAACTGTAAAACGTGCGATTGAGTACAACATGGCACTAGAGTACAAGCATATGAAGAAAATTGGTTATAAAATTAATCTTAAAGCCATGCGAGATGAAGCGAAACAATTATTTAAAAACATCTATCATACTAAGCAGTTTCCATCAGGACGAACAATGTGGGTTGGGAATGCTAACGAGGTTGTAAATAAAGACTTTGTATTAGGTAACTTCAATTGCTCTTTCCTTAACATTGAATCATGGGAAGATTTAGGTGATCGTTTTTTACTTGCTTATGGTTGGCACAGGAGTTGGCTTTAAGTCAACTAAGAAAATGGCTTCTAAAATGCCAAAGATTCGCACTAATATCAAGACACTCCATTCTGAGTACAATCCCGTTCCAGTAGAGCAACGTCTTGAGGATACTCAAGTAACTAAGATGGAAAATGGTTTTGCTAAAATTTATGTAGGGGATTCAAAAGATGGTTGGGTTCAATCCTTACGTGAATATTTTAAACTTCTAACTGAAAAAGAAAATGAAAACATTCATACTATCAAAGTAAGTTATAATAGTGTTCGCCCTAAAGGTGAAAGACTTAAAACTTTTGGTGGTACAGCATCAGGGTATAAACCACTAAAAGAAATGTTTGAAGGCATCGACAATGTTCTTAAAAATAAGATTGATGAATACTTAAACCCAATCGAGGTAGATGAAAATGGTTACGGTACAATTAGACCTGTCCATATCTTAGATATTGGAAATCTAATTGGTGCTAATGTAGTTGTAGGAGGAGTGCGAAGAACGGCTGAGATATTCCTGTTTGACGCTGATGATTACGAATGTCTTTTAGCTAAATACGGGATTAATGGTTTGTGGACTCAAGATCAAATTAAACATCATAAATATATTGGTCAACTATTGGAGAAAAAAGGCATTAAGCCTAAATGGTTTGACAACATTCAAAAAGAAGGTGATGGTCGATTTAATTTAGATCATCGTAGAATGAGCAACAACAGTGTTGCCTTTGAGGAGAAACCAACAAAAGATGATTTACATTTACAGTTTGCTTTATTACAGGGTGAAGGAGAGCCTTGCTTTGTAAATCTTGAAGAAGCTAGACGCAGACGACCAAACGCAGAAGGACTAAACCCTTGCGTGGAAATAATTTTAGATTCTTACGGTGTCTGTAACTTAACCACAGTAAACCTTATGCAATTTGTTAAAGAATCTAATGGTTCTTACGGATTGGATTTAGAAGGATTGCTTGAAGCACAACGACTCTCAGCAAGAATTGGACTACGTATGACATTGGCTAAACTTGAATTAGATCATTGGGATAATGTTCAACAACGTGACAGACTAATCGGAACATCTTTAACTGGTTGGAAAGATGCTATTTCCTTACTAGACTTCACAACAGACCAAGAGCATGAGTTAATGCGACAAATGAAGAAGGCAGCTAGAAACGCTGCAGATGAATATGCGAAAGATTTACGAGTTTCTTCCCCACTGTTATCTACAACAGTTAAGCCAGAAGGAACATTATCACAAGTAGCTGGTGGTGTATCTAGTGGACTGCATATGAATCATTCACCTTATTATATTCGTCGTATCCGTATTAACTCCAATGATCCATTGGTTAAAGTTGCTCACGAGTTAGGGTGGACTATTAACCCAGAAGTGGGAACACAAGGTAATACGCTTGAGGAAAAAATGGATAATGCTCGAACATTAGTGATTGATTTCCCTGTAAAAAGTGGAGCAACAAAGAACAAAGGCGATATTTCAGTGGAAGAACAGTTTGATACTTATTTCAAATTCCAAAAACAATATACTGAACACAATTCTTCTAACACAATCACAGTCAAACCTCATGAATGGGAGAAAGCAGAAGAAATTGTTTATGAAAATTGGGACGATTTTGTAGGGGTTTCATTCTTGTCTTATGATGGAGGGACATATCAATTAGCACCTTATGAAGAAATTACAGAAGCACAATACAACGAATTGAAGTCGAAAATGAAGCCTTTTGATTCATCAATTTTACATAAGTATGAAGAGTCTGAGACAGAAGCAGATTTAGAAAATATGGAAGCATGTGCTTCAGGCGTATGCCCGATTAGATAATAGGAGGAATTAAATTTGAAACTAACAGTAATCTCGCAAAACGGTTGTAATCCTTGTACTATGGTAAAAAATCATTTAGATAGTCTAAATGCTGATTATGACGTTATTAATGTAAGTGAAGATAAGGATGCTATCGAAAAATACAATATTATGAGTACACCAGTAACACTTGTTTTAGATGGTGATGAAGAAATCGCTAGAGTGTCAGGTTTTAAACCAGACGATTTAGAAGTTTTAGTTGATCAACTTTAAAAACACTTGGGGAGATTAAGTTCCCCCCTCTTTAATTACTTATATTAGGAGGAATTATAACTTGCAAATTAAGATTAAATTTTTTGATGATGAATTAACAAAGGTAAATAAAATTACTCAAGGTGATTGGATTGATCTTCGTGCTGCAAAAGACGTGAATTTAGCACAAGGCGAATTTCAACTAATTCCACTTGGAATTGCAATGGAATTACCAGAAGGTTATGAAGCACACGTTGTACCACGATCAAGCACATTTAAGAAACACGGTATTATCGAAACAAATAGTATGGGTGTAATTGATGAATCATATAAAGGCAATGATGACCAATGGTTCTTTCCAGCTTATGCATTACGTGAAACTAAAATTGAAAAAGATACACGTATATGTCAATTTCGCATTGTTGAAAAGATGCCACCAGTTAACTTTGTGGAAGTTGAGGAATTGAAAAATGAAAACCGTGGCGGTCATGGCTCAACAGGATCTAAATAAATAAACATCAAAGAGGTTATGGGGAAATTTTTCTTCATAACCTTTAGTTTTATGGTTGACTTTTGCATTAATTACAATTACAATATAATTAACAACAAATTAAAGACATAAATGAGGGCTTTTATTCGATATTGAAGGAGGTGTTTAGTTGTTCGGATTCAAAAGGAAGAAGAGGTGTTTTCACGATTGGACGATGATTGATTATGAAAACTTTGTAGATAGTTCGTTAGGTGTTACAGAATATATTGTATTAGGTTGTAAGGAATGCTCAGAAACAAAAAGTGTTGATCCTATAGAATATAGAATGATGCAAAAGGTTGGTTTAATCAAATAAAACAAATGTTGTATTGGAAAAGGAGATGATTGAATGATTCCGAATTATAAAGTATGGGATAAAGAAGAAAACCAAATGTACGAACTGGCAAGTTTAAACTTTCCTCTGTTTAGCTCAAGTGGAAAAGATTTGTCCGTGGTAAGTAAGGAAGATACTGAAGTCTCTGAATGGAGGTCAATGGATCAAGTAAAGTTACTTCAATATATCGGAATTCTAGATATGAATAAAAATGAAATGTGTGAAGGAGATGTTATTAAAATTACCTACGACACTGCTTGGTCGGACAATGAATTTGAATATTACGAAGTAAAATATTGTGACTATGAAGATTATCCAGCTTTTGATTTGAAACCTTGGATTGATTGTGAGATGAATTCATTAAGCTGGTTGAAGAGTGAAAGTGATCCATCTGTTATCAAATATGAGGTAGTCGGTAACGTTTATGAAAATCCAGAGTTGTTTAATGAGTTCAAATCATAGTTTTATGGGGTGATTAATTGTACAAAGGGTTTAATATAAAGCAAATTAAAAAGTTTAAATGTAGGGTCGGTAATAAGTATGGAGAAGTGGTTGGTGCGTTCATGGAAACTTTTGAACATAAGTGCATTCACAAGGCATATCATGTCGAGTTCGAAGATGGAACTATGGATACATTTAAGTCTGATCAGGTAGAAAGAGTTAAATAAATTTAGCATTTTAATGGAGGTGAGATGATGTTTAGCGATACTGATTACGGATATAACGTAGGCGATATTATTTATATGCCTTACATGTCAGATGTACCAGTAGGTTTTTATGAAGTTACAGCAATCAATCCATTGTGGATAAGCAACGATAGTGATGGAAGTTATAACAGCCAATATTATGATTTAGATGGTATTAAGCTAATCTGTAAAAATTGGGATAGGGCAGACACTTAATAAATGACTTATTTTAAGGGAGGTGTGAAAATGAACGAAAACATGAAATTAAGAAAGAAATTACACGATTTGTGGGCAGGGATTGATGGCGATATCGATCATGGAGAATGTTTCTATGACTTTGAAATGTTTAAGGAATTCTGTGAAAGATTGGATGAATTAAAAGAAACTGCTCTATATTACTACGAATCTAATCGTGAAGAAATAAAACAGGAAGAATTAGATTAATTTAAAATTCTCATTTTAAAGGAAAGGAGTTGACCGAATGTTTGCTTTCGCAGGAGGGATGTTATTTACATTAATGTTGTGGGTAATAAGCAACACAAGAACCGAAAGTCAAGTTTCCAAAAAAGCTGATAATCATGGTTCGATATTTGTGGATGGGAGATATTTAAAAGTTTTACCAGAATCAGACTATATACTTATAAAAGAAAAACTCTAAACTATGGGAAGAGTTCAAGAATGATCAAGTGCGATAAAGTTGTAATTTTAATGTAACACAAATAATTACAAATACAATGTAAAGGAGTCGAGTTAAATGTTTATCTCGTATTCAACAAAGGAGGAAGAAGTAAACAATGACATAGAACTAATCTACACAGTAAATATAATTTTAGACGGAGAAAAATATCACTATGAAAGTTTAACACCAATCACAGTGAATGAAGTTAAAAAGAAAATTAGAACGATTGAAAATTTACATAAGTTTGGAGGTAATGGTCAATGAAACTTAAACTTAAGAAACGATGGTATATCGAAAGCGATAAGTATTGTTACATGATTAAGCAATATACAGGTAAATATGATAAGCAAAGACCAGATGTTGAATTATATAATGTTCATGGTTATTTTCAAACTTTGCAAGGTGCGTTGAAGAAATGGATGTCAATGAACATTAAAGAGGTTGGGGAAGTTACTGCAGCAGAATTAATGGAACAATTACAAGTCATCGAGAATAAAATTGATAAATTGGAGGTTGAATGATTGAATAATTATGATTTACAGTTACAAGACAACTTAGAACAGATCAAAAAATCAGAGTGGGTTAAAGATAACCGAGCAAAATGGAAAGACGGATCAGATGTTTATACAAAACGTATCCTTCATGTAGTTAATCGTTATGATTTGTCTAAGGCGTTTCCAGCAACGACACTTAGACCAACTGCTTTAGGAGGAGGGTTTAAGGAAGTAGATTGGATTCATAGAAAGAAATCCAACAATGTTAACGACTTAGGAATGAAGATTTGGGATGATTGGTCAGACGAAGAAGGAAGTATTGGTAAAGGATACGGATACCAAGTCAACAAACCTGGTTTTTGGATATGACAGTCAAATTGATTATATATTAAATGAAATTAAACGTAACCCATCTTCAAGACGTTTAATTGTTGAGATGTGGAATGTTAATGAATTACATGAAATGAATCTTGTTCCTTGCTGCCACCATCTTAATTTTAGTGTAGACAATGGTAAATTACATTTACTCCTTAAACAAAGGTCGAATGATTGTATCGTAGCGAATAATTTCAACGTTGTGGAGTATGCCCTACTTGTACATATGGTAGCACGTCACACGAACCTAGAAGTTGGTACTCTAACTCACGTCATAACAGACCTGCATATTTACAACAAACATGTAGAACAAATGGAGACACTTCTATCGAGAACACCATACGAAGCACCTCAACTATGGATTAATCCTAACATTAAAGATTTTTACGATTTCAAAATTGAAGACTTCAAACTACTAAATTATGAACACCATCCACAAATTAAACGTCCAGAGGTGGCGGTATAATGCCAATCTCATTGATCTGTGCTATGGGAGTAAGAGGAGAAATTGGCTATAGCAACACATTACCTTGGGAAATTAAAGAGGATCTTAAACACTTTAAACAAATTACAACCAATCAATTTGTGGTTATGGGAAGAAAAACTTACGAATCAATTCATGACAAACTAGGTAAGCCGCTACCT
>SDGX01000020.1_pt1 | contig 8838 bp, 6 predicted proteins | sample 2873821 | NCBI WGS metagenome assembly SDGX01 (sample SAMN08132707, study PRJNA421101) | viral metagenome | isolation source: viral fraction magnesium sulfate-rich | place: Spain: Penahueca Lagoon, Toledo
GCTGCTACGGCGGGCTCGAGGGTGTAGGTACTCTCGAGCAAAGGCGCGTGGAATCAAAACAAAGCGGTGCTTCGCACGGATGGAAGCGAATCCCGATAGGACTCACATACCAACCCTGAGGAAACCCGGATCGGTAGGGAACGACGCGCCGCGGTTTTGGGCCGCGGCTCGCCGGTCGCGCTCACTCTGTTTCTTGCAGCAAGGTGAACGCATGACGAGATACCATAGCGAGCGGCATGTAAGTTCCGCTCAACGAACTGGAGAATCGAACGGCAACCGACACACCACACGACGCGACGAACCATGAGTCGGCGCGAGATCCGCCCGCGGATTCCACGCGGGTTCGACAACCGGGTCAAAGCGCGGTACACACCGACCGGCGAACTGTACGAGGTGTTCCGCGGTCCCGCGACCGGGAAGATACACCTTTGCCCCAAGGGTTCGAGCGAGGTAAAGCAGGTTCTACCGGAGCGAGACGCCGGCGAACTGGAGGTTTTAGAATGAGCACCGACGCGACGACCGAGACCGCGGCCGACGGCTCGAGCGACACCACACACGAGCTGCCGATCGGCGTCGACGGCGCGACCGTGCCGGCACAAGAGATCGTCACCGGCCGCGGGTTCGTCACCGGTAAGAGCGGCGCGGGAAAGTCGAACAGCGTCACGGTGTTACTCGAGGAGCTGTTAGAACTCGGTCTCCCGGCGCTGGTTATCGACACCGACGGCGAATACTGGCCGCTGAAAGATCGGTATGACGTACTCCATGTCGGCGGTGACGGCGACGCCGATACGATCGTCGACGAAAGCGACGCCGACCGGCTCGCCGATCTCGCCGTCGGCGACGGCGTGCCGATCGTACTCGACGTGTCCGCGTTCGACGCCGACACAACAGCCGCGGTCGTCGAGGAGACCGCACGCGCGCTGTTCACGCGGGCGAAGCGCGAGCGCCGCCCGTACCTGCTTGTCGTCGAGGAGATCCACGAGTACCTACCACAGAAAGGCAGTGACGACCTGTCGGAACTCCTCACGGCGGTCGCGAAGCGCGGCCGAAAGTACGGGCTCGGCATACTCGGCGCGTCACAGCGGCCGTCGTCGGTGGATAAGGACTTTATTACACAAGCGAACTGGATGGTTTGGCACCGGCTCACCTACGAGACGGACACCAAGAAAGCCGGGAAGAATCTCGGCAAAGGCTACAAAGAGCCGATAACGGCGCTCGACGACGGCGAAGCGTTCGTACAAGCCGATTGGACCGACGGCGTGACGACCCTGCAGTTCCGTCGAAAGCACGTTCACGACGCCGGTGCGACGCCGGCGATAGACGCGTACGTCGACACGCCGGCCGTACACGACACCGACGCGCTCCTCGAGCGCCTGGAGGGAACCGACGCGGCGGCCGACGCTGGAGACGACGAGACGCCGCGTGACGCCGCTGGAGACGATTCGGAGTGCAACGGGGAGTGTGAGACGGCCGAGCGGCTACGCGAAGACGTAGCGGCGCTCGAGCGCGACGTGCGCCGCGGGAAGTTCCACCGACGCGCTGCCGAACGGCTCGCCGTCGACGTACGGTCGCTCCGCGCCGATCTCGAGGAGGCGGAACACGAACTCCGGTCCGTAAAGGGAGGGCTCGAGGAAACGAAAAGCCGCTGCAGCGAACTCAAGTCGGAACTTGAAGCGTGTCGCGAATCCCAGAGCGTCGCCGAGACCGTCACGGCCACCGACGACGGTCACGCGGCCGTACTCGAGGAGATCGTCGGCGAACAGTTCGGCATTCGGCCGGGTGAACTGTACGACCGCTACCGCGACCGCGTCGACGACCCATACACGAAACGGACCGTTCAACGACGGCTCGGCGAGCTGGCCGACGTCGGTGCTGTGGTGTCGATCGGCAAGAACAGAGGTCGGCGGTACTACCCCGTCCCCGACGGGCTCGAGGTGCCGGACCACGCGACGCCCGCGGAGGTCGTCACCGCCGTCGAGAACGCCGAGACGATGTACGACGTACAACAGGAACTCCGCGTACAGCGCCGGGTCGCCCGCGAGATCGTCGACGCGTTCGACGGTGCGTCGGTCGGCCGTGCGAACGCGAACAACCAAACCGAGAACAACGTTCTCACACCGGAGTTCGACGGTGACACGACGAAAGTCACCGCTCGCGTGCCGGAGCCGTTGATTCGAACTGCTGAACGCGCTGTTGAAGCCGGAGAGTACGCGAGCAAGGCTGAAATGTTCCGGGACGGGTTCCGGTCCGTCGTCGAATCAACCGACGCCGCTACGATCAACGAATGACACTCGACACACTCGACAGACTGAGCGCAAGCATCGAAGAAAAACTACTCGAGGCCGAGCGGGAAGGGCTCGACCGCGAGGCCGTCGCCGATCGCCTTGAGGAGCACGCCGCGGCCGTGCGCAAGGGCCACGCGACGCTACCGGATAACCGCGGTCAGTGGTGGGACGACGTACACGGCGACGAGACCGCCGACAGTGGCCGCGTGCCGGCGAGGAGCGACTAATGGCGACTGCCGACCACCGACACGAGGAGACGGACGCCTATGGCCGGTCTCGAGACGAGTTCGACGACCCGGTGATCGTTCTCAAGGCGCTCAAGTCGAAAGGTCGGATTCACGAACCCGCCGAAAACGGCGCGCGGCCACAGTGTCACCACGGCTCGAGAGACGACGTTGAATGGCGATTCGAGGAACGCGCCAGCGCCGAGCGGTACGTCGACGACTGTACCGTCTGTCGCGGCGAGACTGCCCCGAACGACCAAGCCGGCGAGCTGAAAGAGTGTCCGTTCTGTGGTGACGACGTGAAAGCCGTCCGCTGGCCGGACCACATTCGCGGCTGTTCGGCATAAGCGGCCGCTGCGCTATTCTAGAAGGCTATTTTCGCAACGCAACCCCTTGGTTCGAGAGGGGAGAATCGGGTTCCGCTACTCGATTCGGAGCGAATCGGCGTTGTCGGCTCCTCGAAGGCCCATCCACAGCCAGAGCTTCGCCGCTCGAGCGTCGCGGGTGCCGTCGGCCCACCACGTCGACCGGCCGCCACTTTGCATGTACCACGGGTCGTCGATCGCCGCGTTCGACGAGTTCTCGTACATCCCATCGTCGGCCCACTCCGCGCGCTTGTCGAGCCACGAGCCGAACTCGGCGAAGCCTTCGACCGTCGCGACTTGGTGGGTAGCGTCGCGGGTGTAGTGGTGCCACGGATCGACGACGCCGAGCGTGACGTGCGTCGCGAGATCCGGGTGTTCGTTCTGGATGAAGTACCGACCGTCCGTTACGTCCGTCGCGTAGTGGTGGTAGCCGGTGACGGTCGCCTGTTCGGGCTTACCGGTCTCCGAATCGACGAACACGATTACCGGCTCGGTGTCGTGTAGGTGCGCGTCGCTCGCAAGCACGCCGACGGCTCGATCGAGGTACGACGCCGACGCCGGCTCTTGGTGGGTGTACCGAGCCCAGTAGTAGTACGCGTCTGTCGGGTGTTCCGGCGACGTTGCTTTCCACCCGTACAAGCCGATGAGTTTCTCGCGAGCGGCCGGCGAGATATTGAATAGCGGCTGGTAGGTCCGAAGCTCCTCGAGATCGTCGCTCCGGTTGATCTCGGTCGTCACGGCCGACGACCACTCCGGCGCACTATCGGCGCTCGCCGAGCTGGAGCCGGCGACTGTCGCGACTGCCGCGGTGCCGATCGTCGCGACGAAACGACGCCGGGAGACAGGCATCCGGTTAGCTCACCCCGTTACGCCGCCGACGCGTGAACACGACGGCCAGACCTGCTATCAGTGCGCTCCCGCTACCAAAGATCGACAGGAACGGAACGCTCGGGAGCGGGACAGTGTACGCCATCCAGTGCGACAGGCGCTCGAGACGGCCGGGGTCGGTGTTGAGTTCTACCGTCGCCTGTCCGTCGGCGTCGGTGTACGTGCGGAGCACGCCTTTCTCCTCGTTTCCGTCGGGCCGGTCGACCTTCCCCCACCGAGTTTCGCCGGACTGTGTGACCGGCTTATCGTTCCGCCATGCGATAGCGTCTTTCGGGTAGTTATCCAGGTGGATAGCGACGCTGACGTGCGTGCCGATCGGCGTCTCGTCGGACCCTTCGACGACGCTAATATCGAAGGTCTCCGATTCTCTTTGAACGGTCGCGCCCGGCTTAATCGCAAGCGTGCCGATCGTCTCGTCGGCCGGTGCGATAGCCGTGAACGACGTCGTCTCGCTTTCAGTCTCGACGCGGGCCGACTCGAGCTGCTCGCCGATCACGGCGTACGTGCCGGTCACACTCTCGGCGGTTCGAATCGTCGCCGGGTCCGACCGCGGCGTCTCGAGCGCACGGACGCGCTCGGAGATCGTGAACCGGTCGCCGGTGTCACTCTGGTAGGTCAGACGGACGTAGTGAACGCCCGTATCGGCCGTCACGAACGACGCTCGGTCGCGGGTCGTGTTGACCGTCGCGTTCAACGCGGAGCCGTCCGGTCCGTACGCGTCGGCCGAGACGATCTGATCGTAACCGGTACCGGCCGCCGGATCAAGCCCGACGTACACGCGCTCGCCGTCGCCCGGCGCGAGCGTGCTAAAGTCGACCGCGTTGATCTCCGGCACCATGCCGTCGAACGCCGGGTTCGTCACGGGAATGCGGTCGTCGTATCGGCCGTTATCGTTCGCGCCCTGAACGCGGAGCGTGTAGGCGGCAGCGCCGGTGTTCTCTACCGGGTAGTCTTCGACGACCACCGACTCGGTGCCGAAGAACACACCGGAGGATTCGACACTCCAGTAGTCGGACGGAACCGTTTCGACGTCTCCCGTCGACGCATGGAGTTCGACACTGATCGAATCCTCGTTGAGTCCGCTGGGGAGCGGCCGTTCGCCCGAGAGTTTCCCGTCGCTTATCTCGAGCGGGTTGTCGGGGTTCTCCGGGGGCTCCGGCGGTTCGATCTCACCGGCGTCGGCCAGCGCGAGCTGCATCAACCGCGTCTCGGTCTCGAGTTCGTCTTTCTCGAGATCGCCGGCGTCTTGTATCGTGTCGAACTCCGACCGCTCGAGGTACCGGTACTCCGCGTCGCCGACCGTCTCGACAAGCGTCCGGTGGTTCTGGTAGACACGCTCGAGCGATTGGCGCTCCATTTCTTCGAACCGCTCCTCATACTCGGTTTGAAGCTCCGAGACGGTCGAATTGAGGCGCTGTTGCTGCAGGTACGCCATGAGATCGGCGTACGACGACATATCGCTCATGGGGACCGACGGCGAGCGGTAGACCGTCACCGAGACGCCGGTTTCGGGCGGGGAGACCGAGGTCGGCGTGGGGCTCGGCAAATAGTAACTCCCGTTGTAGTCGCCGGCCTGGATCTCGCGGAGATCGTCGAGCGTCGGATTCGAGACGCCGTCGAGTTTCTGACCGTCGACCTTCATCGCTTTCACGTCCGCGGAGACGACTTTCGAATCCATCTCGAACGTGAACCGGCCGTTCGCGTCGGTCTGGGTCGTCACACGCTGCAGGTCGTCGTTCGAAAGCATGTCCCGAATCCGCTGTGCGCGGTCGGTGTACTGGCCGGCTTGGTCGCGGAGATCCGAGCGGAACGACTGAATGAGCTCCGATTCCGAGCCGTGGATGAACGTGTACCCTTTGCTGGGCGAGCCCTTCGGATAGGCGCGGTACACACCTTCGGGGAGCGACGTTCGCACGCCGTGGTGTTCGTTTCGGTCGCCGATCGCCCCGCCGGTCGTGGCGATTGTCTCGGTCTCGTACTCGGTTCGGTCGACTACTTCATCGGTCGGCGATAGTTGCTCGACGACAATCGTCCCGCTTTGCGTCGAGCCGGGGTAACTGTTGTCGACCTGATTCCGACCGAGAAGGCCGGGGTTGTCGTCGGCGTCCCATATGGAGATCACGACCTGTTGGTCACTGTCGACCTGGAGGTTTGGTTTACCGACGTTCGAGGAGAGTTGCTGTACGCCGATTCCGAGCCCCCAGTCGTTTTCGGCGTGTACTAAGGCGTACTCGCCGCTCGCGTCGGAGTAGTGGTTCTCAAGGTCGTAATCGGAGTTCCAAGAACTCGGCAGCGGATTCGAGAGTTCGTCTTTCAAGTCTTCGGCCTGTTGCTCGAGGGTGTCGGCGTCGGAAGGGTCGAGTGCGGGTTCACGAACGCCCCACGCGACTACCGACGCGTTTTCGACCGGGTTGCCGTTCTGGTCGCGGACAGCGCCGGCGATTTGACTGCCGCCGGATGCATACGACGGTCCGATGTGGCCGAGTGTCTCGAGTTCGACGCGCGTGCCGGTACTATGGTCGCCGCCCGATGGGACATACGTTGCTGACGAGTGTATCCAATCACCTGTTGAGTAGTTCCATTTTTTATCGCCCGTCGTCGCGTCGAATGCATACAGATTACTGTCCCTCGAGCCGACGTACACTGTATCGTCTGCCACCGTTGGAGTTGCATAGACGTAATCTCCCGCAGTGTAACTCCATTGTTTATCGCCCGTCGACGCATCGAGCGCATACAGATTGTTGTCGCTCGATCCGATGTACACAATACCGTTCGCTACTGTCGGCGATGAGTCGATCCATGATCCTGTTGCGTAACTCCATTGTTGGTTCCCTGTCGACGCGTCAAATGCATACACGCTATTATCTGCAGAGCCGACGTATACCGTCCCATTCAGAACTGTCGGCGAGGATATGGTCCCTCCAGTCGACTGATTCCACTCTTTTTGTCCCGTCGACGCGTCGAGTGCGTACAGGCTGTTATCCGCCGAGCCGACGTACACCGTCCCATTTGAAACCGTCGGCGACGAGTCGACGAGATTGCCTGTCGTGTAACTCCAACTTTCATTTCCTGTCGACGCGTTAATTGCATACACATTGTTGTCGTCAGAACCGACGTACACCGTCCCGTTCGACACTGTTGGGGCAGATTGTACGTCTCCGCCTGTCGTGTATCTCCATTTAAGATCGCCCGTCGACGCGTCGAGCGCGTACAAATCCCCGTCTTCCGATCCGATATACACTACACCATCTACTATTGTGGGTGCTGTATCACCAGCTACGGAAGCCGCAGTCGTGTAATTCCATTTTTCGTCGCCTGTCGACGCGTCGACTGCATACACATTATTGTCATTCGATCCGAAATATACAGTGCTGTTAGCCACTGTTGGGGATGTCATGACGCTGTCCCCTGTGGCAAAACTCCATTTTTTATCGCCTGTCGACGCATCGATCGCATACAGGCTATTGTCACGCGAACCGACGTACACCGTCGCGTTCTCCTCTGTACTCGCTGTCGTGGTTGCCAACGAGTATGATGTGTCTATATTGGCTGTCGACACGCCGCCGCTCCCCGCGCTCGCTTCTGCCGTCCCTCCGCCAAGTCCGCCCGCGAACGGTACCACGGCGACGCTCGAGACCATGACGAACGCGAACAGTACGACCTGAACCCGTCGACGAGACGGTGACGGGACGGTCGTGCCGATCGCCGCGGCGAGCTGGCCGAGCGGTCGTCGGAGTACCCACACGGCCGCGAACAACGCGACGAGTGCAACAGCGCCGCCGACGGCCGGCGGAACGATCGGGCCGTCGGCGTCGCGAGCGAGCACGAACAACAGGTTCCGGCCGGCGTCGGCCAGCGAGACCGCGGCGAGCACTACAGCGCCGAGCGACACCGTGCGCGGCGCTGTGCGTTTCCAAAACGTGAGCACACGGAACGCGCCGATCATCGCCGCGACCGCGAGGAGACCCGCGCCGGCGTAGCCGATCGTCGCGAACAGTTCGGCGACGACGGGGTTTGCTTCGGCGGCGTAGCCTGCCTCGAGTCCGCCGAGTGTGAGCGCGAATGCGACGACCGTCGCGAACAGTACGGTCGGCTCCGCTAGCGATAGTAACCGGTCGGTCAACGCGTCAGACGGCCGTATACGGCCTAATCCTAGACGTTGAAGTACGTCTAATTCGAATCGAATCATGGCTTACTGTGGATCGGTAAGCCCCAGGGGTCGGCGTTGGTGCGCCGGTCCCGTTCTCCCGAGACGATGTTCCCAGGGCTCTTACTCCCAGTATACCATTTCTTTCTACTTAAAGTCTCGTAAAGTTGACAGGTTTGTGATAGTTACTTTCACGTCTCTAGTGACGTAGCGCGTCGAGAACGGCCGCGGTTAGGCGTTAGGTGGCTTGCATCGAAACCGCACGCCGGCGGTGGAGTCGGCCCACACAACGCCGACCGCTACTCCCGAACCCACTCGTACGAGCGGCCGTCGATCTCGACATAGCCGTTCGACGCCGCGTGTTGATAGGCAGCGCGGGCCGTCTCTGTCCACCATGTCTGTTCGGTCTGTCCATCGACGCCGACGCGGTCGTACAGCGCGCGTTTCACGTCGCCCGCGGTGACGCCGCCCTGTTGGTCTCGAAGCCACTGCAGCGCCGCCTGTGCGCTCTCGCGTCGTTCTTTCCGTTCGTTTGGGCCACGGCCGGGGTCGAATCCCTCGAGCGCCGCGTTGATCTCCTCGTCGTCGCGTGCGGATTCGAACAACGGTTCGCGTTCTCGGATGGATTCGCCCGCATACTCGAGTTCGTGCGAATCGCCTTGCTTCGAATCGAATTGATTTAATTCGACTACACTCGTCTCAGGTTCGTCCGATTCGCCTTCGAGCTGCTCGAGCCGACCGACAACGTCTGTAAGTTGCTCCTCGAGTTCGTCGATTCGCTCCGCTAGCGCGCTTCGATCCGATTCGGCACCGTCTGTATACGGCTCGCCGATCGTCTCCTCCAGGTGCCACCGGAGAAAGGCAGCGCGGGTGTCGAATCGGCTCGAATCCGCTGCAGCGTCGATCTCCTCGAGTAGATCGTCACCACA
>SDGX01000021.1_pt1 | contig 8785 bp, 14 predicted proteins | sample 2873821 | NCBI WGS metagenome assembly SDGX01 (sample SAMN08132707, study PRJNA421101) | viral metagenome | isolation source: viral fraction magnesium sulfate-rich | place: Spain: Penahueca Lagoon, Toledo
ATCTAAGCAAAATTCTATCCACATCTTCGTTTTCTATGTAGTAAATGATGTTTCTCTTAGTTGATGTTAATAATTCTCGGTCTCTTTTACTGGTTGAATCAAATCCCTGTACATTGCTAAAAACTAGCAAGCTGCACGACATCACCTCTTTTCTGATATAATTCGGATTTCGTTTGATTATTTTTGTCCACTTGTCTCAAGGTCTACATTAGGAATAACGGATTCAGGACGAAACTTTACTGTGTAATGGAACGGATCTTCGTATTTTGCATCGGTCTGTTCTACAAAGAAACTAACATTATCACTCAATCCAAGGTAATGCTTTTTGTATTTTTCATCTCCTACTTTACAAGTGACGCTTAATTTCTTTGGATCGTCATTATTACCAAGTGAACACAGCCCTTCAATTTTAAGAAGATATTTGTCGGTTATACCATTAAAGAACACTACTCGTCTCTGTACCTCAAATGAATCTGCTGACTTTGACAAGTTATCTGAAACGGTATCTGCTTCTGAACACCCCACTAAGATAATAATTGTCATAACACTTACAAGAGTTGCTACAAGTTTCTTTTTCATTTTCATCAACCTTTCAAATTTAATTTTAAATAGTTAGTTACAATGTAAATTTCATCGAATGCCCGACTATCGGCATAAATATTGTCCTCACGTTCTTTGTTTCACATATCTGTTTGATGTTGATTCATTGATTCGCTTACCCATTCACTATCATATTCTCTTTTGAATTCGTCTATATTCTCATCTAGGAATGAATGTTCTTTACTTACCTTGTTTAATAATTGATTGTATTTTTCTGCTGAGAACAGATACATGTTATTTCCAGTTCTTTTGAAATTGTTATACTGTATTTCCTTAACCTTTCTCAACCCAGCCTCAATCATTTTCCATTCAGTTTCATTAATGTAGTTCTCCAAATTTTCACCTCAATTCCAATACAATAAGTTTTATAGAGAGAAGTGGTTTAACCTCTCTCATTTTAACCAACAAACATCCAAAGTAAGTAGATAAAATACGCTATGTAAACCAGTAAGACTAATTTATTATTTAAACTATGTTGCTTAGTCAGTTTTTTCTCGATACTTTTCTGCATTTGATTCAATAGTTAAGTCATTACCCTTCTTATTTCTAAGTGCTTGAACAATAATGCTTGCGATTATAAACGTCAGTATTCCTAGTGATGGGTATAGGTAAGGGTCATTTATTAAACCTATTGATATTAGAAATACATGCAACAACATAACTGGTATTGCGAATAGGAAAAGATACATTATAGCTTTTATCCCTAATTCTTCATCAGTTACAAACCTATCTGTACCAACTCTATGCTTCTTTATTTCCTGTTCTGCTAATTCTGCTCGAAACTCAGGAAACAGTCTCCCATTAAACAATACAAAAATGTGAAGGCTTAGTATTAATACTGTTAAAAATACAATCATTTTCTCATCTCCTTATTATATTTCTCCTCTAATTTCTTAAACTCATCAAATTCATTCATCATCCTTGTGTAAAGTTTTGCTCCAATCTTAGCCCCAAACCTAGTGTTGCTGAATTTAACCAATCCCCAATATGCGACTAAAAGTACAGAATAAACTATGTAATATTTGATGTATTCTATTTAAACCACCTCCTTTATTTATTAAAGTAGCTCCTTACCCATAGTGCCAAAATCAACTTCGTCATGTTGATTACTCTTGTCAGCTTTACCTAAAATTTTATGTAGTTTAATATACTTTGCTAATTCTTCATGATTCTTAAACTGTTCTTGGAAGAAATATTTGTTGTCATAGACATCTATACGTCCATCAGGTAATTCTTCCATTCCCCAACCTTCCATAGACAAGTCATATTCGTTTTGCATTTTTAGATTCAATTAATCACCTCCTTTCGATAAAACGACTCTTATATACTACTTATTTGGAATCTTGTAACAATAATGTTTCAAGAGTTTTTGCCAAACTTCTTTCGTTTGATCTACTGGAGATTCGCCTTTATTCAACAACCCAACTTTATCATAGACTGCATATAAGTTTTCATATTTACCAAATACCTTAGCCATGTTTTTAATTTCCTTTACAGATTTATCAGAATCGAAACAGAGTATAATGTTCAATTCTGGTGAGATGTTTTTAATTATGGCTGCTTGTATTTTCGAAAGGTCAGATCCCATTTGACTTGCAGTGTTATATTGTTCAAATCCATGAGCCTTCAAGCAACTTTTCTCACTTTCGAACAAGATTATGGTGTTGGATGCTCTTATATAATCAATTGCTCTGTGCAAATTAAATAACTCTTTAGACTTTTGAAAAGCGTATATTGGTAAATATTTATATTTTTCTTCATCTTCCTTTCTAGTTGATCTCCCCTTGACACCGACCAGTCTCCCCCCTTTATCTCTTGTGGGTAGGCATATACGTTCACTTTGGATGTCGAAACAAACCTCAAATTCTTCTTGAACATGCAAAGGTATGTTGTCTCTTACCCAATTAATGTGACCAGCATGAACGAATTCGTCTAAAACTGACTCTGGTAGTGGAGGATTCTTTTCTATTGTTGATAAATCAATTGTCTGTGATCTTTTCTCTTTTAATTCCTTCAGCCAAGAATTATGTACTTCTGTATCTTTTTCTTCAGTTTGAATTGACTTAAAGTCCAAATTCAACACATTGATTATTTTGTTTTTTGCTTTATACAGTTGTTTATTAAGGAATGTTTCATCTTCATTTTCAGTCATAAGATAGGCAACTAATGTGTAAATATCACCCTTTACTCCACGACTCCTTACTGCAGAAGATAAACTTTTATTTTCATATACTTGAACACTCCTAACGTTAGAAGAGTTAAACTGATCTGGTAGTTGTGCTTCAAACCTATTACCTCTATGTTTAACATGTTCACAATCCAATTGTTCAAGTAATTTTTTAATAAGTCCTCGGTTTAAAATCTCTTCCTTAATTAATGCTAATTCATTTATTTCATTTCACCACCTCACCATTTTAATTAGTGGTTTTAATACATCTTATCATTTGCGATTGTAGTATAACCAATTTCTTCCCACGAGTTGAAATTGAAATTGACTTTAAATACTAAAACAGGTTGACCATTATCGTTATTACTACTAAATCTTGATTTTGGTTGGAATAGAAGGTAGTAGGTTTCTCCTTTGTCCAAGTCTGTTCGATCTAAATAATCACCTGATTTGTTGCCATTCTTATCATATTTATAGACATACAATTTATTTTTACCATCTGAAAATTCTGAATCCCATATTGCTCTAATCATATTTACTACAGATGCTTCGTTCTTTGCAGCTTTACCTTCACCAATTGCATCAAAATCTAGATAACGTCTGTTTTTTGCATGGTCAGCCAACTGGAAGTTTAACCACATTCTAAGGTTCAACCCTCCACCATTAGGACGACACATTTTGTAAAGTTGCTTTGTGTCTTCAACAAATGAAACCCATCGTTGATCGTGACTGCTACGTTCTGAAACTTTGTGAGTATCAATGATAAAGTTTTCATAACCTCGACTATTGTAATGTCGGATTACCTTTTTAACATCATCAATTATATATTCTTCCATGAAAACAAAATCAATTAATGCATTATCTCCTTGACTGACTTCTGCTACCCAATCTTTCGCTGCTTGTATTTTCTTACGATCTTCTTCAGTGAATCCTGCTTGTTTAAATTTATTTCTGTCAATCCCTTTGTTGACTAACTCAACCCCTAACACGCTAACATATAGTTTCTCAGTAAAACTATCTATATCTTCTTCATTAGCAATTACAACTAGTCTTTCGTTGTTTTTAATACAGGACATTGCAACCTTGTTAAATAAGAAGCTAGTTTTACCTGCGTTACCAAAAGCACCGAACATATATAAGTGACCTTTAGCCCAACCATTTATCATTTTTGTGTACTTGTTACTTTTGTATAAAGGCATTCCACGATTTGTTCCTGATTCTGTCTTCTCGATAAATTTGTCCATGTTGTCAAAGAGATGATAAGTATCAAACTTGTTATCAGTTCCCATTGAAATTGTGTTGAGTTTGTCATTCCAGTAAGTAATAATCGTATCGGCTGTTAGTTTATGATAGTCATATTTTTGTGTTTTCTTTAAAACTTTTTCACCAAACAAATGTGTTAATTCACTTAAGACAAAACCCTTTTTAACCATTGTGTAATAGGATTCATCGTTATCTTGACTATCTCGTAACTCCTCCATTACCTCTCTTACTACTGGGAATCCTCCATATTTATCGAATTGGTCTTTTGCATCTAACTCATTAACTGCCTTATATACTGATACATCGTCGAAAGTTTTGACGTTTTGATCATACATATGACGACCAAGAGAAAAGAAAAACTCCCACTTGTCATTTAAAAAATGACTACTGTTTATTTTGTCCTTGCTATGTAAGTTATATTTCTCAGGATCTAACCAACATAATGCTGTAAAACATGATTCTGGTACTTCTTGCTCTGCTTTTAATTTCGTATATAATTTAGATTCTTCCAAACAACTTACCTCCTACCCTAACAAATCTGATATGTCGTTTTTATTTTTCTCATTGTTAAATGTCCATTCTTCATCTTCATCATAATAATCCTTAGCCAATTGTGACTGCTGTTCTTCTTTTTGCTTGACTAATTTCTCATTTTCCATCTTGTAGTTAACACCATTGATAATATCTAAGATGTAAAAGGATAGAACAAAGTGAAAGAATTTACCGTCACTTCCATCCCATTGCCTCTTCTTCCACAAGATTAAATCTTTCTTTTGACGATAACACTCAGCTATAACAGGATAAGGGAAGCCTTGTTTGAAATGTTTTGTATCCCCTTTTCTCATACCTGTTATTGGATTACCGTTTCTCAATCTTTGCAGAAGACCGACAAAGGAAGGTGGTATTACTTCTGCTCCGTGTGCATCTAAAATTGTGTTATAACAATCATCCCACTCTCTGTTTTCTCTCTTCTGCTTATCGTGACAAGATTGATGATACCTTACTTTTCGTTCGTACTTGTCACCCTTTTTCCACTTGCCATCCTTATGATCCTTTTGTCTTTTACCTTCAATAATTTCAGTAACCAAACTAATTTCATCATCTTTTTCTTTGCAGTATTTACATTTGTATTTAGCCACCACCTCGACCTCCTTTTGATTAATTTATCTATACTTAAATTATAAATGTAATTATATAAAAAACTCAAGAAGAACTTCAATTTTCATAAAAGTTCGGTTTTATCTAGTTATAAATCAATATATAGTATATATAACTAAGATGAAAACACTATATATTGTAGGAGTCCTCGTATATTTTTATAAAGAATTCCTACAATAAAAACTATTAAGCGCAAAATCATTCAACCTTTCTAGATTTTCTGTAGATCATATCTTTTGTAATAAGACATCCATTTATTACATTCTCTAATTACTTCATACGGTTCCTCGGTGTCACTGCCTTCACCGATATCCATATACATTCTATCAATAGTATATTTAACATCGTCTATAATGTAATTAATACTTACGTCTTTTAGACTCAACCCATCATCCATTAAAATAGTATCAATTTGTTGTTGTGCTTCATACGGTAATTTTTTGTAAGATTTCATCACATCTACTTTACGTGCCATTTAAACCACCCCTTAATTAATTGTTAATTTAATTATAACATAAATTGTAATTTAATTCAAATTTAACATAATTTATGATAAGTAGAATGTGGTATAAATTAATATATGTAAGTATGTTTTAAACTTATTTACACTCCAAAGTCATTTTCTCTACAATTTTCTTTACCATTGGCATAAATATTGTTCTTCCAGCACGTTCGTACTGAGCCGAAACAGGTATTCCTGAGTTAATTATTTTATCTATGTATTCCTCTTTAACACCTTGAAGCCTAAATAACTCTTTTGGTGTTAGCTTTCTAAAGCGGTTATCGTCTATAATATAAGGAACATTATTCCCTCCAGTTCCCATACTAGCTGTTAATGTTGGTGAATATCCTTTAAATATTCTAAAATATCCACGTCTGTATTGGAAGATATGTGTTTCTGAATCATTGTATCCAACGCCTTCTGTGATGGGAAAAACCTCTCCGCTACTTCTTCCTTCTCTTTTATGTCCAACAATGAATACCCTTTCTCTGATGACGGGATAACCGAAATCTTTTGCGTTAAAACATTGCCATTCGACATCGTACCCCAATTCATCCAACGTTCTAAGTACAATTCTGAAACTTTCCCCTTTTTCATTACCTAGCAACCCCTTTACATTTTCAAAAAATAAATACTTTGGTTTTTAACTTTAATTATTCTTACTAATTCAAAGAACTGTTTCGCTTTTTGATCTTCTGAATTAAAACCTTTTCGATCTCCTGCTTGACTGAATTTTGCACATGGAAATCCTCCACATAAAACATCAAAGTCTGGTATTTCACTTGCATCTAATTTTTCAATTTCATCAAACCAGTAACTTTCTTCTTCACCCCAAATAGATTCATAGGCTTTTTTAGCATTTTTGTCGTAATCGACTGTGTAAACACATTCATGACCGTAATCTTCCATAGCCATTCTAAAGCCACCAATACCTGCGTAAGTGTCAATAAATTTTATAGTTATCATCCTCTCTATTTTATAGCAACAAATCCTGCAAAGTTATTCCATTTGAAAAACATATCTACATCTCTAAATCCAGCTTCATTTAACATTTTCATATTTTCCTGAACTGTAAATGGCTTCATAACACCCCTTAATGATTTTCTTTTTTCTAGAATGTGAGAATCAGTTAACCCGTTTTTCTGTTTTAAATCATGATAAAGTTCAGTCCAAATCTCATTAAATCGAGCATTACTACCAATAACTTTTTCAACTAGAATGTAAACACCTCCTTGATTCAAACCTTTATAAATTCTATTAGTTAAATCTTGTCTTTTTCTTTCAGGTATGAATTGATTAGTTAAAACAGATGTTGTTATAGACGCATTTTTAAACTCAAAACCCTCAGTAACATCTTCGTTTAAAAGAGACACATTTGGTTTATCCTTAAATGTATTTTTAGCCTTCTCCACCATCTCTTTAGAGTTATCAATTCCTATATAATTAACTTCTTTAGAAGGGAAATTACCTAAATGATTTGCAATAACCTTTCCTGTTGAAGTACCTACGTCATACACATTCGATCCCTCTTCAATGAACCATCCTGAAATGTCCGTTATTAGATTGTGAATTTCTTCATACATTGGCACAGATTGTTTAACATGTTCGTCAAAAACAGGGACTACATTTTCATCGAACCTCCAATTACTTTTTTCTAAATTCATTTTTGCAACTCCTTTCTTATATCTTTATATATCTCATCTGGTCTTTTACGACCTTTAAAATTTAAATCTGTTTCAACTAAAGTGTCATGCCATTCTCTTATTTTTGATTCGACTTGAAGGTTGCTGTTTCTTCGATATATCTTTTGTTTAGAAAATTCATCGCTATAGCTATCGATTGCTATTTGCTTTTGTTTTGGTTTGTTCAATTCTCCCCACGAATGCTTCATGAAAAAATCCACAATATATTCATCTCTATAAGGACATAAAAATTTCTTCCCATAATGCTTTTCAAGCAACACCTTTATTGGTGAATAAGCAGAAGATAAAGGATCTTTAACTTTCCTTTCTCTCATCTCATTAAATTTCGAATGGTCTTTAGACCCTTTAATTATCATACTTTTAGAAGTTCCGTAAATATCATCAGCGAACAATCCAGATATAACATACTTTTCTTTCACATGAGGTGCTACTTTCAAAAAACGGATAAGTGCATTGAACATTTGTTTTTCGGTCAATATTCAACTCTTTAATAATATATTTAACATCGTGTTTTAACTGAGAAGTGTCTTTTTTAATCTTAATTAATTTTTGGTGCAAATTATAGTAACTGGCTACTTCCTTACTTATCTCCAAATCCTTATTTGGCTCACCTTCTAAGTAAAAGGTGTATAATGTTGGCTTTATTCCGATGCCCAGAAGTGAGAACAAACATGTTAATGAATCTGTTCCTCCACTAAACATTAAAGCTACATCTTTAGATTCTCCTATATTATTTTGTAGGTAACGAGTTATTAACTTTTTCAAATCCATAAACACACCTCGTTTAAGTAAAGTTTGTAGAAAACATTGGAGCTCTGGTACTCATAACACTATCCTTATATGGTCTTGCCTCTAACGTTCCCTCATTAAAACTTATAACTTCTGCCTTCATTATCATTTCCCCTTTTCCTTTAAAATTTTGGTTTTAAACCAATCTATTGTTTGCTATATCTATATACTCTTCGCTTAACTCAAAACCTATGTAATTTCTATTTAAATTCACGGATGAAACAGCAGTAGTGCCACTCCCCATGAATGGGTCTAAAACTACATCACCTTCGTTCGTATGTAAAGAAATGATTCTGTCTATTGCCTCAGTTGGTTTAGGTGTTATGTGTCCAGTGACCTGTTTTAGTTTTTGTTACCTCGCATTGATGGCTCTGTAATATCAGTCCACACATTTGTAATTCTTGCTCCATGTCCTGTCTTTTCCATATATGCTTTACTGATATTACTCCCAGTGTGAGTTTCCAGATATTGATTTTCCTTATTCCACACAAATTTTTTGTTGTTTTTTACATACCATAAGCACTCTTCTCTGGTGTATAACCAACCTTTACGCATCCCTATTCCTTTTTGCTTTTTCCAAGTAATTAAATCTTTAAAGAAAAA
>SDGX01000024.1_pt1 | contig 8413 bp, 6 predicted proteins | sample 2873821 | NCBI WGS metagenome assembly SDGX01 (sample SAMN08132707, study PRJNA421101) | viral metagenome | isolation source: viral fraction magnesium sulfate-rich | place: Spain: Penahueca Lagoon, Toledo
AGTGGTCGTTCTCGGGGGTCTCTGCGGAATGGGATGCAAGACGCTCCTACAGCGGATTGGGTTGCTAAACAAGGACGATTCTGCAAGCGAAGAGTAAACGTTAGACGATCTTCCTGTTTGCTGGCATCCCGAAGGAAACTGCGACACCGAGCTGCCAATTAGGAGTTGATCAGGGCTATTTTGTAGGCTAATCAGTACTCGAGCGTTTCCTTGGCTTGGATAGTAAAAAACCGGGGCCTGCTTACAGACTGTAAGCAGTCGAGCGGCTGTTTACAGGTCGAAAGTAAAAACGAAAGCCGTCACACCCAACTACTGGCCAAGGTCTGAGAGGAACTCTTCGAAGTCTTTGTAGACCGTCAGCTGCTTCTCAGATTCCAGTTCCTCCAGGACAGATTCAACCAGCTTTTCGTTCACCCACTTCTCTTCCATCAAGAGCATATTACAGTCAGATAGTATCGCTTGCATACAGATTAGCATATCCGCAACGTCGTTTTCTTTCGGTTTCTCTTGAGAGTCCATCAACCGGAATCGGTGAAGATAGACTTCTACCTGTACATAAGATATTGAATCGACATCCTGTGGTTGGAGTTTATACTTTCCATCACCGTCCGGTTGGAGGTATTCACGAAATGCATGACCCTTCAGGTTGTCGTGGCCAAATTCGTCATACAACTCTTTGTATTGCTTTATTCCCTCGAAGTATTCTTCACCAGCACTCCAGTCCGAATCCCTGAAAATCGTCTGGAGTTTCTCAACCGTATCCATGTCTTGGCTCTTCCGGGAAATGTATCGCCGATAGTCTTCATCCGGTATTAGAGAAACTGGGTCTCCAGATACCTCGTATTCCTCTCCATCGGACATCGGAGGAATGCAGTAATCAACGGTCCCGGCAAGTATTTTTGAAAGCATGTCCTGCTCCTCTGCCTTTACTAAGTCAATGAAGTTCCCAAAGCTCAGAATGACCTCTACATTCTCAGATGAAACTGCTTCATAGAACGCCTTAAACCGTTCTGGGTCCTGCTTCAGAGAAATCCAATAGTTGGTATCCAGTATGACACGATTCACTGTTCGAGTCTAGTCTCCTATCGGTGATAAATATCCGCATACACTGACTCTCAATCAAGCCCTCAAATAGAACCCGTTCCGACGCCGGAGCGCACCACGCCCTAGCTGCGTCCGGACCCGTCGGCGCCAGATCTGTTCCGGGAACCGGTCGAGTTCCTCATGCATCGTCTCGACTTCGACCTGGCCGCCGTTCTCGGTCAGCTGGTGCTCGAGCGTCTCCTCGGTTTTGCGCTCGAGTTTCTGCTCGGTCTCGTCGACGTCGACGATGCCGTAGTCGAAAAGGTCCTCGGCGAACGCGCTCTCGACGGAGGGTGAGACGTCGCCGTCGTCGAACAGCTCCTCGCTGGCCTCAAGGATGGCGTCGACGATCTCCTCCTGGTCGCGATGGGCGAGGTCTTGCGTGTTGACCGTCGCCACGTAGATCGGCTCCTCGTCGGCGGTCTGGAGTCTGTAGGCCTGGATGACCACCCGGGACGCTGTCCTTTCCTGGGATTCCATGAACGAGGCCCGGTAGCGGACCCGCTGGAACACACTCCAGAGCAGCCGGGCGAGGATTGCCGCCAGCAGTGCGGCAAGGAACGCGAGGATGGCGTTGAACCCGAGGCCGATGGCGAGGAAATACCCGAACACGAGGATGGCGAACGGGACGGCGCGCCGAAACAGCGCCACCCGCACGGCCTTCCTCGCAAGCGTCTCCCGCAGTGCTGCCCGGACGTTCGGCCACGCCTCTCGTGTCTGGAGAACCACGGCGGCGAGCAGCGACAGCCCGATGGCTGCGGTGAGGGCCTTGAACGTGAGCGAGCCAGCCAGCAACGCGCCGACGGCGCCAGCGAGAGCGCCCGACGTCACCGAGAGCACAAGATACGCCAGCGCGAACGGCGCCAGAAGGAACGCCAGTACCGCCGACCCGCGACGGGCGAGAACATAGGCGATCGCAAGTAAACCGATCTCCTCGTCGATCAGCTGGCCGAGCTGGCGGAAGAACCCAGACACCACTTCGTAGGCGAGTCTGAGTGAGAGCAGTCCAGCGAACATGAAGCCGAAGACGGCGCCGACGGTCGGGAACCCCAGCGCCGCACCTGCGGCTGCCGGCAGGACGCCGACTAGCCAGATTACGAGCCCGGCCAGCAGCCCGACGACGGCCATCACCAAGTGCGAGTCGTAGAAGCTGAACTCCACGCCCCCAGTCCGGCGCTCGAGGTAGAGCACGAAGCCCGCCCCCAGCACGAGCAGTGTCGCGGAGAGCGCTGGCAGCTGGTAGACTGTGCTCCCGGCCTGGAAGACGGCAGCCAGTGCGAGCGCGTAGATGGTCTGGGCGAACGGGAACGCCCCCAGCAGGTCCACGCCCGTCGAGGCGACCGTCGCGGTGATCGAGACTGCCTCGTCGATGAGCCAGCCGAGCGTGACGCCGTCGCCGCCGCTGAACAGCGCGACGAAGTACGTCGTCGGCAGGATGACCACCGACCCGAACACGAAGATCACCAGCGCCTCGAGCAGCATACCCAGCGAGAGCCCGGGGGATGCCCTCGGTCAGGTCTCGGTAGGACAGCGCCAGCGCTGCCCGGACTTCGCCGACGGCCTCCACCGGCGAGACCGGCTCCTCGACGGTCGTCGTGTCGTCGGCGTCGAAGAGCGCGCGAATCTGGTCGCGACACTCCTCGAGGTTGGTAGCGCTCGATACACGGAGCGTCTCCGGGTCCTGGTCCTGCCGCTGGTCCTGGAGCGTTCGCTTCTGTCGTTGCTGGTCGTCGGGGAGGCCGGCGTACTGGAAGCGATACCGGACGATGGCGAGGATGATGAAGAACGTCGCGACCAGCGCGAGCGCGAAGATGCGCTGGGCCGCGGTCGGGGCGCCGCCGCTCAGGTCGATGGCGAGCGGCAGCATCAGCTTCCCACCCCGGACTCGACGTCGTCGACGATCTCCTCGGCGTCGGCCACCGGGTCGATATCGACGAGTGCGCGCTCGATAGCGTCGCCCGTCATGTCGAACAGCGGGAAGCCGTGCCGGTCACGCAGCGTCTGGGACAGCTGGAGCCAGTTGTTCATCACGAACCGCGTCGTGTCTGGCTGGCCCTGCTCGTCGCAGTACGGCGAGTGCCGGACGTCCTCGACGAACTCCTGGAGGTAGTGCCCCCACACGTCGGGGCTGTCGAAGTCCTGCTCCTGAACGTCGAGGCGCCGCATCAGTTCCTCGAGGTCCAGTCCATCGAGCCGAACCGCCGCTCCCTCGTCGGCATCGGGGCGGACATCCGCGTTCGGGAGGTCGAACGTCCGCAGGTTCTGGTCGTTCCAGTCGAGTCGGTCGACGAACTCGTCACTCGGTGAGTTCAGGTCGACCACGTCAGCCTCGTCGACGTCCTCAAGCTCGTCTTCGCGAGCGAGGCGAGCGCCCTGATCGTCGTCGACGCCGGCCCAGCCGTTCAGGCCCATCGCTTGAAGCCGGTCGCGGATCAGGTTCTCGGGCAGGAGCAGTTCCTGGAGCTTCACTGTGCCGTCGAACACGGTCTCGCCGAGTGCGTCACGGAACGCGCGGGCGACACGGTCATCCTCGAAGATGTCGTTCCAGTCGAGATTCTGGAGTGCGCGCCGGCGTTCATCGTCCTGGAGGGCGGCCACTCGCTCCTCGAGGTCCTGCTCGCCGGCTTTCAGTGACTCGTTGCGCTGGATGTACTTGATGTCCGAGTAGCGGGTTCCGATGTGGTAGACCCCGAAGAGTGCGAGGACGAGCCCGCCGCCGATGGTGATGAACAGTGTCAGCAGCACCGCGCTGAACTGCCCCGACAGGGCCGCGAACGGGTTGTTCGCGAGTCGGAGGTAGTTGAACGCTTGCTGAGTTCGGGTCTCGACGTCGACGTCGTCGCCGTAGAGTCCCTGGAGCGAGGACTCCCACTCCGACCAGTTCTCCGCGGCGGCCTCGTCCTGCTGAATCTCCGAGGCTGGGACGTGACTGTACTGCGGGTTCTCTGCGACGCGGATGACCGCCGTGTAGCGGGTCCGGATGGTCTGGACCTCCGTGGAGTTGTTCACCTGGACGGTCCGCTGCTCCTCGACCTCCCAGTACAGTTCGAACGTGCCGACGTTCCCCTCGGCGTCGAAGCGGAACACGTCGAACGCCTCGTCGTAGGTCAGGCTGCCGGCACTGGTGTCGACACCGTATCCGACTACCGAACCGTTCCCGAAGTTCTGCGGCTTCAGGTCGACCTCGCCCGCGTGGACGGTGTAGACCGGCGTTCCGTTGGTCGTGCCTCGGGTCACGTCCTCCGAGACGTAGTCCGGTTGGTCGACAGCGAGGTCGGCCGGCTGCTCAGTTACTTGAGCGCCGGCAGTCGCACCGAGCATCGGCGCCGTCACCAGCAGAATCAGCAGCACCGAGGCGACTCGTTTCACGAGCCATCACCTCCGTTACCGTAGTCCGCCGGCGGTGTCTGCCGGCCGCTGTGTTGCTGCCGGGGTTGGAACCCCGCCTCGGCGAGGTCGCCGTGGGTGTCGGTCAGTTCGTCGATGATCTCCTTCCGGTCCTTCTTGGCTTCCTCGCGCCACGTATCGCGGTCTTCCTCGAGTGTCTCGATGCGGTCCTGGAGCTCCGAGTTCCGCTCGTGGACCTTCTCCATCGTTCGTGAGAGCTTGCGGTACTTCTCCTGGTCGGCGAGGTCCGGCGGCTCGGTGTAGAGGTCCGACTCGCGACCGAACGCGTCGACCTCGAGGCCGCTGGTCACCACCGACACGACTCGCCCGGTGGCCGTCTCCGCCGTGCCATAAAGACCGTCCTCGACGCGAATCTTCGCCGGGTCCGAGGCGCTGCGGCCCTGTTTGGCGAAGCTCCGGGCGAAGTCGTCGGCGAGGTCGCCCAGCGTCAGCTTCCGGGCGCGCATCCCCCAGAGGTCGAACCCCTTGACCGGGGTGAAGAGGACGTTCCCTTGACTGTCGACGTCGTAGATACCCCAGTAGCTCGTGACCTCGTCCCCAATGTGGAGATCGAGGCGAGCGATGCGCTGGAGCTTCCCGCGCTGCCACTTCGCGCCCCAGAAGAACAGCACCGGCACCGCGATGAGCCACTTCAGCGCCTCCTTCAGTAGTTCGTTCCCGTAGAGGGCCGGGATATACGTCCGGCTGTAGGCACCGACCAGTCCGACGATCACGAGCCCGACGAACGAGAACGCGATGAACTGGCGCTTCCTCGAGGCCAGCCGTTCCTTCCAGGTCGGCTTCGTTTGGTCCCGCCACGTCGACGGGTCGGCCGTCTCATCGAGATCCACTTCTTCGCCCTCGCTCCGGTACCGTCGCGGGTTCCGGAGGAAGTCGACCATGTCGCCGAACCAGTCAGTCACGCCCATCGGTGATCACCTCGTAGTCCGCAGTGTCGTCGACGTCGACGAGCAGGATGCCGACATCCGGGACGAGCCGGGCGATGGCCGTTCCGCCCCGATCGAGCGGGCAGCCCGTGTCCTCGAGGAGATCTCGACCGATGTAGGCCGTGGCGCCGTAGCCGTTCTCTGTAAGCGATACTGTCTTCTGGTCAGTCATCTGGATTTGCTAAGTACATCCGTTCTAAACGGAGTCGCCGTGTCTTTCGAAACTCGATACTCGCCGCGCGAAAAGGGGGAGTCGGTGGTGGGGGGCGGTCTGTCCGGTGCTCGAGCATTTTCACTCCTCCGAGTACAGCAGACGTTCACCTCTCCGGTTGAGCGTGATGTGGAGATACACCATCTCGCCCCTCCTTTGGCTGGTGACTGGTGTTCCTGAAAATGCAGACATGATTCTGCTGCCGAACTTCGTCAATTCCGACTGTCGGTCAAACACCCAAGGATCGAGCCCAAAGCCCTCTACATACGCGTTGAACGAACGGTACACATCCTCCTTCTGGGCGAACTCGAATTTCTCCTGTACCAAGCAATCCTTCGCGAATTGTTCGACCGGCTCGAGCTCCACCTTCCTTAGTTTAGTCTCGGTATGGCGTGGGAGCACCTGCTGGTCTTCTTCAACTGGCTCAACGCCGAGCCGCCGGTAGAATCGCTTGTCGTATATTCGTTCTACACACCGGTGGCAGTTGGCGCATAACGTGACTAGGTTCTCTTCGGTGTCTTCACCACCATGACGTCGTGGAACGACATGGTGGGTCTCCAATACGTTCGGGTTGTCGTTGCCGCAGATGAAGCATCGGTGGTACATGTTGAGGGGGAGGGGGCTACAGTCCGATTCACGGTCCAGGATTCCGGGGTCGTTTCCTGCTTACCGGCAGTTCCCGCGCGGGAGATCTCCGGTATATCTCTATCTTCTTCGCGATGTGCGTCGTGACGCGCGCGTCTCCTACTGGTACTTTGTAGGGCTCAAAGGGAGACTAACTGATTCTGAAACCGCAGGCGGGCGGTTGAATAGAGACTCTGTCGAGACGCTGTAGACTCACCTATCGTCTATCGGAGCCGCACTACTCTCGACTTCGTTCCGTGCTTCCTCTAGGAGCGACTGTCCGAATTTGGTCAACTCCACACCCGCGTAGACCTGTTTCCGCTGTCGTTGACGTGTTTTGATGCCCTCAACGGCTCCCTTCACACGGTCACCGAACTGTACCGTTCGGCTCTGGGAGTCGAAGTTCCACGGGTCCTTGTTGTGCTTGCGGAGGAACTCGTTGAAGGCGTCATAGACGTCCTCTTTGAACTCGAATGAGTCTACGCTGCTTTCAATCAGCGCCTGCTGTGCGAAGGAGTTGACCGGGGCATCTTCCGGGTCGGCCGTGTCCTTCGAGCGCTCGACCGCATCGATCTCCAGCTCCGCCGGGAGTTCATCGTCCCAAACGTCCTCGAGGACACTACTGGGCCGCCGAAGCTCCTCGTGCTCGAGATGCCGGCACCGAGCTGTCCAGCCGGTCCGGTCTGGCGTCATCCCGATGTCGTCGTCCCGGGGAGATGCGGTGATGGAACGACGGCGGGACGAACTGCACGGGCGAGATGAACTCGATGTCGCGGTTGTCGATGGCCGGCTGCACCTGGCCGACGATGCCTGCCTCGCCCGCTTTCGGGCTCATCGTCTTCAGGAACGACGGATAGCGGTCGGACTGGGTCCACTCGAAGATGTCCTTCACCGTGTCGCGAGTGGCGCTGTAAATCACGTATCGGTTAAACATCTCGCGAACCGACTTGTGCAGGTCTGACGGCGCCTGCGTGTCTGCGATGACGTGAACGCCCGCGTGGCGGTTCTCACGGAAGAGTTCGGAGAACATCTGGGCGATGGCCTCCTGGAGCGCCGCGACCTCTGCGAACGCCGACTGGCGCCGCGAGTGAGGCGCTATCTTCCAGAGCTCCCGGCAGAGCACCGCGCACTGCGGGAGGCCGGTCATCTGCTTGCGCTGCTCGGCGATCGCGTCGAGGAGGTAGGCGAACGTCGTGTACTTCGCGACCTTGTCCTCGCACAGCGCTTGGGAGAACACCGTGATAGTCTCGGTGTCGGTGAAGATTCGCTTCCAGTCCAACGCCCGCTCGTGGTCGCGGGTTCGGATGAAGCCCTTGTCTTGGAGCGAGCGGAGGACGTTGACCGCCGTCGCCTTGTTCTTCGGCGGCAGCTCGTCGCGGTCCTTGATCTCCTCGGCAAGGTCGCGCAGACTCCAGTCGTCGAGCCGGCGGTTCACTGCTTCGTAGGCCGACCGGATGGTCTCCTCCTGCCCCTCGGACAGCCTCGAGGCGATGAACGACACGAGGACGGTCTTCCGGAGGCCGGACGCTGGTACGACGAACGGCTGAACGGTGAACCGCTCCGACTCGGTGTCGAAGGGGAGCTTCTGGTTCGTGATGCCTGGCGAGAGCGGGACGAGGATCTCGATGTCCGGCCGCTGGACGTCGTCGCTCTCAGAGAAGTCGGCCGGCAGACCTTGCTCCTCGCGAATGCGTCGGAGCGGCTTCTGCTTCTGCGGGATGTCGTAGAACCAGTTCTCGCCGTCGCGCATCCCCGCGAGGTCGACGCACTTGAACGAACGGCCCTCGGTGAAGTTGCGCTGGTAGAAGTCCTCGAACTCCCGCTCGGCGCCGGTGCTCTTTCCGTTACCGGTGCCGCCGGCGAAGAGCGTCTTCAGCGCGCCCGCCTGGGTGGAGTTGCCTCGCACTGGGTCGCCGAGGTCCATCTCCCAGTCCTGGAGGTGCTCACCGAGCTTCGTCGAGAAGCCGACGACGTCCGCGCGGTTCGTCAGTCCGTGCTGGGTGATTTCGTGATAGCTCGTCACTGACTCCAGCGAGACGAGCGCCCGGCGGATGACCTGCTTAGCCTCCTCGTAGCCAGTCCGCTGGCCCTGGAGCGTCGCCGTGAACTCGTTGGCTCCAGAGGTGCGCCCGGTCGCCACCCGCTGGAGGTACTTGTCCGA
>SDGX01000025.1_pt1 | contig 8083 bp, 6 predicted proteins | sample 2873821 | NCBI WGS metagenome assembly SDGX01 (sample SAMN08132707, study PRJNA421101) | viral metagenome | isolation source: viral fraction magnesium sulfate-rich | place: Spain: Penahueca Lagoon, Toledo
GGGGTATCGGCGGTGGGACCGGTGGCGGAATGATATCGTGTGGGGTCGCCCGAGGTGGGGGTACCCCTCCGGTCTCGAATGGTCGTGGGTGGGTCATGCGAGTAGGTGGCCTCCGTAGTCGCGAATCAGGATGTGGCCGCAGTCCCCGCATTCGAGGACGCGATCGCCCTTGTGTTCGCCTTCGATCGACCGGGGGTCAGTGCTGCACTTGCAGCTCTCGATGTTGAGTTGGTGCATGATCTAACTCTCCTCCACGCGCAGTGGGTCCGTCTCGTCGGCCCCGCGCAGGCCGAAACGCAGCCAGATATTCCGGGCCGCCCAGGCGTCCCACGTCCCGTCTTTCCACCACGTCGTCCGGTCTTCGAGTAACGAAAACGGGTCTTCAACTGCTGTCTTCGAGGTCTCCTCGAAAATGCCGTTGTCGTACCACGGCTCACGTCTGTCGAGCCACGAGCCAAACTTCGCGCCGGCGATCGTATCGGGGAGAACACCGTCGCGCTCGAGGCCGGCACCGTTGCGGTAGTGGTGGTGGTTGACGTTGATCCGCATCTTCGGATGTGTCGGGTCATCGGCCTCGCGAGCGAGGAGTTCAAGATCCGATGCGGGCAGGTCGAGGACGAAGTGGTGATAGCCGGAACAGATCACCCGCTGGATTTCGTCGGTGTTCACGTCCGAGAAGACGATGATCGGTTCGTGGTCGGTGAAATGAGAGTCACTGCCGCCGACGAACGGGATATAACTCGGAAGTAGACCCGTTTTGCGTCGGGTACTTTGTCCAATAGTAGGTCGCGCGGAGGTCGGGGTACTCGCTTGATTCAGCGTGCCAGCCGAACACACCGACGATATCGGTCCGGGTTGCGTAGTTCGTGATGAACGACGGTTGGAACCGCTCGAGGATCGCCGGATCGTCGCCGACGTTTTCGAGGTGGTCAGGTCGCGACGGTGGCTCGGCGGCGGTAGTTGTGCCGATCGTGGCTGTGCCGAGTGCGCCGACTGCCACAGCTCGTCGGAGAAGTTGTCGTCGGTGCATGGAACTAGATCACCGATTCAGAACCCGCCGCGGGTGTTCGACAGTGTCCGGTGGAAGGCGTCACGGCCCTCGGCTTCGGTCGTCCGCACGGCCGCCGGGTCGTCCTCCGGTTCGGTGTTGTCGACCGCCGCCTGTACATCGAGCAAGCCATGATCGGCTTCCGTCGACCCCCGCGTTCGGGAGCGGATACGCGGTCGCCGACAGGCGCTCGATGGTCTCGCTGACCGATAGGCCCTCGCTGGCCCGGAGTAACGCTGCTCCGCCGACAACGTGAGGCGCGGCCATACTGGTTCCCGAGAGGGTTTTGCGTGCCGCTTGGGAGGTCGATCGTGATGTTCATGCCCGGCGCTGCGATGCCGGGCACAGCGTCGGCGGTCGTCCCGCCGGATTGGTCCTGCGTGCCCGGATCGGGGCCGACGTTCCCGAAGTAGGCGATGAGCGTCTCCTCGCGCTTGTTAGGTACGTTCGTCGCCTGAACGGCCATTCCGTGGCCGCTGTCAGCCGGACTCGCGAGGAACGTTGTCCCCATCCGATCGTTGCCCGCGGCGATCGCCACGAAGATGTCGTTCTCGACGGCCTTTTTCAGCGCGTCCGCGAGTGCTTTGGAGTACAGGGGCGAACCGAGCGACAGACACATCTCGGTCGCACCGTGCTCGATTGCCCGCTCGACGCCAGCCACGATATCCGAGATGCTCCCGCTGCCATCCGAATTGAGCGCCTTGAGGATCAACAGGTCGGCGTCGGGGACGAATCCGGTATTCGCCCACGACGAACCGTTACCGGCGATGCACGCCGAGACCCATTCGCCGTGGTTGCTCGAGTCGTCAGCGGCCACGGCGTCAACACCGTGCTCGCCGACCGTCTCGCCCGTGATGAGGTTCTCTGATTCGGGGAGGATACGAGTGTTGCCGCTCCCATCCTCGAAAATCGTGCCGTCAGTCGCGCCTGTGTCGACGACGGCGATCGTGCGGTCGGCGGTGTCCGTATTCGAGACGAGTGTATCGTCCGCGCGTGCGAGGGCGCGTGACTCTTGGAGGTCCGCTTCCGGTGCATCGTCGCTGAATGCGAGGCCAGCGGTACCGGGGACCGAGGCCGACGGGGAGGCCAGCAGACCGATCTGGTCCCGGAAAGAGAGGTCCCACGACCACGCGCTCGTATCCTCAAGATTCGAAATCGGTTCGGGCCGGCTTGCGACGATGTTTGCATCGATCTGCGTAACGTAGGATTTTGCCTGTAGACCACCGCTCGTTCGCCGAATCCCACCAGGGAGTTGCAGAAGGCCGACGGCGTCCCACGGCGCGCGAACCGTGACTGCATTGAGTTGGGTGTGCTCGCGGAGGAGTGCGCGGTCCTCGCCGTCAGTGAGCCACGGGTCGAGACTGTCACGTTTGCCGTCCTCGTAGTGGACGACGAACGACGGGAGACTGTCCCCGGTGAACCCACGGATATCGTCGGGTTGGGCCAGTGCCAGGGGCGTCAGTGTGTCACTGGCCGTGAGTGGGTTGGTCAGGAACAGCGGTGCCGTCGCGGTCGTGGCAGTTCCGGCAAGGAACTGGCGTCGTGTCTGGCGTGTCATTATGCGGCCCTCCGTCGACGGACAGCGATGCCGGCGAATCCGAGTCCAACGAATCCGCCCGATGGGATTGCGAAGCCAGACGGTATGGTCATCCCACCGACGAACGGCAGGCCATTGAACGTCCGAGCGATTCGGTGCTGACCGCTCTGTAGCATGTTCGGACTCTGGACCACTGTTATATCGGCAGTGCCGTACCTCGAGCGAGTAGGTCTGCAAGACAGCTTTGACCCTCGCCTTGCCACGAGACTCGGCCATACCGAGTATCGCCGTCCCAAGTGACCGGCTCGCCGAAGGTCGACGGTTCGGACCGCCAGAACAGCGCCGAGTCGTTTTTCGACGTTCTCAAGGTGGATTCGTAGGCGAACGTGTGCCGAGACCTCCTGTTCGTCCGAGCCGTGCAACACAGCGATATCGAACGTCGTTTCGTCGCCGTCCATCGCGTTTGCCGGTTTCACCACGAGGAGGCCAGGGCCACCACTCGAGTCGGCGATCGCGTCGATCTGGAGTGTTCCACCGGACTGTTTGATCCGCCCGCTTGCGAGTTCCTCGCCGGTCACGGCGTAGACACCCAGCGTGCTTTGGGCAGCTCGAACCGTCGCCGGATCACTTCGTGATTGTTCGTGTGCGCGGATGCGCTGACTGACGACGAACTGGTCACCCTGCGTGTTCTGGAAGGTCAGCCGGACCTGATGGATGCCCTCTCCATCAGTCACGAACGATGCTCGGTCTTTACTCGAGTCGACGCTTGCGGTGAGTTGCGTTCCGTCGTCGTTCCACGCTTCGGCTTTGACGAGTTTGCCGTAGCCTGTATCCGAAGCGGCCTGGATATCAACGTAGACCGTCTCGCTTGGACCGGGTGCGAGCGTCGAGAAGTCGATCGCGTTGATACCGGGGACAGCACCGCCGAAGGCTGGGTTGGTCCCTGAAATCCGGTCGTTGAGTCGGCCGTCTTCACCACCGCCCTGAATGCGGATGTCGAACGCTGCCGGGTCGGATTCGTCGATCGGGTAACCGTCGATCACGAGCGTCTGACCACCGAAGCCGGGGACGCCGCTCGATTCGACGCTATAGTACTCTTCGCCAATTGGCTCGACAGTGCCATCCGACCAATGAATCTCCGGAGAGACAGTATCGGGGTTGATGCCCGCCGGAATCGGATACTCAGCATTCAGTTCGCCGTCGCTAATCTCGATCGGATCATCACCAACCTCCGGCGGTTGGACCTGATCGACATCAGAGAGTGCAAGTTGCATGTGCCGTGTCTCGCGACTGAGTTCCTCGTTGGTCAGATCCTCAGCGGCCTGAATCTCCGAGAACGACGAACGATCGAGGTACCGGCTTTTTGCGCCGGGCACTGTCTCGACCAGCGACCGATGATCGGAGTAGATGCGCTCGAGATTCTGGCGCTCCATCTCGTCGAGGCGCTGTGTGTACTCGGTCTTGAGGTCCGAGACGGTCTCATTAAGCCGTTGGTTCTGCAACCACGCTTGGAGGTCGGCGAACGACGACATGTTCCCAAACGGGACCTCCGGTGAGCGGTAGACTGTGACGGTAACGCTCTTTGCAGGCGGGTTGACCGTCTTCGGCTTCGGGCTTGGGAGATAGAAAGTCCCGTTGTAACCGTTGGTCTGGTATCGGCGAAGGTCCTCGATGGTCGGGTCTTGTACCGTCTCGAGGAATTGGCCGTCGGCTTTCATCGCCTTCACGTCGGCGGTGACCACCTGCGAGTTGATCGAAACCGAGAACGAGCCGTTTGCGTCAGTTTTAGCCGTCGTTCGAACGACGTGATCCTGATTCAACAGGTCACGAATCCGTTTTGCGCGGTCAGTGAGTTGGTTTGCCTCGTTCTCAAGTTCGCTTGTCCACGCTGACCGAAGTTCGTCGGGCGAGCCAACAACGAACGTGTACCCACGCTCGCGTGCGCCTTCGGGATAGGCAACGTAGACTCCGGTGGGAAGCGAGGTTCTGACACCAGGGATATCGTGCTGGTCAAAGCGGTTGCCGACCGTCGCGATCGTCGACGTTGAGTAGACTGTTCGGTCGGTCGTCTCGCCAGTTGGACCGAGTTGTTCGACTACGAGGTTTCCAGAGGTGGTTGCCCCAGGGAACGAGTTGTCGATTTGGTTGCCGCCGAGGAATCCTTCCTCTTGACTCGGGTCCCACAACGAGAGGACGACCTGTTGGTCTGAGTCAGCCTGTAGCGTCGGCTCATCGACGCTCGAAGAGAGTTGTTGCACGCCGAGACCTTGGAGGCCGAAATCCGCTGACTCGTGAACGAGGAGGTATTTACCGTTCGCGCTCTCGTAGTGATTCTCGAGATCGTAGTCGGGGTCCCACGAACTCGGCAGTGGGTTCGTCGTCTCGTCGATGAGTTCCTGGGCCTGCTCCTCGAGAGAAGCAGCCTTTGATTCATTAAGCGCAACTTCGCGGACGCCCCATGCTGTTATGGTCGCGTCTTCGACTGGGTTGCCGTTCTGATCGACGACGCGTCCGGAGATTTCAGACCCAGTTACCGTGATTTCCTCTCCACCGGGGAAGTCGACTGTGTAGTCTGACAATGTCCAATTACCCGACCCGGAGTCCACCCCATCACCACCGAGGAATGGGTAGAAATGGTCTGCGTCGAATGATGCATCGTCTTGGCCGCTTGCATAGAGATTTGTTCGGTCCGAGTCGTTGAAGACGCGGACGCCAACAGTCTGATTACTTTGCCAGAGATCAAGTGTCAAGTAGTACCGCTGGTTCGCTTCCCAGGTTCCGATTGTTTGTACAGAATCGCTCGAGAAAGCAGTCTCGACAGTGATATTTTGCTTTCCATTATTGTTTTCGTCGCGCGTGAATGAGACACCAACAAAGTCAGAAAGATTGCTAAGTGTTCCATTCTCTGGTGCGAAGCCAGAATGGATCTTCGTGGCACCAGATGGGTTCGAAGGAGTGTCGACAGTAAAGTAGGCCGAAGTGTTCTGGTCTTTCATCGACTCATTTTTTCCGACCAGATATTTCGAGGATTGGGCCCCGAGATCGGTGAGTTCGATTTTGTTTGACGAGATGTCGATCGATTCTCCAGATGCCATTGAGCCACCGGTATAGTAAGTCGACAGATTTTGATCGCCTTCAGTCAGTGAGACACTCGTTTCGGGATTAGCCTCCGTATCGGTTGCATTGAAGTTCTGAATTGTGCCGCTCATCGACCCCGCGTCTGACGACGGTGCTGAATCGGAGTCTCCGAGGTGGGCAAAAGTGTAGCCCATGTCAGAGCCACCAGAGTTTCGCTGCACGTCGAGAACGCTGTTTGTCCGATCCTGATCGGTGAACACCTGTGCGTGGATCGTGCTATTTGAATCGTAGTGGTGGAGAGTGACATAATATGTTTGATTCGTGTTAATTGTGGCTTTACTGGCGTCGGCTCCATTTTTATCAGAACTAGTTACGGCGAAAGTGTGGAGCCCCGTATCCTGCATTTTCACTTTGAGTCCGGCAAATTCCGACAGTGAGTTGATTGTCGCATTATCCCCACCCCATCCAGTGCTGAATCGGGCCCACTCGCTCGCGTCCGTTACGTTAAACGAGTACTCGAGATGGTTGGTGTGCTCGGCTGCGACCAGTCGCTGATCGGTATTCGAGGTAATGCCGCTGAACGAGTGTGACCCCGAACCGCCGACCGTCGGGTCGAGATGGTCATTTGGGTCGTATTCCTTATACGATCCCGACGAGAGTTCGGCAGCGGCCGTGCCGGTCAACGAAACTGCCCCCGCGAACAGGCTCGTCACTATTAGGATCGTGAGAGCGATGCTACTCAATTTTGTCCGTATCGTTGTCATTGGTCTACTAAGTCGAAAGTGTCCGCTATCTGTGTTCAGTGTCTTGAGAAGTGGGAACCGCGGTCAGCTGGCCGTGCTGATTAGTGAGGACACTATGGCGGTGGTTTCCAGAGAACAGACCGGTAGGAACACCACAGTACGGTTGTGAGTTGGAACGGCCAGTACTCGGAGTCCGTTTCGTTGTCGAGAGTCTCATTGGAGCTCGTCTCATCTGGTGTCGAAAAGAGCGAGCCGATCGACTCCCAAATGCTATCTAGGATATTCTCTGAATCAGAACTCTCGCTTCTCGTTTCTGAGTCGGAGGTCTCGTCGTCCCTGCCGAAAATCTGGGATAGATAATCGCTGAAACTCGCCTCGCCGCGAATGACCTCGCTAATGGAGATCGACGTTGGCGTCGTTGTGCTTGCCGACGACACGCCGTCCTCAGTCGTGTCTGTTGCCGTAGAATCGTCTGGCTTTTCGAGCGGATGGTCAAGGTAGATTGGGAACTTGTAGACCCAGCCCTGTGCGGTCCCATCACAGATACCGTCCTCATCGTAGTCGTTGCAACTCCGGCGGACGTATACCTCGGCCGTGTCCGACCCATATTCGAACGAGAGGAACATCGAGTCGCCCACACCACGCCCCGTAGAGGTCCCATTTTCTAAATGGGTGATGGAGTCGCCGAATACGGGTGTTTGGACATATTGCTGTCCATTATATGTATTGACGCCATCCCCACTATCGTCAAGTCGGCCGTGGAGATGTCCGGTAAGGGTTGCCGAGAGGGTCGAATTTCCGTACTGCGATGTTATTGAGCGGTATTTGTCCTCGCTTGCAGCGTCCATGTCGTAAATCGCGCCATCGCTGTTGATTGAGTGGTCGTTGGTGACGGTATTCGGGATGGGTTGATGGAGGGCAGTTATGACGTTCGTATTACTCCCTTCCTGTTCGAGATTGCCAAGATGGGTATCTAATTTCCCCATCGAGCGCGTATAGCTCCCGTAATCATCGCCACCCGTCCCACAGAGACCGGCGAATTGGAGGTTCGTCTGTGTGTTCATCGTCACCAGCCGATCGGCACCGTCACACTGACCGCCGAAGTGCTGGGAAAATTCTGGGGAGTAATTGGCCGAAAAGTCACTTTCGTGATTGCCACGGAGGATGAGTGTGTTATTGTCAACGCCGGGTTCGAACCAGCGGAGGCGTTCGTATGCATCCCGTGTCCGTTTGATATTCCGAATTGCGGCTGCATCGCCAGACCGTTTTCCCACGTCTTTCGGGTCTGCTATGTCGCCGGGTAAAACGGTGTAATTCGGCGTGAATGGGAGGTTATTGAGGTCGTCAACCGTATTGTTGAGGCGCTCGAAATTACTGATATTGTCACCTGGGTCGGGCTGGCTGTCGGCGGCCACCCAAACGATGAGATCAGAGTTCTCGTGCCAGTTGTCGTCGACGGTTGTATTGAGTTCGTCAGTCGTCGCTTGAGCTGGTCGGGTTGAAACTGGTATGAAGAGGGTACTCGTCACAATGACAGTGACGAGTAACACCAACAGTTGCGACTTTTGAAGCTGAGGCATTCTCAATCATCGGCCATATTCATGAAGACGCGAAGCAGGATCTCAGTGAGCACGTCCTGGTCGGTCTTGTCTTGCTTTCGTTTGAGATTCCGTGCGT
>SDGX01000026.1_pt1 | contig 8040 bp, 15 predicted proteins | sample 2873821 | NCBI WGS metagenome assembly SDGX01 (sample SAMN08132707, study PRJNA421101) | viral metagenome | isolation source: viral fraction magnesium sulfate-rich | place: Spain: Penahueca Lagoon, Toledo
GTCAGAGACGGGAACCTCGGATAGCGTGTTCAACACCGTGAGGAACACCATCCTCGGGGCTCTCACCCTACCCCCGACGGGGTCAGGACACCGCTCTAGAAACGGATTTGGGGGGTTCCCGTTCCCGTGTCTACGGTCGAGGAAGGGCGCCAAAAAGACCGGCCACAACAACAACGGCGATCAGGGCCACCCCCGCGATCGGGATGGCGCCGTTGACGATATCGACGATTGAGTACTTCGGCGCCGTCGCCCACATCACGAGGCCCGCGATCACACCGTCGAGCGTTACGGTGGTGACCCAGTGCACAACGTCCTGCGCGAGCTCCCAGGCCAGAATAACCCCGGCGGCAAGGACGAGGTAGGGGAGGTGCCAGAAATCACTCGCCGCCTGCCCACAGGTGTCGTCGATGATCGACTTCATCCGTCTACACCTCGCGCGGTTCTAACTATCCCCCGAAGCTGAAAGCCGGCGAAGCCCAGCGTGACGAGCGAGAATCCGGCCTGAATGCCGTGCTGCACCACTGCGAGGCCGAAGAAGCCACGGTACGCGTACCCGAACAGTGCCGCCTGGTGGGCGACCGTAAACACCACGTTGGCGAGCTGCTGGCCGAACGCTTTGGTCTGCTGTTCGTACCACGTCGATTCAGGGAAGATACCGAATCCGACTGGCTCGGTCCAGACCTCAGGGACGAACTCGGGGTAGCTACTTTCCGACTCCTCATAGTCGAGGTCGGGTGCGTCACCTAACGCCTCGTCGATCTCGGCCCTACTCTCTGCCTCGGCGCCGGTGATGACACCCGTAACTGCTGTGGTGACGAGTACGAACGCGAGAACAACCGCGGTCACGCGGCCGCCCATGAACGCCATCATTCTCAGTCCTCCACCTCGACGTCCAAGTGATCGAGCAACGCATCCAGCTTCTGCTCGACGCGATCGAAGTCCGCCTTCGTGATCTCGTCGCGAAGTCGAGACAGTACGCCTGCCGTTGTCGAGTGGTGCTGGCTCATTTATCTCCCTCCATGTCGTCAAGGCGATCGTGGAGCGCGTCGATCTTCCGCTGGTTCTCCATCGTCTCGCGGTAGTTCGGCGAGCGGTTCTCGTGGCCGTTCTGGAACTGATCATAGATGATCTGGGCCGGGTGTAGCAGCATCCGGTCGACGACGATCGCCGCCGGCACGACCAGGCCCAAGATGAACGCCACCCAGTGGAACACGGTCGGGAACACGGACTGCACGACCGCGGAGTCGTTGTAAAACAGGATGCCGATCATCAGCGTGTTGGGTACTCCCAAGAAGAACTGCATCCGCGCGGCGTAGGTCCGCATGGCGCCGATGACCCGGAGCGTCGACGTGGGGAGGACGTCGTCAGCCTGGGCTTCGAGCACGCTCATCGGCTCACCCTCCAGTACTGTGCGGTGAGCTCGCCGGCGAAGCATCGCTCGGCAACCCACGCCGGCCACAGCTTACTGAGGGCGTTGAACGCCGGCGACAGCGGCGCCAGTGGCCCGCCGAGCCATCCGTCCACGTCCACGTCCTGCAGCGAGAACGGCGTCGACGCGTCCCAGTGTTCTCGCTCGGCGCGACAGAAGCGCGCCGGCGTCCCGAACGTCCACTGGTGAGTATGGTCCGGATCTGTCCGGGCGTTCTCGCCGAGCGGGACCGTGATCTCGAGCCAACCACCGGCTCGGAGTGCGTCGCCGGCCTCCTCGAACACGTGCTCTGGGTCGAGGTGCTCGACGACGTGGCTGGCGACGATGCCGTCGACGCTCGCTTTCTCTATCGGCCACTCATCGCCAAGGTCGAACTGATGGTCGGCGTCAGCGTAGAGGTCCACCGTCTCTGTGGCTCGTGGGTCGGGATCGTCGCCGGCGCCGATGTCGAGGATACGGCTCATGGCTCACCCCCGTCCGCAGCCAGCCGTTCGGTGACCGACTCGTCAACGGGCGGCTCTGCCCCGTCCGGCGTCTCGAAGTCCGGCTCCACGGCAGCGTGCTTCTGGGCCTTCTTGACGGCGGCACGCATCCCGTCGCGGAACTGCTGGACGCTGAAGTTCTCTCGGGCGAACTCGGCGATTTCCTGATCGCTCCACTCAACACCTCGATCGTCGAACTCCCGAATCGCTGCCTCTAGATATCCCGTCGCCCGTTCCCACGTGAGGCCGTTCTTCACCTCTTGGATTTGGAACCGCGTGAACCCTTCGTCGACGCCGATGACTGGCGTGCCAGCCGCCATCGCCTCAATCGGGACCATCCCGAAGTCCTCGTTCTGCGGTGGGTAGACGAGCGCCTTCGCACGCGCGTAGAGTTCCCGTTTCTCCTCTTCGCTGACGAACCCGACGAACTCCACGTTCTCCCCGGCCTGCTCGCGGAGGGCATCACCCTCCGGGCCTTGCCCGGCGATCACTAGCTGGTAGTCGTCACCGAGTTCGTTGAACGCCTCGACGACTTCGTCGACGCGCTTGTGCCCGGCGAGTCGGCCGAGATAGAGGTACTCGTCGGCGGTCTCGGCGTCGTCGGGGCTGTAGTCCTGCGTGTTGACAGGCGGGTAGACCACGTCGATCTGCTCTTCGGGGATGTTCCAGTATTGGTTAATCCGTCGGGCGACGACGTCTGAGTTCGCAACGAACAGATCCGGCCGCTGGACGTTGTGGTTGTAGAGCACTCGAGCCACGTAGTTGTAGCCGACACTCAGCAGTCCCTCGTTGTCGTGGAACAGATCGTACTGCCAGCGCGGCGTCGAGTGCGTGTACGCGACGACTGTCTGGTGGTCCTCCGGGACGAACCACAGCGGCTCGTTCCCGCTCGTGATCACGGTGTCGAACTCCGTGAGCTCGTGCTGTTGCTGCCAGACGAGCTGGTAGGCCAGCGACCGGAGCGGGCCGTAGGCGTCGATGCACCGTTTGGCGAGCCAGTCCGGGAGCGGCCCGTAGTCGATCTCGCGGATGTCCGGCGGTTCCTCGTCCGGTTCGTTCTCGAGGTTCCGCCGGCCGACGAACATCGGCGCCTCGAACGTCTCGGAGAGGTGTCTCGCGAGGACTTCCCCGCCACCGCGGACGTCGTAGTCCTTGTGAGCCACCGCGATCTCCTCGGAGCTCATGCTGCACCTCGCTGGAGTCTCGAATCGGTCTGATAGCGGTTCCAGAATCGGGAGTCTGAGGCGTTCTCCCACCCCTCCGGTATCGACGGTCCGCTCCGATTCTGTCTAAGGCGCGAAGATATACAAGTATAGTCCCTCACCAATCTATCAATATATCCGATACTGCCGCCGTCGTGCGGTTTTGTATCGACGGTTATTGATGCGAGATTCATGAGGAATACACCTCCTCAAACGCTTCGGCGCGAGTCAGATCCGAAATGCGCGGCTGACTCAGCGACTCAATGTCTCCATCGGAATCACGCTCTGCTTCGCTGAGGACGGTTGCTATCTCGCTCTGGGTCATCCCGACATTCGACATCGCACGAGCGAAGTGGAACCGGGATTTTTTCGAGCACTTCTCCCAGTAGTTCGACTTCAGCTCCTCGACCTCATCGCGATGGACGTACTTGTCCTCGGTCTTCCCCTCCATCCGATTGGCCTTCATCCGCTCCAACTCCTGGTACTCGGAGTGCCAGTCCATGATTGGCCACGAGATCGTCTCGACACGCTCCTTGTAGTTCGACTCGTAGTGCTCGTTGTTCCGCAGCCGGTACACCTTCGCCTCACCTTTCGGCTTGCCCTCCGGCGTCTCCTGGGCTTGGATCCAGTAGTCGGCGCTGTCGCCGCCGATGCGGTCGTCGACCCAACCCTTCGAGGGCGCCGTCATCATCCCGAACACCTGCCGGTAGCGTTTGGTGGCGAACGCCTGACTCAGGTCGACGTTGGCAGAGGACGTCGCTCGACGGTTGTCGGCTGCCTGCTGGACCTCGTCGAGCATGAGCACCGATCCAGGCTCGACGCGGTCGTACATCACCTCGTACTCTTGCGGGCTGAGCGTCGCTTTCTCGGTGCTCCACCAGTTCATGTCCCACAGGTACGCGAGGACGAACGCCAACGTCGTCTTCCCGACGCCTGTCTCTGCGGCGGCCGTGATGATCACGTGCATGTCCCGGCCCGCAGTTAGCCGAGTGATGAACTCGTGGAACAGCTTCGACTCGGTGATGCTGGGCCAACGGTGCCAGAAGTCGACTGGCGACGACGGGTTCTCCGGCATCTCGTCCGGGACCTCGCCGGGTTCGTTCACGCGTCCAGATTCTGCTTTCGCCATTTCTCAACCTCCTTGATGTCCTCCTGAGTGATCTCGGTCCGATGCGTCGACTCGTCGATGTGCTCGGAGAAGCCGAGTTCCTTCGCGATGTCAAGCAACTCTTGGGCTACCGCCTCGAGCTGGCGCACCGGCACCTGCTTGATCGCGAGGACGCGCTCCTCCTTGTGCGCCGAGCCGCGGCGATTGATGCTGATTTCCACGCCCACCTCGGAATTCATCCACTGTTCAAGGACGTCGACGCCACGCTCCTCCCACGGATCCTCCAGTGCGTCTTCCTCGTCGCGGTGCTGGCGAAGGGCGCGTCGGAAGCTGTTGAGCGCGACACCAACCTGATGCTTCACGTCACCCGGAACATCTGGTTTGTTTTCGTCGAGGGCGTCGAGGGCGTTGAATAGCGTCTCCCGCCGGTAGTGGACGACCGTCTTCCGTCCACCGTCATCGTCCTCGTAGTCACTCATCGGTAGGGATCCAGATGCCGTTTTCACAGACGGCGATGACCAGTTCGTCGCCTTTCTGGATGCGATGCAGCTTCCTCCCGAAATCGGTGATGTTCACCGTGATCTGGTTGCTGTTGCCGCTCGGGCTTTGCGCCGATCGCGTCTCGACGCGCTTCAGCTCGCCGTGGTCGTGTGGGATCTCGTCGCGAGGAGAGCCACTTCGTCTCCCCCGTGACTGCCCGTCAACGGACATACACGCACCTCGTCAGTTCGGTTGGAAAAAGGTCCCGGATAGGCCATTTTTTGGCAGTAGGAAGCCCATGCGTGAACAACTGCTTAGAAGCTTGCTTCTACACAAGTAGATAAGCAATCTGGAAATATTGGTTTTCCGAGGCTATTTGCACGTAAGGTGTGTGAGTCGCAGTATGTCCGTTGCTAACGGCATGGCTGAGGTGGACAGCGCAGGACCAACGATGACGGATCACGTCGCCAGCGCACGCGAGCGCGTCGGCGAGACCGTCGAGGACGTAATGGAGGGTGTTCGAGCCGGCCCCACGCTCAACGTCGAGAACGCCCGCCGCGTCGGCGAGGCGATGCTCGAGGAGAAGATGGACGAGAAGGAGATGAACCAGATGGGCGCCAAGCGCATCGGTTCGCTCGCGATCGGGATCGGCGTGGTCGGCATCGTCCTCAACCAGATGTCGAACATGGACGTGGTCACCAACTCCACGGGCGTCGTCGACGTCCAGAGTATCTTCGAAACTGCGGGGTCCGGCCTGCAGCTGCTCGTGGTCGGCGTGATCATCGCCGCCGCTGCGGTGCTGCTCAACCTCTGGTCCGGCTTCTAAACGAGGCCACGGACCTTCGACCCATGATTTTTGAGACACAGCCAGCAGGAGCCGGAGGACTAGCGTGAGCGACGGCGACTCCATCGCACAGGTCGCTGTCGTGATCCTACTCTTGAGTCTCGCGGTTCCAGCGCTGGCGACCGCCTACGACTACGCGGGGACGCCGATGGACTACGAGGAGACAGTCACCGTCGACTACGAAAACGAGACGCACGTCGCCGAGGCATCGACGCTCGAGGGGTATGGTGACGATCCGACGATCGTCGTCAACGGCACCGAACTCCAATCGGGCACCGATTACTCGTGGGACGACTCTGCAGGGTCGATCACCTGGTACGACACCGCGAACACGAGCTCGGGCGCCGATGCTGAGGTCGACTACCGCGCCTACCAGCGCACTGCGCAGACCGAGATGGCGTGGAACATCCTCAGCCCGCTGATGGGGCTATTCGGACTCTTCGCGCTGATCGTGAGTGTCCGCGCGCTCTGGGAGTACACTGCGGAGGTGTGGGACCTGTGACGCCGGCAGCCATCTGGGCCGCCGTCGTCCTCGTCGGTCTGACGTCGACACTACTGTGGGCCATTCTCGCCCGGCAGACTGGCGTCTACGTCACCTCCGGCCTGTCGTTCACCGCGTGGGGATGGGTCGCCATCGTCGGCGGCGATGTCGCGCTCGCGAACGGCGGCGACCCGATCTGGATCCGCACGACGACCGCGTCGCTGCAGTTCGTCGCCGTCGCGCTAGCCGTCATCTCGCTGATCGTGTTTAGCCTCCGACTGCTGGGGTCCTACCCTTCGCCGTCGAGCAACGCCGCAGAAAACGAATCCAACGCAGACACGTAATCCATGAGTGACCAAGATCAACAGCGCCGTGAGGCAGCCCGGACACAAGCGGAGAGTCAGGCCGCCGCCACGGCCCACGAAATCGGGATGCGGGCACAGGCACAGAGCGTCAACAACCGCAAGCAGAACCCACAGTTCTACGACAAGTTCACCCGCTCGTCCATCGAGGATAGCGAGAAGTGGAGCCACCTCCAGAACGAGTTCAGCACGTGGCTGGCTGACGACCACGTGCTCTCGAACCGTCGGCAGATCTTCCGCCAACAGCGCGAAATCCTCAACAAGACACGCGCGGAGCAGGCGATCGCGGGTGCTACCCCGGGGGTTTCGTCTCCGGGAGAAGCCACTCCTCAACGCCGTGGCACAGGGCGTAAACGTCGAACTCGACGAACCGGTGCCGCTCGACGGAGCTGGCCAGCAGTCGGTGACGATCACCAACCCCGAGTTCACACCGCCGATGGACAGCGAGGAGCGAACCGTCATGGACGACATCGCCTCGGTCGCAACGGCACGGCAGGCGATGGGTGTCGAGCAGGCCGGGAGTGAGGCCCTGACCACCGCGACGACTGAGTCCCGTACCGTTCGGGAGGAGGAGACCGACCAATCTGGCGTCGTCGGCAGCATCTCGGGGGTGTTTGACTGATGAGCGATATCGACGAGGAGTACTACGACGATAGCCGCGCAGCAACGGTCGGGGATCTGCGGCTACTGTACACGAAGGTTCAACAGCTCTTCTCAATCGCACTAGGGCTGTTCTTCGGCACCGCTGCAGTGGGTTTTCAGCGAATTCGGAGGCCCCGGGACCGGGAACGCTCTCGTGCTTGCCGTGTGTGCTGCGTTAATGTACTTTGTCGCGTTCGCACACGACGAAGGGTACTCACGGCGGCTCCTCAAGCGCATCCCTGTTAATCAACCGGTGAAACCGGCGATTAGTGAGCGACGTATGGGTGATCGCACCGACGAGAAAACGGAGGTGGCCGACTGATGGTGAGTCTCTGGCTCATCGGCGCTGTCGCACTTGTGCTTCTCGGCGCCGGCTGGTTCGTCGCCCTCTCTCGCTCGCCGGACGACCTCGACGAACAGCTCGAGCAGGACACCGAGACGATCGCAAGCGCCGACTACCTCACAGCGGCGTCGACGATTCCGGCGCTGCTGATGCTGGCGCCACTGGCAGCTGTCTCGCGCATGATCACGATCCTGCCACCGACGTGGCGTGTGTTCCACAAGATCCACCTCTGGAGTGCCTACAAGATGCAGCGCGCCGCCGGCGCCGATGCACTAGCGAACGTGCGTCACCCCAACGACAAGGAGGACGTGCTGCCGGCAGCGTACAAGGAGGGTGGCGAAGAGGACCGCGACAGGACGGGGTGGAAGGTGATGGGTCTCGGTAACAAGCGCTTCGACACTGGCGTCCGCGGGGGGGTCATCGTCTCGCTTCGGTAAGGCCGACATCATCCACCTCAACGAGGACGACCTCGAACAGGGCACGTGGGCGGAGGCGTCGATGGACACCGCCATCGCCTCCGACCGTGAGGGGTACTTCTTCCGCGACGCAACGCTGGAAGCCAACGTCAAAGTGATCGAGAACCCCGCCGGTGCTGCTCGTGCAGACGGTGGTGAGCCCCAGAACCAGTCGTTCGTCGGCCGTGTGACGCCGAAGAATCCCGGCATCC
>SDGX01000028.1_pt1 | contig 7677 bp, 10 predicted proteins | sample 2873821 | NCBI WGS metagenome assembly SDGX01 (sample SAMN08132707, study PRJNA421101) | viral metagenome | isolation source: viral fraction magnesium sulfate-rich | place: Spain: Penahueca Lagoon, Toledo
AGCCGTCGACGGCGGCGAACTCGACGGGGCACCAGCCGCGTACGTGACCTACACGACGAAGAGTAACCTGGACACGTTCGCGGACGACTGGACGCAAACCATCCAGATGGCAGCGATCCTCTTTATTCTCTTGCCACTCGGAACGATCATCATGTACCTCAAGACGGCACGCAACGGACGATAACATGGACCTCCCGTTTTTGATCCGCGGCGTAGGTGTGGTGATCTTCGCGGCCGCAGCGGTGAGCGACTACCGGACCCGGCGAGCGCCCAACGACCTCTGGCTCGCGATAGCCGCGCTGGGCGTGGTCGCACTCGCCCTCGAGCTGCGGTCGGCCAGCGCCCGCCTCGAGATTGTGACCGGCGTCGCCCTCTGCACTCTCCTCCTCTCCGCGATCGCGGTCAGCGCGCACTCGAATGGATACATCGGCGGGGCAGACGGGAAGGCAATTATGGTCTTACCGATTATCTTCCCGCATCCCCCAGGACAGGCGTTCCAGAGTGGCGTTTTGCACACTCTTACCCTTGGGGTAGAGGCCGCAATCTGGGTTTGGATCGGCACTGCAATCGCGGCCGTCTGGTACTCGACCGTCGTGCAGCACGAGAACAGTCCTGACGGCATTCCGTTCCTCGTTCCGATGTTCTCGGGGATCCTCTCCCTCTTTGCTATCTCGATTTTTGTTATCTGAAGGCCACTACTAAGTTCGCGCATTGCGTAGCCTGTTGCATGATGTTTCCGCACGAGGATCAACGCGCAGCAGAGTTCGGCCGATCGCCCGGCAACGGGATCACGCCGGCACCGCTCTCGAGGGATCCGCTCGCGACCGAAGGCGAAGCCACGCCTGGCCCGGACGATCACAACCCCTACGAGGAGCGGGAGAACGAGTTCGAGATCGCGAAGCAGCGCAGTCCGACCGAAGGGGACGACCCGTTCACGTTCGACGACGTCGACGATGCCGTGGGCGAACTCGAGCTCCCGTCGCTCGAGTCGGAGCCTGACACGTCTCTGTTCGACTGGTAGACCTGTCGCGTGCGAAGATTTTTGCGGCTGTCCCGCAACGTTGCATGTAACAACGCATGGGATTTCTAGACAATACGGTCGATGCCGTCGAGAAAGGCGTCGACAAGGTGAAGGATACGGCCGACAAGGCCGCTGAAACGGTCTCTGATTCATTCGACGGAGACGACGATGACTCGTCCCAGTCAATGGGTCCCGGAGGTAACTGGGGCGGCGGAGATGGCGACTCGTCGAGCGCGAGCAGTTCCGGCGACGGATCCAAAAAAAGCGACCCAAAGAGCGGCGTTCACTCCGGTCCAGGTATCGGCCTTCCCGGTCCTGACCAAGGGACTCAGAGAGATTCAACGCTCGCCGAGGCCGATCTCGATAAAGAGCAGTTCGATCCGACAACACAAGAAGGCGTTAGCCGTGCCAACCTCGAGGGAGAGCAGCGAAGTGAGGCCCTCGAGCAGGCCAGCAGCGAACTCAACGCTCCCAAAGACGAAATCCAGTTTGCCCGCAATTCCGAAGGGCAGTATCTGGCGTACCGGGATCCCGAAGCCGCCGAGAAAGCTGCCCAAGAGCGGTTTGAACAGCAGGTCGCCGAACAAGCCGACCTTGGGCCGGGACAAGTCGAGTTCGCGCCTGGAGTCAATCAGGTACGACTGACCGAGGCAGGAGAGCGACGCCTCAAGTCCAGAGCACAGCAGCAAGCCGCAGAGGACCTCGATAACTTCGGCTACAGCGATCTCGAAACCGAGCTCGGTCCAGGGGGAAGTGTCAGCGTCAACGTGAAGGACGACGCCATTCGGCGCGAGTTGACGCAGCAAATCCAGAGCGAGAACCCGAACGTCGAACAGAGTGAGATCGAGTTTTCGCGCGACGATGGACAAATCACCGCCACTGTCGGCAGCGAGGGCGACGATACGGCCGATCCGATGGACGTCGCTGGCGACGAGTTGACGAGCCTCGCCGCTGAAGCCTCTGGCCCAGGAGACGTTGCCGATGCCGTCGGGAACGTCGGCGGCGCGGTCGTCGACGAGCAGCTCGGAGAAAAGTTCGTCGCCGACCCTCGAGAGTCGGGCAGCGTTCGCGAGTACGGCGGGGACTTTTCCCAAGGATACCAAGAAGACGTGATCACGGTCGACTCTACCGAGGACGCTGCAGGACTGGTCACCGATCCGATCAAAGTGGACAGCGAGAACTTCGATGATCCAGCTTCGGCGGCCGGCGATCTCGGCTCGTACTATTCGACAGAGACCGGAGTGACGCGAGACTCGGTCAGCCAAGCCGGCCAGACCGTGATGAGTCCGACGACCGGCGCAGGAACAAGCGGGGCGCTTGGAACCGCAGCACTCGCCGGCATCGCGACGCCAGAGCCGAGCACGACCGTCGGTGGCCTCCTGCTTGCCGGTAGCGTTGCCGGGGCTGCTGCAGTCAGGCAAAATCGTGACCAAAGCGGCGAACTCCCCGTCTCCGATCCGACGCAGGCCACCACCGAAGTAGACGTGGGTGGAACGACGACCGAGATCAGCGAGATGCCAGTCTCAGAGGGCACGCAGACGAGTGAAGTCAGCGTACCCGAGGAGCCGACGTCGGGGCAGAGCAGCGAGGTGTCCGTCCCAGACCAACCCCGAGAGCACAGAAGATCCGACTACGCTCCAGACAGGGTCTCAGCAGATGCAAAAGCAGCGCCAGACCACTGAAGAGGAAGACCCGCGGGAGGTCACTGAAGGAGATTTCATCATCGTCGACGAGAACACAATCGAAGAAAACCGCCAGCGGATCATCCGAGAAGACCTCGAGCGCCAGCAGGAGCTCTGGGAGATCGATACGAACCGGCCGCGGCAGATCGCGACCGGCGAGAGCGCAGTGGTTGACGGCACCGGCATGAGTGAGGCGACGAGTCCGGAGCAAGCCCAAGGCCAACGTACGGAGATGGGGCAAGACAATCAGTTTGGCGTCGGACAGAGTTCGCGCGTCGGTCCTCTCGAGATCGGAGTGCCGGCCCTAGATACGCAACAGGGCCTAGAGCGGGGCACAGATCAACTGCAGGACCTTGGACTCCAGTTAGACAGTCCGTTCAGTTCGGAGACAGTGGAGCAGACGACCACAGCCGAACCGGTACAAACGGATCTTGAGTTCGAGTACGACTATGCCACGCAGGAGACGACGCGGGCGCGCCCGCCACGTATGGACATCCCTGGCTTTGGCGGAGATCGCGGCGGGGGAAGGCGCGACGAAGAGGGCATCGCCGAGGGTTATAGCTTCGACTTCGTCGATCCCCTGTCGGGAGAAACACTCGAGACGGAAAGCAACGAGGCGTCTGGCATCGGCGGCTGGCTATAATCCATGATGGACGACAGAGCACAGTCGATTGGCATCCTGCGGATGTTCCTCGCGCTCATCGTCGGCGCTGTCGTGACGATGGTCGTCCGCGAGGTCGCGAATCCCATCCTCGATAAAGCCGGGACGCATGGGACCGACGCGACCAGCTCGCAAGGTACTGCGTGGATACAGGAAGCAGTCAACTTCATCCCCATTCTGTTCCTCTTCATTGCCTTCTTCGGCATGATAGCTTACAGCGTCTATCGCAGAGAGGTGATCCGCTGATGTCTCGAGCATTCGACTTCGTTGTTGTCGGCGTGATCTGGATCGTCGCGATCGTCGTCCACATGATCGGCATCGAACTGTTCGCGCCCGGCACGCCGCTCTACGAGATTGCTGTCGACGGGACGGCAGCGATGAACGGCGGCGAACGCGCGGACCTGTGGCACGAGATTCTGACGGTCTGGGTCCCGCTGCTCGCGATGGGCGGCATCTCTGCCTGGGCAATGGTCAGAGAATACCGTCGACAGGCGGTCACTGCGGCCCGCGCGCCTCGTTAAACTCTTCTCTAGACTTTTTGTACGTTCGCACCGTTGCACCATGCAATGAGGCAACGGTACATCACAGCGTTCGCGATAATCGCATCGTTACTCGTGGCCACAACAGTTCCGATGGCAGGCGCTTCGACAGAGGATGGCCTCGCAGTGGCTTCGAAACACACGACCTTCGGAACCGGGGCGGTGAAAGTTCCCCGAATGAACTCACGAACCTGTCTGTCAGCGGATCAGGCACGGCGGCGACTGTGGAACTCACAGAACCGCCAGAAAGTACGGCTACGACAGATTTATCTTCCACGACGGGGGTAACCGGGTCGTCAGCAGACGACTTTGGTGATCAAATCGGAGTGAGGGTCTCTCCAAATAAGGATCTTTCATCGATCAGTTTCACTGTCGATGAGGCGACAGATGGGGCAAATCGGGTTGAGGTTCTCCGTGCATCCGATTCCAAAACTATCGCCTCGAAATCGATCGATGATGGCGGGACTTACAGTATTAACACTACTCTTTCATCGGCAAATGACTATCTTGTTTTAGCCGATAACTCGAGCGGGGACTTCAGTTATTCATATACTGACGATAGCACATGGCCTGAAACATCTGCATACGGAGATATTGAAAATTCCGTTGCTCAAACATATAGCGGAAGTAGTTCTAGCTCCACAAGCGAGGCGTTCGTGTTCGAGAGCGTGAGATTTAAAAAGGAAGCGGCTGAGGAGGGGACGTATCTATCTGCAAACCATTCTGTGGATGAGGCCGAACAATTCAGTGTTAACATTACCGCTCTTTCAAACGCGACCGTAACGCTATCAGCAGAGTATTGGACTGGATCGGACTGGCAGACCGCGAACTCAACGACTGTGTCCAACACTGGCAACCACACCACAGCGGTCCCAACTGTCTCATCATCCACATGGCGCGTCAGAGCCGCCTATTCGAAAAGCAGCGCTTATCCAGAGTTCGAGATCGCGGACGAGGCAATCTTGTTCACGAACCACGATCCGGCCGTGGAAAATAGTTCAGCGACCCCAAGCGGCGGATCGCCCCTTCAAGACAAAAACGTTGATCTAAGTATCAACGTGAGTGACAGCGAGTTTGGGACAGTGCAAGGAGACAACGTCTCAGTCACGTTCTATGATGCGTCAGACGACAGTTCGATCGGGACAGATACGCTGACCTCTAATGGCACTGCTACAGTCGAATGGACCGATACTGTCGGTGGCACTAATAACTGGTACGCGATTGCCCGAGACGACTATGGGGGCCAAGTCCAGAGTGAGACGTTCTCTTTTAGCGCTCCGGGCACTCTGTACATTCGCAACGAGACGAACACAAGCGAACTTGTCGGTAGCCCTGTTGATACGACTGTGCGCTTTTTCGGAAGTGACAAAATCTATTCCCGTTCCAGTAGCGACGGAACAGTTAATCTCTCTGGGCTACCAGTCGATGAAGACTTTATCGTTGAGGTCGACCCCAACTCCGATTATCATGGGCGCACCGTTTACATTCAAAGTTTATATGAGCAACAAACGGTCTACCTCCTGAGCAAAAACGAGGAGAACGTCGAATCGCGATTCACGCTTGAGGATCCGACAGGACAATACGACTCGTCGACTGTCGTATTCATCGAGAAGCCTATCAACCAGAGTGATAGCGTTACGTACCGGACAATTCACGCGGATAAATTCGGGACAGAAGGCGTAACGGCGGAACTTCACAAAGGAGCGCGGTATAGGATTCGTATCCGTTCTGCAACCGGAACAACGCAGGACATCGGGCCGTACCGTGCCGACGTCGGTGAGACGGTCACTGTCAGGCCGGGATCGCCGACAATCGAGCTCGGCAACCTCACGGAGGGGTGGGGAGCGAACGCTAGCATCGACAATACGACGATCGAGTACGTCTACGAGGATCCGGACGGTCTCACCGACTCTGTGACGGTCTCGGTGCACCAAAAAGGCAACAAGTCGAACTCCCTCGAGAGTCGAACCTACCACGATCTCGGCAGGCTCAGCGGAACGTACTCCCTTTCGGAGAACCAGAGCGACGAGACCTGGGTCGTGACCTTCGACGTCGACCGCGACGGGGAGACATTCACTGTCCGTGAAGAGGTCTCAAACAAACCCGACCTCGTCCCAGGACTATCCAACGCATGGCGCCTCGTCGTCGGTATCGGGCTCATGCTGATCTCGGCCGGCGTGTTTAGTCTCTTGAACGCGAGCGTCGGCGGCGTCGTCGTCGCGATCGAGGGCGGGATCCTCTGGTGGACCGGCTGGCTCGGGGGTGCAACAACCGGCGCAGGGATCGCGATCGCCATCTTCGTGGCCGTAATGGTCCACATCTACTCCTCGAGCGGACCGTAGCGTAGGTATCTTTATTTGCGTTCGTGCGGAATTGTAGCGTAACGCAATGGCACGGCCTGTGACGACTCTCGTGATTTTCTTTGTTGCCTTTAATCTCTTCGCAGGAATGTTACTGACGACAGGAGTCGCAGGGATGCTTGGTGTTGATGCCAACGTGGGAGAGGACAAGAAAATAAATCAAACAACCCAAAACGCGGAAGACGTTAGTTCCGGGACATCAACCGGATCGACACTTTTTGGCATGTATAACGTTCTTGCAGGCCAGCTGGGGAAAAACGGATTCTTTGGAACTCTATTCCCAGGGTTAAGGATGCTTCATCGGTCAGGCGTCCCTATGTTTATCACTGAAGGCTTTCTGGGACCACTATTCTCGATGATGATGGCAATCGGGATGGTGAGTTTCTTGCGGGGGTGGGATCTCTAATGTGCGATCCCGCACTTTCCGGGATGGACTATTTCCTCGATTTCCAGTTTATGAAGGCCGTTACCTGCACGTACGCGAACGCCGCAGGATACCTCGTGACTGGGTTCCTCGTTTACAGCGCAGTCAGCCTCAGTATCTACATCCGGACCGGGAGCGTTGTCATTCCGTTCGTCCTGTTGCTGACGACCGGCGGTGCAGTCATGAGCGTCGTTGCGCCGCCGATGACGACCGCCGCGACGATCGTCCTGCTCTGCGTCGGCGCAGGATCCTTCACGTACCTCTACCATCGCTATTCGCGTTAGGAGGTGCTATGGAGGTGAAGCACTACAACTTGAAACCAGTTCTCCCGGTGGCGGTTGTGTTGTTGCTGTACCTGTTATTCATGCCCACCTATGGTGTGGGATTCTTTGACTTGGAACGTCACCAACAGGCGATCGCGCTATCATCGACGCCCACGTTCATGCTCTCACTCTACTGGTTTGTGAAGGTGAATCGGCCAGTGTTGGTTGAAAACGAGTGAAAACGCGCTAGTCCGGACGCTCCTCGATTATTCGATCAGCTCTTGCACTACCGGTTCCAGTCCACGGCTCGAGGACCTCTTGCTTCGCGATCTCGTCGCCGGCCATCCACGTGACCCGTAGCGGTCTGCGGACGCCGACCATGTGCACGCCACGTTCAGCGATACTATCGTAACTCAAAATGTAGCGCTCTCCATCCTCGGGATATCGACCGATAACGCCTCGAGCGCGCTGATATGGAGTGTCTAAGATATAGTCGCTCATTGGGAGAGAAATAACACGCTGTTACTTAAGATGTCTACCGTTTTGCGTTGGAACACGACGATAAGATTCATGGGCCATACACTGCAATAGCTAGCCAGTCAACGGCTCGAAAAGGGAGAAGGCCTGATCATCTCTCCCTTCGACAGCCGTGGGCTTAAAAATTGGCCCGAAGGCCATGACCACACATGCCACAGGCAGATCCCATTGTGAGAGCGCAGCGAGTTGA
>SDGX01000029.1_pt1 | contig 7629 bp, 12 predicted proteins | sample 2873821 | NCBI WGS metagenome assembly SDGX01 (sample SAMN08132707, study PRJNA421101) | viral metagenome | isolation source: viral fraction magnesium sulfate-rich | place: Spain: Penahueca Lagoon, Toledo
AGAGAAGTAGCACGGGCGGGTTAGCCATCGGTACACCGCTCCTTCCTGTCGATCAGAGCTGGTGTCGTTCATCTTCCTCGTAGTTTAGCCGGCTCTCGTGTTCGGAGCACCACCAGTGTCCGTACGCCTTCCTGGCCGCGAGAGTGTAGCAACCGCTCTCGTCGTGGCCGCCGTAGGCGCAGGTGTACGGTTCATCGTCCGTCGCGTCGTCTTCTTGGGTTCGGATCATGTGCTGTGTAGAGTTCTCTCTATTTGTCGTTCTCCGCCGCCCGGCGGATGTTTCGCGAGACGGTGGACCGATTCCGTCCAGTCATGTCGGCCCACTCGGAGGCCGACAGCCCGCGCACCTTCACGGCGTATAGGTCGACGCCGCGAGCAGCCGTGTTCTCGCTGATCAGTTCAGCCAGCTCCTCAAGGTCGTCGTCGCTCATCAGTAGGTGTGGGTGCGGCGGGTCTCGATCTCGCCATCGGGGGTCGCGACGCGGGTCACGTGGTCGAGGTTGCACTCTTTGTCCGCGTCGTTGCAGTCGGTCGTGCCGCGGGAGATCACGACCTCTTCGCCGGTCTCGGCGGCCTCCTCGATGGCGTCCTGGTCGCGCTCCTCGCTGGTCCGCGGGTCTTCGAGCAGCTCATCGACGGCGATCTCGTCGCCGACCTCGGCGTCGTCGGGGACGCTGTCGGTGTCGACCTTTCGGTGGAGCTCCTTCTGGCGCTCGGTCATCTCTGCGCGGCGCTTGGTCGCCTCGAGCGAGGTGACCGTCCGCTCGCCGCCGCCCCAACCGTCAAGGGTGGGTTTCTGCTCGGTGCGCTCCTTGACCTCGTAGGTTAGCGGCTCGTCGGTCGGCTCGATCACGCTCTCTTCGCGGAGCGCCTCGATCTCCTCGCGACGGCCGTCGACGGGGACGAACGCGTTGAACCGCTCGCCGCTCTCGTCGCGCTGTCGGCCGGCATCGAGGACGTCAGTCCCGCGCTTGGTCGTGAGTTCCGCTCGCTGGCGGCGGAACGAGACGCCGGCGCCGGTTTCGTCGCTCCCGTCGAGTGTGACGAACAGTCGGCCGTTGTCGGCGGTGACCGTCACGTCGCTCCCCTGGTCGGTCGTCCATTCGACAGCGTCGCCGTCGTCGCGTGTGGTTTCGGTCATGGGTTGTCTTCCTCTATGTGGTACATAGTGCCCACCCCTAATAAGTATTGTGGCATATAGTGCAACAAGCCAGATATCTATTCCTTCTCGACGTGCTCACCCTCGTACTCAGTCCACGACTCGCTGAACTCGTGGCCAGCGAAGGCCTGCTTGAGACCGCTCGCCTGCTTGAGCCGGAGGACCTCGTCTCGCTCCATCCCGAGCTCCTCCATGATGCGCTGGTCGTCCCAGCCCTGATCGAACAGCTGAACGACGATGTCACTCATGTCCCGGACCTGGTGGGTCCCGCGGGCGCGGTTGTGCCGGATCGTAGAGCCCATCCGCTGCTCTTTGTCCTTGTTGATGACTGTGACCGGGACGTGTCCGTGGAGCCGCTGCTGGATGTCGTCGTACTCCTTGCCGACGATAGAGCGGTGCTCGCCGTCGACGATTTCGAACTCTTCGTCGCCGGTCTGGTAGGTTACGATTGGCTGCGTGTAGCCGTCCTCCTTGATGGACTTGTGAAGGAGTTCCATCTCGGGTGAGGCGACCTCATTCGGGTTGTAGTCGTTGCCCTCGACGGCGTCGCTCTCGACCCACTTGATGTTCTCCACCGGCTCCTCGAACGGCGACACGTCGTGCAGTTTCTCGCGAACCGCGTTGAGGGCCGAGACCTGCTCGTCGAGATCGTCGGTGCCGTCGAAGAACTGGTCTACGGCCTCCAGTAGCAGTTCCTCCGTAATCTCGCCGTCCGATTCCCCCGTCCACCACATCTTGCAACTCGTCCAGTGTAGCTTGTTCAGTCATCGTCGCCCTCCTTGTCGGCGTTCTCAGCGTGCCACTCGCGGAGATGCTTGTCGTCGTGGTCGGTTCCCATCAGCGTCTCACCGTACTCGTCGTGCAGCTGTTCCAGCTTCTCGCGGCCGCCCTTCGTCTGGCTGAACCCGAGGCGCTTCATCCAGAAGTCGTTCCTCTCGATTGCCCACGCGATCCGCTCCCACGAGGGCCACTTCTGCTTGGACACGTCGTCCGGGTGCTCGTCGGCGAAGTCTTCTAGGCCCATCTCGGCAGTCCACTCTGGGTCCCGGTCGAGGTATTCGGTATCCTCGTACCAGTCGATGAATGTCGTAATCTTGTCCGTGTAATGGTCACGCAGCATCGGTGAGTAGAGCCCGACACTCTCGAGGAGGAAGACCGCGTACTCCTCCCACGAGAGGTGGTCAGGCTTCTCCGAGCCGAAGTTGCCCAGCAGCGACGAGCGTGCGTAGATGTTGCCGAAGTTGACGCCGGAGACACGGTTCAGCACCTTCTCCCACGTCTCCGGTTCGATCCGGCGGAACTGATCGAGACCGTTCCGCTGGTCGTCCCCGAACGGCTGGCAAATCCGCTGTTCCGACAGCGGGACGCCGGACTTGTACAGCTGCTCGTACACTTGGTTGTACGGCAGGTCCTCCTTGGAGACGTAGCCCCACACGTCCTCGACCGTCCAGTCGTAGACGGGGTAGACGTTGTACACGTCGAGGTACTCGTCCCGGAGTCGGACCTGCGTCGTCCAGTTCTTGCCGTCGTAACGTTCCTTCTCGTCGCTGGTGAGCGTCCGGAAGCGGTTGATGCTCTCGTTACTCCGGATCGCGATTGCGTCGGCGGTGATGCCGTCGTGTTCGTCGTCGTACCACGCGGCAAACTCGTCAACGAAGTCCTCGAACTCCATCTCCGGCTCGAAGAAGTCGAACGGGTTGTCGTCGGCCGTGAGGACCTCCGCGCGGTCAGGCATCTCGCGAACCCACTTCTCCCGCTCGGCTTCGTTCCAACACGTCCACTTCGGCTGTATCTGCGAGACCGCGTTCCGAAGCGAGAGGGGAAGACAACACCAGTAGACCGTGTCGAGAACGTGCTCGCTGTTCTCGATGAGGGTCTCGACCATGTCAATCGTCGCCTGGTACTGCGCCTCCAGATCGACGAACAGCATGTCGAACGTCTCCCCGTTGTCACGCTCTTCGAGCACGTCGCGGACCAGCTGCATCTGGACCGAGGAGTCCTTTCCGCCACTCACCGAGAGGTAGACGTTGTCGAACTCGTCGAAGACGTAGTGAATCCGCTCTCTAGCGGCGTCAAGGACATTCTGGTCGCGGTACTTCTTGTGCTCGCTCATAGTCAGTTGTCGATCGAGACGAGGCCGACCGTGACCTCCTCGTTGGCAAAGTCGCTCCCGAGCGCCAGCCGCCCGTCCGAGTAGACCGACTTCGTGTTGGGGCCGTCCAGCCGGTCGAGAGTGTCCGGGTCCAGCACGACGTAGGTCACATCACTGTCGCCACGGCTAGCGCCGATGTTGACGCGCCCCCGGGCGTCGGCGTGTTCCGTTTCGTACGCCTGAATATCGAGCGCGCTCATTCGTCGACGAGGGTGTATTCGACATCTGCGCGGCGGTTGTCGAAGTCGCGCAGCGTCTTCCCGCTGAAGTCCTCGATTTCGCCGCCGATGTCGTCGCCGAAGGCGGCGTTGTCGAACAGGATGTCCATCCACTCGGCCACGAACTCTTCCGGCGTCTCGTCGTAGTCGTCGAGGTCCGGAATCTGGATGTCCCACGCGTCGACGAGCTCCACATCGGCGCCGATGTCTCGAACCTTCCAGTCGCGCTCCTTCTGGTTCCACGCACCGGAACTCGTGTGACCACTCAGTCGGGCGAACAGCTCCGACTCAGGGTCGTACACCAGCGCGTCCTGCACGTCGTCGTAGCTGTCGGAGCGACTGACAACGAGGCGGACCGAGTACGTTCGGTCATCCGTTTCCCCCGGCTCACGCGTCTGGGTGTGGCGGCTCACGGACTCACCGACATCAATCGCAGGAGACCGAGGGATCAGTTCCGGGGCGATGCGATCGCCTTCGGTCGCCGCCGCCAGGTCAACATCGTTTTCGAATCGGGTCGTCGTGTCGGACGCGGAGTCAGTTCGACTCATCACACAACCCACTTGTGCCCAATGGGTAATAAAGGTTCCCCAAAATAACCCAATTACTCCCAGTCTGTCTGTTCGATTGCCTTGAGTTCGTTCGTCTCGGACGGGTAGAGGAACTGACTAATCTCGCGTGCGCCAAGACTGTCGAACTCAGCGTCGTAGAGCGTCACGAGTCGGTTGGATCGGTGTTCCATATCGCCGTACAGCGCGCCCTGCTCGTCGTAGATGTCGTGGTAGTCGAGATCGTGGTCAACGATGTACGCCCACACGTCACGCGTGGTCAGCTGATGGATCGGCGCCGCGGTCGCATGCCCATCGTCACGATTGATCGGCGTGTCGTCGAACCGATCCCGCCGGCTGTTGGACTCGGCTGCGCGGATGCCGAGCAGGCGGACATCCCAGCCGTGTTCGGAGACGAGATCCCAGTACTCCCCCCAGAACCCGTTGTAGCCGTGTCCCTCTTCGAGGACCATTTCCTCGTTGTTGGCTTTCTCTGACGTGCGTGCGTAGAGGTTGCCGCCGTGTTCAACCACAGACTTCTCGACGAAGTCGTCGCTTCCAGGAACCCTGAGCAGCCCATTGTCGAAGTGGTAGATGTCCACGTCGTCGTAGCCGCACCCCTGTGTGACGAGGTGGAGCAGGACGAGCGAGTCCTTCCCGCCTGAGTAGTTGAGGCAGGGGTTTTCGAACGTGTCGAAGACTCGGTGAATCCAGTCCTTCGCGTCGACGATTCGGTTGTGGTAGCCGTCCCCGTCTGCGTGGAGTTCGAACTTCCGTCGCTCGAGGTCGTTCACGGCAATGCCACCTCGCCGATCTCCAGCTCGTCGTGAAGGTTCTCTCGCGGGACTTCGACGAACGGCGGGTAGGCCATCGTCTGGTTGGCCTGATGCCAGTACGGTGGCCGCACTGTGCGCCGCTGGTAGGTTACACCAGACACGACAGTCGGCGCGAAGTCAGCTGGGAGACTACGGAGCACGCGGCCGTTGTGGTAGATTGCGGACGACACCGCCCCTTCCACGTCACTCACTTCGAAGTCGCGAATGCGACCGAACCCTTGCGACCGCTTCTTCCCGATCGCGGCGATGTGGTCGTCGATTAGTTGCTCAACACGGTGGGCATCGCCCTCGAAGAAGAACCGGAGCGTGTCCGTTCCCGAGTACGGGAGCGCGGCGTTATAGCTCTTGAACTCGCCAGACGAGGTGTTGACGTGTGTCTCCTTGATCTGGTGTTCAGGATCGTGGTCGAAGTGTGTTCGCCAGCGCGTCGTGCTCCAGCGGTCGACCTCGCTGCTCTCGTCATCATCGTCCGGGTGCGCGATGCCGGCCGACGAGGTTGCCCAGACCCACTCGTCGCCGACTTGATACCGATCGAACGGCATCTCATCGATCCAGTACTCGGGTTCGCCGCCGTCATCCATGTTGGCCAGCTCGTCACGCCCGACCGCCTCGACGCCAGCCGCGTAGGAGACGAAGCTATCCAGATGGATATACGGGTCGGAAGCAGCCACCGGCGCGCCGAGGTCGATTGTGAGGCAGTGAACCATCTCGACTCACCGCAGTTTCTCGTCGAGGGAGTCGACGAACTCGCGGATGTCCTCTCGATTCTCATCGATGAAGTCGAGGTACGGCGCCGGGTCGGGGAGCCCGTCCTCGTACTCGAAGCTCACCTCGCCGTGGCCGACTGCCTTCTGCCCGCCGACGTGCGGTGAGGCGGCGAACAGTTCCATCGCGTGGCCGAGGCAGGCTCGCTCGACCTCGTCGGCGCCCTCCAGCGCCATCCAGTGGTCGAACCGTGTCCCAGGCGTGAGGATCTGGACGGTGTAGCGCATTTGCTGGGCGTCTTCGTCATCCTGCCGGCCGCCGACTCGATCATCCATTCGCGTGTAGAACGTCTCGTCGACGAACTCGAAGACGGAGTGGTCGGATTCGCGCCCGGTGAACGCCTCCGTCTCCGTCGCAATCGGAGTCAGCATCCCCATGTTGAGCCTGCTCTCCAGCATCTGGTCGGAAATCGCCGTGCCGAGTAGCGACAGAGGCGGGATGTGTTCGCGGATACCGTTCAGCATCCGGCGGTTCAGTTTCCCCGGGCCGTTGGTGCGTTCGAGGCTGCCACCAGCCCAGAGGGCGTTCGACAGCGTGTCACCGACCTCGACCGGGTCATCGTCGTCCGAGAGTCGGTTGAGGAAATCCTCGGCCAGCAGGTCCCGCAGCTGCCCGCGAAGACTGTTGCCGGAGATGACCGGGATGTCCTCGTGGTAGAGATCGCCGTCGTCACGCACCGCCATCTCGATGGTCCGGAGCCGCTGCTCCATGCCGAAGTCCTCGTCGCTGCCGTGAGTGATCGGTGTCTGTGCCTCGTAGACGCCGCTGAATCGTTCTACAGTCATTCTGAATCGGTGGTGGAGTCGTTCTGGTGCTGGTGCTTCATCTCGAGGACGACGAGCGCCTTGTTGTTCCGAACCGTCCGGAGGAAGTCCCGAGCCATCGGCCCGTCGGCGCCGTCGTACCGATGAACGATCTCGCGAACATCGCCGTCTTCGTCGCCGACAGAGCGGACACCCCATTTCGTCGAGAGTCGTTCGAGAAACGACGATACCGAGTCCGTGTACGCCGCGGAGCCGATTCGCGAGGCGAACTCGTCGTCGATGTTCCGGTGCGTATCGATGCTGTCGAAGTCAGTCCGCCGCCAGACGCCGTAGGCGACTCTGGCTGCGTCCTGAACCATGTCGAGGTCTGAGTCGTTGCTCATGCTGATTCTGGAGGGTTCGGTTGGTCATCCTGTGCTCGGCTGAGAGTCCATGCGACCTCGAGAAGTGGCGTTCCGCGGTGTGGTTTAATGGCAGCTTCGAGTTCGCGGTAGCGATCCCGGCCGACGGAAGCGAGGTCATCCACCCTGGGCTCACCGCTGCGGATGTCGTCGCCCCGGAATCCGTGCCAGCGGAGCTCCTCGATCGCCTCGAACACGTCGTCGAACGTTGACCAGCGGAGTTCGAGCGTCTCTCGTGCGTAAGAGAGTTGGAGCGGCTCAGCGCCCTCCGAAACGGGTGTCCAGATGTACGCGTGTTCGGACCTGATCGGGTTCTCCGAGACGTGAACCGCGATGGGTGTGTCGAGCTGGCCTTCCCGGATGGAGTCAAACGTGTCCAGCAGGTCGCCTGTCGAGACTGACCGATGCTCGGTCGGCGTGGCGATCCAGTGGCCCTGCTTGAGCCCACGATTGTTCATGCAGTAGGCGCAGAACTGACAGACGTGGCCGGTGTCGGCCCACATCAGCGGGTAGTCGGAGAAGTACTTGTGGCTGACCGCGTCGTCGACGCCGATGCCGACACGCTCGTCGCCACAGAAACAGCAGGTGCCTCGGGACTCAGCGTAATCATCAAGATCGCCGTCATCGGCGTGGTTGCTGGCGATAAGGTGAGTCGCAGAACGCTGTGTAGCTGTGTCGTCCTCAGCACGCATCGCCGTTCACCTCTGACTTGAACTCACGAAGGCACTCGTTCTGGCAGAAGTGGTACTTCTCACCGTCTTGCCCGCCAGTGTACCATGAGGCCCCGAA
>SDGX01000030.1_pt1 | contig 7359 bp, 9 predicted proteins | sample 2873821 | NCBI WGS metagenome assembly SDGX01 (sample SAMN08132707, study PRJNA421101) | viral metagenome | isolation source: viral fraction magnesium sulfate-rich | place: Spain: Penahueca Lagoon, Toledo
TTCGGGGCCTCATGGTACACTGGCGGGCAAGACGGTGAGAAGTACCACTTCTGCCAGAACGAGTGCCTTCGTGAGTTCAAGTCAGAGGTGAACGGCGATGCGTGCTGAGGACGACACAGCTACTCTACACTGATGGGTTGGTTCCATTTGGACCAACACACTTATGGGTATGGCACCATTTGGACCAAGTAGGAAGATGACTGATGCACTCACCGCCGCGGCCGGCTTCGAGCTCGAATCGGGCGACGCAAAAAGTGTGAACCGGTGGACGAAGAAGGGCGACCGCCTGTACGTGAACGACCTCGACGGCAACTGGGAGGCTGGCTACGTCGACCTGCAGACGGGCGAGGTCGAGGACACCGGCGAGAACGTCACGGGCGAGATCACCGTCGATGGAGACACGCTGACCATCGAGTACGTTGCCAAGGAGTACGGCATCAGCTACACGGACACGCACGAGTACACGGTTGTCGTCGAGATCGACTGGGGCGCGACTCAAATCGACGACGATGACGACGACACCGAGACCGACGACGTGGAGACGACGCCGGCGGTCGATCCTGAGACCCACGAGGTCGAGGACGGCGTCGAAGCCGGCGCGGAGGTAATCCACGACGGCGAGCGCAAGACCATCAAGAGCGTCGGCCGCCGCAACATCCGCTTCGAGGACGGTACCAGGGGTGCTCACGAGGACTGCGACCTGATCGTCGCCGATACCGACGAGCCCGAACTGATCGGTGATGGCGGCCAGCCGACCGCCGACGAGGCGTTCGACGACGGCGAAATCGAGGAGGCCATCGACGCCAACGCGGCCGATTCGACGGTCGACGAGCTCCGGGACGTACTCCAGACACTCCAGCGCAGCGTGGAGGAGGTCTGGTCAACGCATATGGACAACGTCGAAGACAACGCGATGGAGCTGGTCGCGATGGACGGCGACATCCTCGTGTTTGCCGACCACACCGGGCAGTTCTGGAACGCTGAGTTTGACCACGGGCCGCTCGGCGAGCGCGATCTCGCCCGCAACATCCAGACCGCTACGAAGTCGCTCCATCACGACTGGGCGCGCCGCCACACTGACTACGACTGGGGCGTCGACGATCCCGTCGTGGTCCGCAAGCCGCCGGAGTTCGACGCCGGCCGCGAGCTCGTCGAGGCGGTGATGCTCAACCTCACGAGTCGCGGCCTCTCGCCGCGACAGGCCTGGTCGGTCTGGGGCGTGCTCGCTGGCAACAGCCGCAACAACTGGGCGGATCGGATGGGCTACGACAGTCACAGCGGCGTCTCGAACGCTGTTCGCGCAGCGAAGGAGAAGATCCCGCTCCCATACCTGTGACCACACGCGACACCCTACGCGGACCGCCGTTCGAGTGCCCGGAGTGCGGTGAGGCGTACGTCCGCCTCGGCCGCCACTGGGGGAGCACGTGCGACCCGGCGCTCTCGGAGCACCAGCGCTCCGTACTGGCTGGGCTCGCACTCTCGGGGAGCACCGTCGACGGCGGCAGCGTCATCGTCCAGACGACGACGCGGCCGCTGATCGAGTGGACGGTCGAGCAACTCGGCTGGCTCGCCGGCACGCTCACGCGGGTCGAGGACGATACCGACAACCGAGAGCCGATCTACCGGCTCTCGACGCCCAAACACTGGGGTGTGGAGCGGTACGAGGGTTGGTCGAGTAACGGCCCGCCGGCTGAGTACGAGCTTGACGCCACCGCGGCGCGAGTCTGGTGGGCCTACGCGGGCGGGCTGGAGTGGCACGGCGAGTACGATAGCCAGCGCACGGCGACGATCTCCGCCGAGGCCGACGACCGGGCGGCGTGGGTACTGCGCGTTCTCGAGACGGCCGGCGTCGACGCGACGCGGGTCGGTAAGCGCGTCCAGTGGCACGGCGACCAACTCCGGGAGTGGTTGGAGTGGATCGGTAAACCCGCTCCCGGAGCCGAGCACAAGTGGGCCGACTCACTACTCGACTGGCGACTGGCTACTACCGACACTACCGCCGCCTCCGACAAGCGGACACTCCGTAACACGACCGCGTTGGAGATCGCCCGAGAACGGACCAGCGCCGAGCTGACTCCGGGCAAGTTTGACGCGCAGATCGATGCCGTCGACGCCGACGATGTAGCCGACTGGCTCGGAGGCGGCGACTGGGACGATGCGCTCTCGGTGGCTGGCGTCTCTCGAGTTGGAGAGGACAAGCTGGCCAAATCGCAATTCTCGCGGGACGGTCTCCGGCGCGGCAGGGATACACGATACGACCGCGACGACTGTATCCGTGCACTCCGGAAAGCGGCCGCGGAGCTAGGTGAGCCACTCGGACAAACCGAGTTTGAACAATGGGCGGCTGGATCGAACGACCGGCCATCGAGACCGACGATCGCGCGACATCTCGGGTCTTGGTTAGAGGCATGCTCTGATGCAGGCGTTAAGACTCGAGGGGACCGCCTGACCTACGCCGATTTCGTTGACGCGTTAGCCACGCTTCGCGACGATCTCGGAGAGTGGCCAACAGTAGAGCAATACGACGAGCTGCGTCCTAACGGCGCGCCATCTAGCGCTTGGGTCTATCGGGCAGACAAACACGAGAACTGGCAGCACGCGATCGAGCTTGCGAAAGAACGGTTCGGCCCGACAGACACGGAATAGCTACTCGTCGTGCTCGGTCAGCCACCATCCGGTACCACGACCGCCGATAGCCTTCTTGCCTAACTCTCCCTTCTCAGCCAACTTTTCCAGCCGCTTGTAGACTCCTCGTCGCCCAATCGGGAGTTCATCGGCGGCTTCGCTGGCGATGAGAAACGGATCTGATGACTCTCGAAACACGTCGAGAATCTCTTCGTCGCTCACTTCGGGCGGGCGTCCAGCCACGCACCGACGTTTTGCTGCGCCCGGCTTGATTATTTCCATCGTGGTCACTAGTTCCGCGGCGGTAGCTTAATAGTGCCATGGCGGTAACTAATTATCGCGGATGTCAGAGTTACAGACAGACCCAGACGAACAGCCGCTCCGGCTGTCAGCACTCGCTGCTGAGGCGGATGGCGTCGAGCCACCCGATGATCCGGACGAGGCGAAGAAGTGCATGATCTGCGGCCTCGACGGCCCGATCAATCCCGTCCGCAGGACCAACGGCGTCTTCTCGAGCACGTTTACGACCGACAACGCACTGTTCGACGGCGACGGCGTCTGCTACCGATGTGAGTACCTCGCTGGCGAGATGGATTACCGTCGCTACCACTGGCTGGCGACACCCGAGGGCGGAATTGAGGTCATCAAGGAGCGCCCGGAGCTCCTCGATGTACTACTCGACCCGCCCGAAGGGCCGTGGATGCTCAAGTACAAGGACGAATCCGACTTCCTCACCGTGCTGAACGGCTGGATCGTGGCACAGACGTTGAACACCAGCCGTGAGCAGTTCCAAATCCTCGTCGACAAGCAGTTGGTTTCGATCAACCGCGAGGAGTTCGCGGACATGGTCGCGTTCGGACAGCGGCTTCGCGATCGGGAGAACGAACCCGCAAAGCGAGCGCTGAAGGGGCCGGTCCGTGCGGCCGACCTCCAGCGCTACGACTTCGAACGCGAGGACGTCGAGCGCATCAACAACGACCTCACCGGCCGTGAGGACTGGCGGATCGCGGTGCAACTCATCCAATGAACGAGCCAGAACCCATCACCAACGACGATCTCGCGCGACACTGGCAGGTCGTGCTAGCAGAGTACTGGATACAGACTGACTGGGAGCAGTTCCCCGACACGAAGCGCCGCAGCGAGTCTTTCGAAGAACGACTCCTGAGCGCGCAGAACGCGGGTGACGTCCACGGCGCGCTGAAGAAACTCGCCCGCGGGCTGGGCATGGCGTCGCCGGAGCTCCCGACGGAGAACCTCGACCCACTCGTTGAGAACGACGAGGCGGCGATGCGTGTGCTCCGGCGCGAGGATATCTGGCTGATCGCGAAGGCGAAGGAGACCGTCCAGAACTACTTCGACGCCAAAGACGACGACGGCGATAGCGAGCCGGAACCGACGACGAGCCAACTGAGCGACTTCATCAGCGAGGACTGAACCCCATGAGCGAAGCCACCACGACCGACGACCTGACCGAGATCGGCGCGACAGAGACCATCACCGGCGGCGCGACCACGCTGTCCCAGCTGCACACCGGCGCCGACTCCCACACCGGGAACCGCCAACTGCTGCGCTCGGAGAAGATCCAGCGCCCCGACGGCACGTTCGAGGATGTGCCGTTCATCGCCGGCAACTCGGTGCGTGGCCACCTCCGCCGCCTGCTCGCCGAGGACCTGATCCAGCGACTCGACTACACGATCACGGACGAACGGCTGTTCCACCTCCTACGAGCGGGCGGCGTCCTCGAGAAGGGCGGCACCTCCGACATCGACGTCGGGATGCGCCGCGAGCTTCGGGATGCGTTCCCCATTCTGGATCTCCTCGGCGGCTCGACGGGGAACCAGATGTTCGGCGGCACCGTCGACATCCACCACATGACGCTGGTGTGCGAAGAGAATAACTGGCGGAACGAGGCCCAGACCGACACCTCCTGGCGGGAGTTCATCGACGAGATGCACCAGACGCGGATGCATGACGAGCCGGACAACACCGGCATGGACGTCGACTTCGGCTTCGACTTCGACGCCGATGACGAAGATGCTGCCGGGAGCCAGCAGATGATCTACCACTTCGACACGATCGTTCCCGGCGCGCAGTTCGAGCACTCGATCCGGTTCGAGAGCTACACGACGGACCTCGCGCGCTCGTGCCTGCTACACGGTCTCCGCCTCTGGCAGCAGGAGGGCGTCATCGGCGCCATGTCGTCCTCGGGCCTCGGTCGGATCGACATCGAGTACGACCACGACCTCGACGATGGCGAGCGCTACGTGGAGTACGTCGAGGAGTCGGGCGGCGAGATTATCGAGGCGCTGGACACGATCGCCCAGAAGTAGCCATGTACCAGCTCATGCTGCGGCTTGAAGCGACGCGAGACTGCGCGTGGGAGCGGCAGTACCACCGTCGTATCCGCGGGCGGCTCTCGCAGGCACTCCAACAGGCCGGCATCGACGGCTTCCGCGGGAGCGACCGCCCGCCGTTCGTCTTCAGCGACTTCTACCCCGTCGCCGATGGCCAACACCCCGGGATGGATCTCTCCTCGGGCGATGATGTGCACCTGCTCGTCGCGACCTCTCGGCAGGACGTGCTCGAGGCGATCGCTGGCAGTCTCCAGACCACGCCGGAGGTGACGGCCGGCTCGATGGTGTTGGAGGCGCGCGCGGCCAAACCGATCGAGACTGGCGTCGGTCCAGTCGGCACGTCGGGGACGCTGACCACCGCATCGGGCGTGGTCCTCGGCGTCGCCGATGACCGCCGGCAGACCGACACGGAGTACGTCGAGTACTGGACCGACAACAAACACAGCGTCGACGACTTCGAGGCGTCCCTCGAACGCCACGCCGACCACCTGCTGCGCAAGGAAACCGGCGGCGCAACCTACAACGGAGCGCTGTTCGACGACTACGACCTCATTAAGAGCTACTCGACGCGACTTCGCGTGACGCCTGAGCAGACGGTGACGCTCATCGCGAGCAAGTGGGACCTGGACTACCAAGTCCGGGACGAACAGCACCGCGAGGCGCTGAATGCGCTGCTAGGGCTCGGTATCGGCCGGCGACGATCGTTCGGCTTCGGAATGCTTCAGACCCGAGACGGGCTCTCGGAGGTGGCGTGATGCATAATCTCCAACTCACCATCGAACTCGGAAGCGGGATCGCACTCGGCCATCCCTGGCTCAACGGCGACGGCGTCCTCGAGCGGCTGGCGCTGATCGACCACGCTGGCAAGGAGTACGACAGCTGGGTTGCCGGTCTGGAAGAGGATGAACCGGCCGATCTCCGCGAGTACGACGCCGTCGAAACGGGGCTGGCCTACACGGATGGCGTCGCACACGCCTCCGTCTCGCAGTTCGACACTGACCGAACAGTGGAAACGACGCTCTATTCGTCCTACGATGAGGTTCGAGCCCACACCGTCAAAGGGTCTCGGCCACGATCCAAGATCCCCATCGGCGGCGGCGCGTTCAAGAGCCAGATGATCGACATCGTCTACCGGCCGGCGCGCCGGTGTACGTTCTACCTGCGTGGCGACCGCGACCGCATCAAGCACCTGCTCGAAACCCACCTCACGGACCTCGGGAAGAAGACATCTGCCGGGTTCGGCCGCGTCGACGACTGGGGGCTACGCGAGCTCGACGCCGACTACTCGTTGGTTCACTCCAGCGAAGGCGTCGCGATGCGGCCACTCCCGACGACGATGCTCGAGACGTGGGACGATCAGCAGACCCTCACCTACCACACGCCGTACTGGTACTCTCAGTGGGCGACGGAGTGTGCGCCACCAGGGGCCGAGGTGACACCCTCGTGGTAGAGTTCCCGGACCCCGACAGCGTCGACCACGACCACGATCGCGGCGCCGACGGGATGCCTGACCGGACGCGGCGGGCGTTTCAGGCTCACGCCGATCAGGAGCTGGGCAGCCGGCCTACCGACTCGATCGGCGAGATTGAGCGCGTGTACGAGGCGGCGCCGGACGCCGTCGTCGCCGTCTCGGGTGGCAAGGACTCGATGGTCACGCTCGCGTTGGCGGCGGCGTCCGATGCCGACCACCGTGCGCTGCACTTCGACTGGGGGCGCCGCTTCGTTCCCCGCGAGGTTGAGCGCGGGGTCGTCGAGAACATCCGCGAGTATGTCGACGATAATCGGTTCTTCGCCGCCAGCCACGAGCGCGCTCAGTTCGAGCCCTACACCGAGAACGGCCACTTCCAGCGGAACCTGCAGGCCGACGCCGGCGGCGACGCCTACGAGGGCGTCGACTCCTACGCGGGTGCGTTGCACCACTGCGACGCTGCCGGCACGCAGATCGTCGGCCTTCGGGCGGGCGAGTCGGGGAAGCGAGAGCGGAAGCTCGACGGCCTCTACGGTGAGTCACTCGGACTGCGGGCGGCGTTCCCGATTCGCGACTGGTCGGCCCGGGATGTCTGGGCCTACATCGTCGATAACGAGGTCCCGTACCCGGACCATTACGACCGACTGGCGGCGGCAACCGGTGACGGTGACCCGCGTGCGTACGAGCGAGCGCGGTTCACGACGTTCTTCGACCCGGAGTTCGAGGAGATCGGCGGCGACGCGATGGGTGTCGCAGCGTGGATGCACCGAGAGGTAGAGAGTGATGGTTGACACAGAAGACTACCGCAGCTGGCCGTGGTGGGAGTGGGTGACCGTAGTGGCGTTCATCCTGACGATCATTTGGACTCCGCTTTGGCTCGGCGGCGTCGCCCCTCACCCGGTTGAACTGCTC
>SDGX01000031.1_pt1 | contig 7186 bp, 4 predicted proteins | sample 2873821 | NCBI WGS metagenome assembly SDGX01 (sample SAMN08132707, study PRJNA421101) | viral metagenome | isolation source: viral fraction magnesium sulfate-rich | place: Spain: Penahueca Lagoon, Toledo
AAAAAAGACGTAGATAAGCAATTCAAAGAAGGTAAGATTGATGTTCAACAGTATAATGCGTTCCAGAGAGAGATTGTTGAAACTGAAAGTAAATTAGATCACTTTGAAAAGAAGTTGCATGAATCAACTAGCAAAATGCACAAGTTTGGGAAAGCTGCCAAAGAAACGGGTAGCAAAATGAAGGGCATCGGTTCAAGTGCTAAAAACGTAGGCGGTACTATGACTGCATCTATGACAGCGCCTATTATTGGTGGCATGTTTGCTGTTACAGAAAGTACAGAGGAATTCCGTGAAACGTTAGGACGACTTGAAACTAACGCTGAAAACGCTCAACTAAGCACAGATAAAATGAAAAAACGTCTTACTGAACTATCAGGAGTCAATGAGGATGCGAATGCAAACGTTGAAGCTCTTTCAAACTTAATGGCTGCTGGATTTGATGAAGAAGGTATGACACAAGCGGTCAATGCGTTAAGTGGTGCTGTAGTTAAGTTCCCTGACACGATGAAAATAGAAGGTATGGCTGATGGGTTGCAAGAAACCCTGGCGACAGGTAAAGCAATCGGGCCATTTGCTGAAATCCTAGAGCGTATGGGAATGGATTTAGATACGTTTAACGAAGGTTTAGCGAAAGCAGCGGAAAATGGTAACGCTCAAAACTATGTACTTCAAACTTTAGCGGAAACAGGTCTTTCAGATGTGAATGAAAAGTACCGTGAGAATAATAAAGAGCTCGTAGAATCCCGTAAAAGCCAAGCAAACTTTCAGCAATCTATGGCTGAATTAGGAAAAACGTTAGCACCTATTGTCACTAAAATCACAGACAAAGTACGTCAATTGGTTGATTGGTTTAATAATCTTAGTCCACAAGGTCAAAAAGTGGCTTTAATTATAGCTGGTATTGCAGCGGCCATAGGCCCGTTAATTATGGTTATTGGTGTAGTTATATCTGCAATCGGTAGCCTGGTATCCATAGCAGGTGCATTAAGCATAGGATTAGCTCCACTTATAGGAATTATAGCCGGGGTTGTGGCTGCTATTGGATTATTAATCGCTGGCTTTGTACTAGCATACAAAAAGTTAGATTGGTTTAAGGCTATGGTTGATGAAGTCTGGGAATTCATTAAGAAATCATTCCAGAACGCATTAGACTTCATAACTTCGCTATTTACTGGTGACTTTGAAGGTATGCGTGAAGCGGGCGAAAAGCAAATGGAGCTTATACAAGGCATGATTAAAAAGATATGGGATGGCATCCAAGATATATTCTATGCTTCGCTCAAATGGATCTCTGATAAGTTAGGGTTAGACTTTAAGCAGATGAAAAACGCTGTAGATAAATACTTCAACATGGCTTGGGGAATTATCAAGGATGTTTGGGGATTCATCGAAAACAGCTTTAAGAACAGCTTGAAATTTGTGAAGTCACTACTAACTGGCGATTTTGAAGGTATGAAAGAAGCGGTATCTGACCAAATGGATAATATCTGGACAACGATTGAAAACATTTGGGGTAGAGTCATGGACTTTTTTGAAGACATTGACCTACGAGAAATCGGAAAGAACATCATGGATGGAATGGTGAATGGAATTAAGGATAAAGCTTCTGATATTGCGAATGCTGCTAAAAATGCGGTGAATGGTGCAATAAGTGGAGCGAAAAACCTTCTAGGCATCAATTCACCATCTAAAGTATTTAAACAGATTGGTGAGTACACTGGAGAAGGTTTAGAGGTAGGTATGAAGTCCATGGGTGGACGAGTTAAACGAGCTGGCGAACAAATGGCGCAATCAGCAGTACCTAATGTACCAAACGCAAATGTAAATGCTTCAGGTGGATCAGCAGGTAAAGGTGCTATGAACTTTGAACGTATGTTTGATGGAGCTAATATCACCATCCGTAATGATAATGATATTAAGAAATTAGGTAGAGAATTCTATAACATTACTCAAGGCAGAAAAAGGGCGTTAGGGGTGAATAACTAATGATTAAATTAGATGATCAACCATTATCAACATGGGGATTAATTCCGTTAACAGGTCATAGTCACCCTTTCCCTGAAACAAGAGATTACACTGCTCAAATGGTTGGTGATGATGGATCCTACTACTTTGGTAGTGATTACGGAAACCGTAATTTTGAATTCCCGATAGGGTATATCAATTACGACAGACACGAAATCCAACGAACTCTAAGGGAATTCATGAGCGTTTTACTAGATCGTAAAGGTAAACCCAAGAAAGTGAAGCTCACGTTTGATCATGAGCCTGATAAACAATATTGGGTACGTTATAGCGGAAATGTTCCAGTGAACAGACTCTTGCAAACAGCTGAATTCACATTACCCTTAACTGCATTTGATCCGATGGCTGAATTCACTGACGAAACGAAAAACTTTACGCTTGCTGATGATTATCCAATGCAATCTGATTTACGTGCTGACCGAGATTATGAGTTTACGGTAACAAGTGATACGACATTGATCATTGATAACTTCGGTACAGTTGCAATAAGACCTGTCATTGAAATAGATGGATCAGCAGACAGTTTGACTCTTTCCTCAAATGGAGAGAGTTTTTCTTTTGGTCAATTTTCCGGTGTGATTGAAGTGGATTGTGACCGATGGATTGTGAAGAAAGATGGAGTTAACTATCTAAATAGCATGAGTGGTGACTTTATCGAACTGCTTACTGGTGACAATGACGTTGATGTTTCAGGAACGAATATGAACGTAGATATACACTTTAAAATGAAACCAAAGTATTTATAGAGAGGTGATACCATGGCAGATACACCTAAGCTTAATCCAAGCGACAGATCGGTTGAAGCATATGAAAAGATTAATCAGTCGATTGATCAGTCGAATAGCGCAAAAACTGCAGCTGATAACGCAAACACGACAGCTGATGAAGCAAAACAAATTGCAGAATCCTCAAATACAAAGTCAGTACGAACCCAGGAACAATTAGACCAGGTCGTTATAGAAGGAGACTCCAGTGTAGAAGCAGCACAAGCAAGAGTGGATACAGACGGAGTATCTCACCAAACTTTAAAGGAACGTTTGGACGATGAACACACAGAAGTTACGACGCAGTTGGCCGAAAAAGCACAACAAAGTGACCTGGAAAACACAGTAGTAAGTTTACACATGAAGGCGGATAAAACAACGGTTGATTCCACTAATAAGCGAATTGATGAATTGGTTATCGAAAGCGGAGACGCTAATGCAGAGGTAACTGATGCTCATGTATCGGGTGTTAAAAACAAGACTTTTTCTACATTACGTAATAGGTTGGAGGAAATAGAGAAAGTAATTGATTTTAACGCTACGAATGAAGTGGAAAACGGTGATTTTAGTGAAGGCACCACTGGATGGGAACATAACGGTTCTTATGGAGAAATATCTGCTACTGATAACACGCTTATTGCAACTGGATTGGGTACAGGGACATCTTTGCAAGTCATACAGCCTTATGGGTCTCTTCCCAGTAACGTACCTTCTGGAACGAAATATTATATCGTTGGTAAAATCAAAGCACCTAGCACGGCTACAAATATATTTTTAAATTACAGAGACATTTCAGCCGAAATGGATCTGGGAGTTTCGCAAAAAGAACCTTCTGATGAATATGTGACGCTTAGTGGAATTATCACATTAACAACAACTTCTGTTAATCCATTTGTTCAGACAATAGTTACTTTCCCTGATGAGGATACACAAAATGGTGCCGTTGTTGAATACAAACACTTTATGGCTATCAACCTAACTAAAACTTTCAGATCTGGATACGAACCGACTAAAAAAAGAGTTTGAAGCGTTTTATCTTTCATATTTCTCTAATAATTGGTTTGACGGAATGGAGAGTTTGGGTGAAAACAGATTTTTATCCAGGAAAGTCAAAGAAGTAGAAAATGAATTGACAAATGAGTTTGGGAATAATATTGCAAATTCTCCTTTATTCAAATACGGGGTGAAAGATTTACTGAATCCCAAATGGGAACGAGGTGGTATATCGGGGGTGACAGGTGAAAAATCAGGTGGTAACAACAGATTCAGAACAGTTGACGTTATTAATTTTAATGAAAAAGCTGAAGTCACCTCATTAAATTCTAACTACAAATTCTCAGTTTTCACATACCAAAATAATACTTTTGTTAACGAGACGGGGTGGGTAACTTCTCTAGTTTCTTTGCCGTATGATAGTGAAAAAAGTTATCATATCGTTGTGGGCAGAATAGATGATAATTCAATGTCAGATGGTGAGATTTTAAACATTGATCAAATCTTGCGGATTTCTATAGGTGAATTCAGGATAGATGAGCAAATCCTTAACGAAAATCTCAAAGAAAAAATAAATACGACTTCACTCGATATATTAGGCGTTGGAAAAAAATACGTTGGAATTACTGGAAAAATGGGGAATGCTCCTTCAAATACTATTGAAGCTATAAAAATGTCCAAGTTGGCTGGAGCATGGGGGGTTGAATTCGACCTACGTTTAACTGCTGATAATAATTTAGTGTTACGACATGACGCTGATTTAACAAGTTGGACTACTGAGACAGAAGGAAAACTTGTTAGGGAATACACAACTGATGAAATAAAAGCATTTGATATTACAAGTAGAGCGTCATTGTATGAGCAACCTTTAAAAATACCGACAATAGATGAGGCTCTATCTATTTGCCATGAGTTTAACTTAGTCCCTTTCTTAGATATTAAAGATGATGAGAGTGAACTTGTAATAGATATTATTTCTGAGAAATTATCAAAGTTGAATATGCTTCATCAAGCGGTAGTAATAGAATCAGATAAAAGTGCATTGGAATACGCACGTAATAAAATGCCTAATACTTGGTTAAGTGTTAAGAGTAATATTGATTCGACTGTTGCAGAAGATGAAATTGAAATAGCGAAATCTGTAGGTGGTAACATTGTTATTCAACCTGAATTCGGGTCTTCACCAGAATTACTTACAGAGGAAAGAGTCGAAAAGTATCATAAGGCTGGTTATGCAGTTAGAGATGTTGATTTTATTTTCACATTTGATCCGGTAAATGAATTTAGACCTTCGACAAAATATTGGGTAACCCTTAAAACCTCAGATGCAGGGGATACATGGAGCGTTCTGAACACATCTCCTAATCAAGAAGTCACCTTAAACACATCGTTAGGATTGGGCTACGATGCGATAGGTATCAGTTTTAGTGATTTAGATTGGAATTGTATGCAGGAATTAAAACCTTCTGTCTTTGTGGGTGATAATATAATTCCTACACTAGACATTAAAGCAGGTATAAGTGACTCCTCTTTAAAACAATTGTTGGTAACATTCAATTACAATAATGAAACTGGTTCATTCGGACAACTGCCTATAGACTTTTCATTTGTAGTTAATGTGAATTTTTAATACATTCGGATCATACTGCGTCGTAACACAAGAGTCCAAAATTGGGCTCTTTTTTATTAGGAGGTGAATCATGCTAAAAGTAATTTCAAACAATCCTTCTTTTATAGATGAAATATCACCATCCATCCGAGAAGAAATTAACGGAGAATACACGCTTGATTTTTCAGCGATTATTGAAGATGATAAGCCGATCACTGCTGATGATGAATTTGAGCTTTCTAACCGATTCCAGGTAGCTACATTTGAATCAGAAAATACTGGAGAAGGGTTATACTACAATTTATCCTGTGAGCATGTGTCTTATCAGCTTATTGATGATGAATTAGATAACTTCGCAAACAGTGGTACAGTATCCGATCACCTGACTGCATTGTTCACAGATACATCATTCACAGTAGGAACGGTAGAACCAAGCGGAAGCTCAACGATAAGCATTAATGAACGCACCAATAAACGTGAAATCTTATTACAAATAGCAGCTGCTTTTAATGGGGAACTTTCGTACAACGGGTACGAGGTTTCCCTTTTAAATTCCAGAGGTCAAGACAATGGCTCTCAACTAAGAATAGGCAAGAATCTTAAAGGCATCCGTAAGACTATAGATAAGCGTGAAAAAGACGAACAAGGCAATCCTATCATCAGTTATGAAGTTGATGTTGCGAATATCGCTGAACTAGAGGAATATGCAGATGTGAAGGACTTTGAATCTCTGGAACTAGGCGATTATAAACAAGTGATTGATGATGAATTAGGGATTAACGCTAAGTTACGTGTAGTTTCATTAGAGTACGATCCGAAAGACAAACGTAATTTACAAGTGGAGCTCTCCAATCGAACCAAAACGGTAGCTGATGAGTTAACCGTGATCCAACAAGAGAAAGTACAAAAAGATTCTGTTTACAATGGTGTAAGCGTTGGCCCTGAAAATGGATTCGTTGCTGAACGTAGTGATAAGAAAGCGAGAGCAATATTTAATGCCACAGAAGGTATTACAATCCAATCAGGTGATGGTCAGGGGAATTATACTGATGTGGTTTACATCGACACTGAAGGGAATGCGAAGTTTACAGGATTAGTTGAAGCTTCTGACTTTGTAGGTGGTACGATAAATATAGGTGAAGGAACATTTGTGGTAGATGACCAAGGTTTAGTTCAAATTCTTGCCGGTTCTCTTGACTTAGGTAATGGTACTTTCACAGTAAATAATAATGGTGAACTAACAGCCACTAGCGCAACGATAGAGGGAGAAATCCGTTCAACATATGAAAATGATTACGTGAAGTTGTACAACCAATATTTCAATGCTGGCGGTGCATGGGAAACGAAGCCGGTATTGGAATTGTACGAATCAAGCGGTGGTTTTATCGGACGTATTTATGCTATGAGTGATCGTTTGGTTGTAGATGGTGGAATAGTAGATGTGTGGGGAGCGTTGAAGGAAAACGGATCTGATGTCGCTACAGAATCATGGGTTCAAAACCAGATAAATAATGCAATATCATCTCATGAATCAACATATCACAGCGGATCCTAAAGGGTTCGCTTTTTATTATGGATGAACGAGGGAGATAAAGGCTCCCTCTGGCCCCTCACCTCATAGGGAGAGTGAGAGGTTGGTATACACTTTAGCACAATGAATTATGAAATCATAGGGGGATTTAGATGCAATCTAACCAAGGTGGTGATGCTATGGAACACCGAGTAGGTAAATTAGAGGTTGATGTTCAGGACATTAAGCAGGATAACGTAGATATAAAGACACGTTTGGCGGTTG
>SDGX01000033.1_pt1 | contig 7134 bp, 17 predicted proteins | sample 2873821 | NCBI WGS metagenome assembly SDGX01 (sample SAMN08132707, study PRJNA421101) | viral metagenome | isolation source: viral fraction magnesium sulfate-rich | place: Spain: Penahueca Lagoon, Toledo
TTGTAAAGTGTTCTTACAACAAGACTTAAAATAAGGAGTGTACAACATGAAAACGGAAGTTATGAGCATATCTGAATTTATGAATGGTGAGGTTGAAAAGCCTAATAAATTTCATCCAGAAACATTAGTTCCTTTGGCTACAGCGCCACTATGGAAAGCAACACCTGTATTCGCTGCTAATGAAGCTTTGTACGGAAAGATGGTGAGCGCTTTTGATCCGTTAGTTACTTTGGTTCAGGCTTTAGCATATCCGATAGCTACGGTGGTTGTATTAGGTGGCGCTCTGTTCGTTATGGTAGGTAATAAAGAGAAAGGATTCACGATGATGCAAAGCGCTGGATTAGGTTATGTGTTAGTACAAATGCTTCCAATGGTACTTGAAATTCTCGTTCAGGCTATGAAGGCGGCGGTCTAATGTTTGAAATCCAAGGGCCCGTTACAAAGTTAGGAGGGTATCTTCTTAAAGAACAATTTGTTCAATATGCTGCGGATTATGTAAGTGTATTTCCACTCATGGTAGGTGTAGCGTTTGGGGTATATGCCCTCCTGCAAATGTTCAATAAATCGGTAGCAAAAGCAGGAGGTATTATGGTGTTTGTGTATGGTGCGTTGGTTTTGGTTGCGTAGAGCCTTTAGTTAGGCTCTTTTTTTATGTAATTGTGGTACCACATCCGATACCACGAAATAAAAGGAATCTATATAAAACTATGGAACAGTCGAAGTTTGAAAGCGTGAACAATGGGAACAAATCAAACAAATGAAATTCGTGTAAATAGTTTCACATTTATATGTTGTTTGTGAACTGAAACCGTCAAAGGCTTACTATGAAGGGATGTCGCTGTCTTTCTTCTTCATCGGTACCACATTTGTACCACTTAACAGCTGATTCACCACATCCGTTGTTTGTTTTAAACTATCGTCTAATGCTGCGGTGTAAACATCTAGGGTTGTAGAGGTTTGAGTATGACCGACCAGGTTAGAAACAATATGCACAGGAACATTGTTATCAAGTAGCATTGTGATGTATGATGAACGTAGTTCGTGAAATTTAATCCGTGGTAGTTCTGAACGTTCTGTCATACGGTAAAAATCATTTCTTAGAGCATTTGTGGTGACGAAACCGTTTTGTCCTTGGAAGATCCATTCATCCGAGGGGAACATACTACGGTATTCTCTAAAAAGTTCCAAGGAATCATGAGAGAGTGGGATGTGTCTGTCTGACTTATTGGTCTTAGGCGGTTGCACAACCCACTTTTCTTTTGTCTTGGTAACAGTTCTTTGAACATGTAATGATTCCCCTTCAATGTCCTCCCACTTCAAAGCAGCTATTTCACCTATTCGCAAACCACAATGTAAGGCTACGTGGTAAGCTAACCAATACTTAGAATGACCTTTTACATACTCTAAGAATTGTCTAATTTGGTGAACATCCCACACATTCTTTTCGGTCTTTTCTTTTTTCACAACCACATTCTGCGCTGGATTACTATGGATGATTTCCATTTTCACAGCATAGTTCAGCATGTTGTGAACATGACCTTTCACATTAAAGACGGAAGTAGGGCCTAACCCTTTATCATCTCTTAAATGCTTTATGAAGTGTTGGATATGAAGAGGTTTAATTTCCTTAATGGCTTTCCCTTCAAAATAAGGGATTACATGAGCGTTAACCATGTAGGTTTGCTGACTCTTTGTCGATTCCCTTGATTGTGATTGCTCCAGCCACAGATCATATAACTGTTTGAAGTTCATGCTATTTAAAGAAAGTTTACCTTCATCTACTTGAGATTCAGTCTCACGTGCTATTTGTTGTGCTTCCTTTTTCGTTTTGAATCCTGATCGTGTCTTTTGTTTTCGTTTTCCGGTGACGGGATCTCTGCCAATGTCTAAGGTGAACGCCCATTTTCCGTTTCGCTTATGGAAATAAGCCACTCCCATCACTCCTTCTTTGTGCCGATTACTAAGATGCCTTCGGAGTAAAAATTAATACCTTCTGGAATTTGATCACAATAAACGATTTCTGTTTTCAATGTGTTCCCTCCCTGAATCAATCAATACGAACACATGTTCTTATTTGATGTTTGATACCATTATATAACACCTTGTCCATGAATGGAACCATTTGGGAGGGTGAACAATTTCGACAAATTTCTACTTGTTTTTGTCGTTTTTTATTTGTTCGAATATCTCGATATATTTCTTCAACTCTTCGGGCGTATATCCTTTTCCTTTCATTTCTTCATTGAACAGAGCCCAGGAATCCTCATTCACTTCCTCTTGTTTATCATCGTCATACAGTTCTATAACCCTAATCCCCAGAGCATCAGCAATCTTTGTTAGTTTCTCTACGCTAGTTGTCCTTTTATTTGCTTCGATCATGGATATTTGGGATGTACCTAACCCCACTTTTTCAGCAAGCTCTGATTGATTCATACCTTTTTGCTTCCTGAAATGTTTGATTCGTTTTCCATACATTTCCTTATCCTCCCTTTGTCCACGCCAAAAAACTTCGACGTATATATTATGAGTCACTCACAGTGAAATATCAATGGAATATCAAAGGAGAAAGTACACTAAAAAACATATAAAATAATTTAAAGATACATGTTGACACACAGTGAAATTCGGGTATAATAAAGTTAAGATATTTCACACAGAGTGAAATTAAAGGGAGGGGAAATACAAACAAAGGAGATGTGGTCGTGAACAATCGCATTAAACAACGAAGAATAGAACTGGGTATGACACAGCAAGAATTAGCGAACAGAATAGGGATAACAACAAAATGGTTATCCAAACTTGAAAACGGAAAGGTGGATCCAAAGCTTTCATTAGCTTATCGGATCTCACATCACCTGGAGTGTCGCATAGACGACGTTTTTTTAGGACAATAATTTCACTCACAGTAAAATAGGGAGGGTTAATATGGAAATTAAGGATTATCCAATTACACTATCAGTGAAACATGTGCAAGAAATTTTAGACATTGGGCGAGGTACTGCTTACCAACTTACAGAAAGAGAAGATTTTCCTTGTATCAAGGTAGGCAAGGTGAAACGCATTCCGAGAGATAAATTCTTTGAATGGATGGAACAGCAATAATCAAAGGGAGGGGAAACTATGGAGGAACAATACTACAATGCAAAGGACCTGCAACGGATTCTGAAAATCTCACAAGGGGCTGCTTATGAATTAATGCAACGTAAAGACTTCCCCGTAATTAAGTTAGGTCGCTGTAAACGTGTTAAGGCATCTGATCTTGAAACATGGCTGGAGAAACAAAAGGTAGTGTAGATCATCAAGCGCAAGTATGGCAAGGACGTAAAAATTAAGGAGGTAGTGAAATGAGTATGGAACATGTTGATGAAATTGAAGAGAAGCTAAATATTGAATATGCGAGTATGCCTAGTAACACAAGCGAATACAACTCAATTTATGCAGACTTAGCGGAAATGGTTAGATTGGCAAAAGAACAGCACCAAGAGATCGAAAGGCAGAAAGACCGTAAATTCCTTTACATGTACCAAAGAAATGAAAAGCAAGAACGTATTGATGAATTGAGAATCGCTTTGAGAGTATATGCTGACCCAAAGCATTATGAGATACCAATTGTGCAAAAAGACGGAGGAGAAACTGCGAGAAAAGCATTAGGAGAAAACCAATGACCATTAACCAAAAGCTATACCTTATCACATTCGTAGCTGTCGTGTTCATGTGCTTGGGAATGCTTTATGGAACTTATAAATAGGAGGAATGGAAATGCAAACAATCAAATTTCGTGCTTGGGATAACGTTGCTTTTCAAATGTACCATCCAGGAGAAGAAGATAACATTGTTTTCGCTTTAGAAGATAACGGTATTGTGGCTACGGACATTACGCAAGAGGAGGAAGAATTTCAAACATTACATCATCTTGAATACATGCAATTTACTGGACTCCATGACCGTAACGGAAAAGAGATTTATGAACATGACTTTATCGAACTGCACCAATTCTTATTCGATGGAGAAGAATTTGAAAATGAATTGATAGGCGAAGTTATTTATAACCCTGGCGCTTGTGCTTTTTCATTAACAAATATAAAACATGAAGGTGTTAAAAGTTATATGGGTTATAGAGAAGATGAAGATTGCGGAAGTGTTCCGATGTTTGATTTTTACGGATTACACGAAGAAAGTTTCACTGTGTTAGGTAATCGTTTTGAAAATCCTGAACTACTAAAGGAGGAAACCAAATGAAACAACCAACTGTGAAAGTGGATGGGAAACATGAAATTGTTCGTTCTGTTTCTTGGGATTCAAGAGGTGGGATCGCTCTTCTTTCTACGGAAGATCATACATTGTTTGCGCCAAACCCACGCATTGAACAATGGACTGATTCCGGTGATAACGTTTACGAAGTCGAATTTGAGGAGGAAACCAAATGATGCTACACAACATGATCCAAAAGATAAACGAAGTCAACTTTTACACACACATGCTGGGTTCAGAAGGAAAGGGATTCTACGTTATGTCAGCAACAGCACACCAAGGCAAGAATAGGGTGACGATCTCAAGGCAAACAGATACGGATTTTGAGGAAGTTCTGCACGTTACCTTCCACATCAATGACCAAGAAAGCATGAGAAAGGCGAGTCGTGATATGACTCTACTAATCAATGAATTGGAGGAACAATATTATGCAACTGCCTAATGATGTAGAGCTGTTCCTAGAAGATTGTGAGGAACATGGTTATGTACCTGGCGCTGAACAGTTTGGCAATCGCTTTGATGAAATTTACGGGGCGCAGAAGGTGAATGAGTGGCTTGAGGTACTAAATCTCAATGAGTTACCGCAAGCATTACCAGAGCAAGATCAACTACCAAGCACACCATATTCGCATCCACACTTTGAAATGGAAGAAGAAGGTTTATCATGGAATGAATTTATTGAGGAGGTTATTTAATGACAAAGCTATACGAACTTACGGGACAGTACCTAGAGCTTATGGAAATGGCAGAGGAATTGGAGCCAGAAGTATTCCAGGACACCTTAGAAATGATTACAGAGGACATTAACGCTAAGTCAGAAAATATCGCTATGTTACTACGAAACATTGAATCTGATACAGAAGCTATCAAAACAGAAGAAAAACGCCTAGCAGATCGTCGCAAGCATTTAGAAACGCAAGCTAAGAACGCTAAGCAGTATTTACAAGATAAGTTGGAGGAAGCTGGAATTGATAAAGTGCCATCAACACTATTCAAAATCCAATTCCAGAACAATCCTCCAAGTGTGCAAATTGCAGATGAAAGCAAAGTTCCATCAAACTTCATGATAGCACAAGAGCCGAGAGTTGATAAGAAAGCCTTGAAAGAAGCATTGAAAAATGGTGATGAAATCGAGGGTGTTTCTTTGGTTCAGCAAAGGGGGTTACGCATTAAATGAGTGATGATAGAAAGCTAGTTAAGAAGTTAGCAAAGGTAATGTCAGAGATTAAGTACATCGAAAAGCGTGGCTTTAATAAATTCAACAATTACAAATATGCGACTGAATCTGATGTAGCTGAAAAGGTTCGAGAAATTTTGTCTGAACAAAGTGTGATGATGTTACCTGACGTAGTAGAACATACCACAAGAGAGCATACAAACCGCAAAGGACATATCGAATATATCGCTACTGTAAAGGTTAAGTTTACTTTTATTGACGGAGAAACGGGTGAGGAGTTAGCCATTCATAGCGCTGGGGAAGGTCAAGATGCTGGCGATAAAGCAGTATATAAAGCAATTACAGGCGCTCAAAAGTACGCATTGATGAAAGCCTTTATGATTCCTACTGGCGACGATCCAGAGGGCGATCCAAACACAGATCAGAATAACACTGGAGAAAAGCCTAATAACTCGCAGAATGTCTCTCAACAAGCAAATAAGACCACTCTAAAAAGCAAATGGCAAACGTTGAACAACGGATCTGATGAAGGCTTTGAAGAATGGTACAACAAGCAGAAGCAGACATACAACGATAACCAAATGAATGCTTATCTTGCTAAAAAACTAAAGGAGAGGGCCTAGTCCTTCTCCCTCCAAGGAGGTATAACATGGCGACGGATATGAAGCAAATACAGAGCATGTTTGACGATGCACAAAAGGCCATAGAAGAAAACGCCAAACTCCAAGCTAAGAATGATCAACTAGCCGAGAAGAACCGTGAACTAAGTGGAAAGTTGACCACAGCAAATAGAAAGATTGAGAAGTTGGAAGAAAACAGCGTAAACCAATCCGAGCTGAACCAAATACAAAAACAATATAACAAGGCTCTGGCTGAAAACAACCAACTGAAACGATATAAGCGCAAATACGAAAAGGTGAAGGAAATCATAGGCGAGGATTAATGTGGATCTTAGCTCTTATGTACATCATCGGATTAGCTGGAATACTTAAAATGATTGAGGAGGATACAAGATGAATAAGTTAGTGGATCAAATATATTTAAACGGTGTTTGGTTGACGGTTGGCGGCAATACTCCTTTCCGCAATAAAGCACAAGGATTTATAACAGAAATAAAAATAGAGTCACTAGATCCAAGAAATTTCAACGGTTCTGATTCTGATTATATCTTTATCAAATTTGATGATGGTTACACGATTGAAATTAAAACGAGTGAATACATGGTGGTTTATAAGGATGATGATCAATGACGGATGAACGCTTGGAATGGTTAGCCAACTACTTCCGCCATAAGCAGCTGCATCACAAAATGACCTTTTACCAATTCATACAGTTATACGAAAGTGGGTTGATGTGTAAATGAAAGCAGTAATCAGACGTAGCACCAAACCTGATTTACTAAGAGCCATTCGTGACCTAGAAAACCGAGGTTACGAGTGCGCTCACCCTATGCGGCAAAAGGAACTACAAGGTGGTTATCTCCAATATCGAGATAGCAGCAATCATCAGCACCGAGAACCTACGACAACCAGCGGAACGTATTATGTGACTATGCGGAGGGATAAAGAATGAAATGTTTAACATGCAAAAGTAGAATGGTTATTTCTTCAAAAGAAGTAACGAAAGAGAGTGGAAAGGTTGAGTACAGTTTCCGTTGCCCTAATTGTAACCCTAATGATATGGAACGTGTGAAGGAATTAGAAGAA
>SDGX01000035.1_pt1 | contig 7105 bp, 3 predicted proteins | sample 2873821 | NCBI WGS metagenome assembly SDGX01 (sample SAMN08132707, study PRJNA421101) | viral metagenome | isolation source: viral fraction magnesium sulfate-rich | place: Spain: Penahueca Lagoon, Toledo
CCGGGATGGAGTATCAACTTCCATTCGTCTACCAGAGTTTGAAACAGCCGGTAAGTGGAGTTGCTTATTCTTCAACCGAAGATAACGGGCGAAGGACAGTCAGTTCCTCAACATCGAAGTCGTTCCTACTGCTTAGATTGGTTAATTTAGGAAATCCTGAAGTATAGAATCGGTATCGCCCTCCTTGTCTTCCCTCTACGACGAAGGTATCGCCGCCGACCTTCGTAACGGGCTGGGGACTTGTTCGTCCATTCCAAAGCAAGTAGTCCCCTTGCTGTACCTCCTGTAACTTTTCTCTTATATCGTCCCGCGTCATGTCATGGCGTCTTAGTTTCCAGTGTCGTAATTCTATCCCCTCTATTATCAGGGTGTGGAAAATATGATTAGTAACACCCGTGATTCTCGGGAAGACTAATTCATCGTGATATCATCCATCCACTATGCCAAATGAGGATGATGGCGGTCGATCCCGTCGTCAGTACCTAACTTCGGCAGCACTTGCGGGCCTTAGTGGATTTGCTGGTTGTGGGGGAAACCGCGACGACGACCCAACCACCAATTCAAGCACGGGACGACTAGACACGTCTACCCAGTCTCCGACGGAAACGGCGACCGAGACTGAAACTGAGGCTGAGACCGAGTCTGACACGGAAACAGAAACGCCCGAAAGAGGGGTCATGTCTGAAAAGATGGTCGTTTCCCATTACATGACTGGAGCCATGCCACATGGGTTCCCAGCCAAACCGCCGACGGATCCGGAGTTATACGACCCCCACGGAATTAGCAGTCAACTCGGTGGTGCTCACCTGACTATTCCCGTTCTGCGACTGCTGCACGGGACTGATGTGGATGCCGTTCAAATGGCGTGCTACGAGCTGAGATGTGCGAAACGGTTTGGGGTCGACGCATTCGATTTCTACTATCCATACACACAGAACGGTGCCGCAATGGCTCGCGGTCTACCCACAATTGAAGCGTTCTTCGAGGCAGCTGAGCGGTTCGATATCGATTTTAAATTCACACTATGTTTCTCCCACCCTATCGGCGATGTTAGTCAAGAGGAGAAAATCCAGACTTTCGCGGAGAATGCACGCGACGTAGTTGATTCGGTAGGCGCGGATTCCCCGCACTGGCTCAGAACAGATAACGATCGCATCCTATTCTACACATGGGCGGCAGACGGGATTATTGATCCTCTGCGAACGAACCCCGGGAAGATAACACAGAACCCGGACTACGTCGCTGATGTATCAGAGGCGTATGAGACACTGGCCGAAGAAATCGGGGTGGACGCGGCGTGGATGTACTCGATTCACTATCCCGGAAGCTGGCGAACGTCCTACATAGACGCAGCTATCGAACATTTCCCAGCAGTGAAAGGATGGGTGTCGAACTGTCAGAACGTCGATGTATGGGAGTACATCTCGGAACAGGCCGAAGAGTACGGGACCACCTTTTCACAGGATGTTTACGGGGATTTCTTCGACGGGATGCCCCAGACGGGCGACCCACCGTATGGTAGTGGGATCCATCTGCACGACAAACTATCGTCGGTCAAACCAGACGATGTGTGGCGACGAGTTCACGCGCTCGACCTCTCTTACAACTTCCGAGCCCAGCTCGAACGCGCTCTCAAACGGGACGCAGACCTCATCAACCTCACCACATGGAACGATTATCTCGAAGGGCACCACATCGCTCCAGAGATCAACCACAATTTCGGATTCGCACAACTACTCCAGCACTACACGGCAGAGTGGCGGGGAGAACCCGAGGAAGGGCCCGGGGAAACCGCCATCGTGTTTTCAAAGAAATACCCCTGGAGTGTTACTCCCGACCCGTATAACATCGAACTGTATCCCCGCGAGGCGTGTGTGAAGCCTGAAGAAGAGAATTACATTGAGGTCGTTTCCATCTTGAAATCTCCAGCGACAGTCAAAGTCAACAACAACCCACCGCAGTCAGTAGACTCCGGGGTCAACGTCGTGAGGGTACCGATGGAACCGGGCCCGGTTAACGTCGTGCTGACTCGTGATGGAGAAGCCTTCAAAGAATTCACGACGCCCGAATGGATCACGGATGAGCCATTCAGAACGGATAGACTGACGTTCAGTTACTCCAGCGAACACGAGCGTATTTATCGTGAATTGTTCGGAGAAGATGCCACAGTACACACCTCCCAACAGTACGCGGTGGAGGATGGCGTACCAAATTGGAAGCGCGAGGGACTCAGTACAGAATTGAAGTAACTACTGGAGTTTGTGCCCGGCTTTTCGGTATACGGTAGTCGACTTTACGACAATCTGGCTCTGTTGAGATCGCATTAGGCAAAGACCAATTATGGTGAAACAGGTATTCAGTAGTTCATCTGTACTTACCGCTGAGACCGGGAGGGAGTTGACAGACTCGCGCTGTCTATTCAACATGACCTCGATAAACTATCAGTGCCAGAGGATTTCAACAGAGCTTCTATATTGAAACCCTATTTTCAAACACATCATCGACCGAAACATCAGATTGTTGAACAGCATGAATATAATGGCAAATAAATCTCATGAATAGTTCAATAATGATGTGTATGCTGACTGTTAATACCTCTAACTATAGTCAGTCATATGGATGCAAGACAACCACCGTCGTTCTTTCCTGAAGAGCATCGGTACTGTCACAATCGGAAGTATCGCACTTAGTGGAGTCACCTCAGCAACCCCACAGAAAGGAAATAAATCCAATCGTGAGAAGACACGTAGTGGGGGCTTCCCGCCGAAGGGCAACACCGAGTGGGGCGATTCCATCGAGATCGGCAACGGTGAAGTCACGACCTTCTCCACGGTAACGCCGTCCGGGAAGCCGAAATACGTCGGCCTTCATCTGTCCGAAGGCACGTTAGACGGTCTTCCGTATCCGGAGGACGACGCCGACGAGCTGCGGAATATCCACGGCCTCTGGGCGAAACCCTTCAATCTGGACTTCCCAGATAACACACCTGATCCAATCAACTACGCCGGCTGTGCATGGAATCCTGAAGGTCACACGCCGGCCGGCGTATACAACAAGCCGCACTTCGACTTCCACTTCCACTTCTACGAACCGGAAACAGTCCGTTCTATCGGCCCGGGAGTCATCGAGGAGCTTCCCAACGAGAAAATCCCGGATGGTTATCAGCTGATCGAGGGCGGTGCGATCATTCCCGCAATGGGCGCACACCTTGCACCCAAAGACGCTCCTGAATTCGATGACCGGAGCGACGCCAGCGTCTGGGAAGAAACGCTCATCTGGGGCGCTGCCGACGTGGACAACGACGGAGAGTACGAGAACAACTACGTCGAGCCGATGATCACGGTGGATTACTTCCAGAACCACCTCAACGGTGTCGAAAAACAGGACATCGCCCAGCCCAATGTCTACCCCAAAGACGGATTCTACCCGACAACTTACACGGTGCGTGATCTCGGCGACGGCGGCTATGCTGTCGTGATGGAGGACTTCGAGGACAACTCATCCTGACTCTCACGCACGAATCGTCTCACGACTCAATACTTTCAGACTGAATTATTCCTGTCTGTTGAGAATTTCATCAGATCCGATGATTTGAGACTGGTGATTGAAAACGAATAAGCGGGTTCGATTCTTGCGACTATTTTATCCACTGATTACGCAGGAATTCGATGCATAAGTCCTTGGCTGGAAGGGAATTCTGTCAATTGAAGACGTAGAGGACGGGGTCGAGGTTGGATTGTGGCGGACGGACGAGTATGATTATGCGCTGGCACAACGTGGGGACAACGGACTTTGGTGGGTGTTGACAACTAATTACGAGATTGGGGTCCGGAATGTCATCGGAATTCCCAATTCCGAGGCTGAGAGCGATGTGGAACGCATTCTCGATGAAAAGTCTCTGTTCGAGACACGCGCATCTGGGCGCACCCGACCGCCCGTGTGGCTGTTCCTGTTGATTTCGGGGATTTGGAGGTCGATGAAGACTGGGAATTCCGGGAAGCTCGCCGCACGCTGTGGCTGGAATTCACGTTCAGACTGGAGTGGCTTTTGTGTGTCTCGTATGAACTCCCGTTACAACTTTAGAAGATTAGGTAATCGCGATTGTGCCTGTATCGGGCGGTATGGCCTCTACCGTGGGAGTTTCCGTCACGCCATATATTTACCTGTTACTCTCGTAGCGTATTCACTATCGATTAGCACCGATGTGACCCCCAAATGAGTACCACTGCAATGTCGGCGACAATCGCCCTCGATTCGGTCCATTTGCTTCACGTTGACGATGAGCCGGGGCTTGCTGAGTTAGCGAGTGAATATCTCACACGAGAGCTTGACGGCCTTGAGGTGACTACCACCACTGACGCCAGTGCGGGACTGGACGTTCTCGCCTCAGAATCGGTCGATTGTATCGTCAGCGACTACGAGATGCCCGGCCAGAACGGGATTGAGTTCCTCAAAACTGTCCGCGAGAACTACCCCGAGTTGCCGTTTATCCTGTTTACCGGGAAAGGCAGTGAGGCAGTCGCCAGTGACGCATTCACCGCAGGGGCGACCGACTACTTGCAGAAGGAAAGGGGAGTCGATCAGTACACGGTGTTAGCGAACAAGGTCAACAACTACGTCGAAAAATACCGGGCCGAACAGGCGATGACCCGTCGGGCTCAGGCGGTGGCCGCCGCGAACGAAGGTATCGCGATACTCGATTGCAATGGCCGATACCTCGAAGTCAACGAAGCCTATGCTGACTTGCTCGGGACAACACCTGCAAACCTCAACGGACAGCATTGGACCAAGACGGTTCCTGACGATGAAGCCGAATTCATTCAGGCAGAAGCATTCCCGGAGATCGAGCAGGGGCGGACGTGGACTGGTGAGGTAACCGGCCGACGGATAAACGGGGAGACATTCCCGAAACTCCTCTCGTTAGCCCCACTCGATACTGCCGGTCACGTCTGTGTTGTCCGTGACATCAGCGACCAACAAGCCCGCAAACAGGCCATCAGTAACCTCCACCAGACCGCACGTCGATTAATGGGAGCTGAAACGGTCGAGGAAATCAGTGAGATCACGACGGCCGCTGCTCGCGATATTCTGGGGCTCCCCGCGAATGGAATGCACCTCTACGACGAACAGAAAAACGCACTTATCCCGGTCGCTTGGACAGATGCCACAGAGGACCTCGTCGGAACCCCACCGGCTTTCGAGCCGAACGAAAGCATCGCTTGGACAGCATTCGAGACCGGTACTTCTCAGGTTCACGATGACATCTCCACCGTCGAACAGCGGTACAATCAGGACACCCCGGTCCGCAGCCAGCTCGCACTCCCGATTGACAACCGGGGCACGTTACTTATCGGGTCGCCAGAACCGAATGCGTTCGACGACACTGACGTAGAGCTGGCAGAAACTCTCGTTGCCCACGCAGCGACCGCACTCGACCGCGTCAACCGCGAGCAAGCGATCAAAACAAGCGAAGCACGGTACCGCTCCCTGACTGACGACGTCCTCGATACGTCTGATATTGGTACGTTTATTTTGGACTCAGAGTTCAATATTGTCTGGGTCAGCGAGGCGACAACCGAGTATTTCGGGCTTGACCGTGAGACGGTTGTGGGCGCAGATAAGAGACAACTCATCGACACTCACATCAAGGAGGTTGTAGAAGACTCAGAGGCGTTTACCGAGAGGGTCCTTGCGACGTACGACGACAATACATACGTCGAGGAGTTTGAGTGTCACATCCTTGGTGGCGATGACCGTGACGAGCGGTGGCTCAAACACTGGAGTCAACCGATAGAGTCTGGGCTGTACGCGGGTGGCCGGATCGAACACTACACGGACATTACACAGCGGAAGTACCGTGAGCAACAACTCCAAAAACAGAATGATCGGCTTGATGAGTTCGCGTCGATTGCCTCGCACGACCTTCGGAATCCGCTGAACGTTGCCGAGGGGAACTTGGAACTCGCCCGTGAGGACGGTGACAGTGAGTACCTCGCTAACGTTGCCCGGGCCCATGACCGTATGGGGACGCTAATCGACGACCTGCTTTCGCTCGCTCGTGAAGGCGAAGAGATTGGTGATACTGAAGCGGTCGCACTCCATACACTGATCGAGAATTGTTGGTCAAACCTGAGGACGGAGGAAGCGACGATTGGTCTTGAGTTCACTCGGAGCATCCGTGCTGATCGAAGTCGGTTACAGCAATTAATAGAGAATCTTCTGCGGAATGCTGTCGAACACGGCGGCGAGGATGTCACAGTCACGGTCGGGACGTTGGACAACGGGTTCTACATTGCAGATGATGGACCCGGTATTCCCGAGGACGAACGTGAGGATGTATTCGAAGCCGGATACTCTACGACGGACGAAGGTACCGGTTTCGGGCTGAGCATCGTGAAGCAGATCACCGACGCCCACGGCTGGGACATCAAGCTGACAGAGAGCAAAGTCGGTGGGACACGGTTCGAGATTACCGGTGTTGAGACTGTCTCGGCTGATGAATAGCGTCTCTGTATCTAACACCTCGTTTCGGCTTGAATTGACCTAGATCGCTTACAGTCTGTAAGCAGATGACCACCTGCTTACACCCTAGCAGTTCAAATAATCTCTATTCGGTCGATGGTATCAGACATGAATGGTAACTAGTTCATGCAAAGAAATCAAAATCACCGGTAAGGGCGGCCTCCCCTACAAGGAGCAATAACGCTCCTATACCAGCTATGATGGCCCCCGGAACAAACGCGACTATTGTAATCATTCCGGCAAGCCCAGAAATAAGAAACACATTCCAAGAAGTGCGACGATGCTCCCGATAATACGATTCCAAGTTTGTGTGGAGACCATCTTAGCTATCCTTCCCCCTCCACGCGTAAACCCTCACCCCTGTATCCAACACCGTCGTGGGCTCTAAATCACGACTCTTCTCTACACCTGTAGAGAGACACATGTCTATCTACAGGGTGAGATGCAGCCGAGTGGTGCTCACCGAAGACGGTTTGGGTACTTTCCTACGTCATGTGTTCGTGCCTCGATACAAATGGCCGGGATATTCCGCGTGATCGAGGCGCTACGAGCATCGAAAACGAGTCTCGGTGACGACTTGTCT
>SDGX01000036.1_pt1 | contig 7006 bp, 8 predicted proteins | sample 2873821 | NCBI WGS metagenome assembly SDGX01 (sample SAMN08132707, study PRJNA421101) | viral metagenome | isolation source: viral fraction magnesium sulfate-rich | place: Spain: Penahueca Lagoon, Toledo
TGAGGCGATCTCCGAGGTCAAGCAGATGATCGACGCCGGCGTCTCCTGGAGCGCTGACGAAATCCAGATGGCGATCGAGGAGGCTGGCTTCGAGTTCGACGTTCGCGACGCCGCCGAGCCGGAGTTCCACATCCCCGGCTAGCGCGGCGACTGGTGAGAGGCATCTCTATCCTGCACCCCTAGTTTTCGGCCTCGCGCGACAGAATCACCCCAATCGTCTCACTTTGCCGATGGCTTCTCAGCTCGAGATCGCCGGCGTCGACGGCCGCATTTCCGCCCGGCGGGCAACACCCCTTAGGCCGTGTCCCTAACGGGACAGGGACAGCAAAATACACCGCACCCACCCCCACCGCACGCAGAAATCTCCAGTTGATCCACGAGAAACGGAGGTCGATACTCTAGATACACTCAGGGAATTGATGGTGAACCCGAAATTCTTGTACTGCAGGATTGATAAATCAATCATGGCCGTAGAACCAGAAGAGGCGGTTCGCCGCGCCGAAAGGATGCTCAAAGGAGCGTATTCCGGGCTTAAACAGTTTGAGTCCGGAACTGGAGAGGAGAAGTATCTCGGCCTTTACAACGCAGTTTCGTTCGGTAGAAACCTCACCTTCGCCTTACAGAAAGCGGAATCAGAGAATGGAGATTTTGAGTCGTGGTACGCAGATCGTATCGAAGTCATCAAAGCGGATCCAGTTTGCCGCCACATGAAGGACCTCCGGAATCAGATGGAGAAAGAAGGCGCATCTGGTGTTTCGACTTATGCCTCTTTCTCAGGAAACACGGCTGAATTACAGAGGCAAGTCCCATCTTGGGCAGATTCAATTTTTGTCGGTGACGAGTGGGGGGGTTCTGGTTTCACTGTGGAGACGGATGATGGGGAAGAGGTGAAGTTCTATATGGAGTTTGAAAATGTATCTGTGGACTCAGGCCTTTTCTTCCCTGATTTAGAGGATGAGGATCAGATATATCGTGATGTGACCGATGCCGAAGACGATCTGAAATATTATCTCAAGATCCTAGCCGAGCTAGTGAGAGACGCGAAAAGCGAATTTGGAGAGGACGAGAGTGAGTAAGGACACACAGAACCAAAACACCGCTCCCTACGGTCGCGGACTCAACCCGCAACATATGTCGGCGCCCTGGGTCGGTCGCCTCTCTGCACCGTCCCCCACCGCACGTATAATAGCCAGTTGATCCACAGGAAACGGAGTTACTAGATGCTCAACTCTTCGGGTGGTCGTACTCGCCGAACGCGTACTCACCCTTCCTGACGACCCAGTATTTGTCGTTGCGTTCGATGACATCACCGACGGCTTCGGCGTCCTCGAGCCACTCTCGAGCGTCGTCAGCGTCGAACCCCTCTTCGGTCGTCATCGCGACCAGTGCCTTGGCTTCGAGTGCTGGGTTCTCCGCGATCAGCTCCACTATGCGACCGTAGCCGTCGTTGCTCACACTAACCCAGCCTCCTCGAACGCGTCGTTCACGACATCCGGCGTCGGCGCGTTCAGGTACGGCTCGATCGCCTGGAACGAGTCCCACCCACCGACCTGCATCACGACTCGTGGATTGATCTCCTTCTCGACTAGGAGACGCTGCGCGAATCGGCGCCGTAGATCGTGGGAACTCACTTGTCGGAAGTCGTCGTCGCTGGTCTGGTCCGCGGCTGCCTCCGCGGTTCGCTTCACCACGTCACGAACGCCGCGCTCGGTGAGATCGACGAACGAATCGCGAGGTGCGATGTTCTCCTCGGTCTGGAACTGGCGAAGGTCACGCTCGAGGTCGGCAGGGAGGAAGGCATCGCGAGGCTTTCCCTCTCCGTTGGCGGTGTCCTTCCCCTCCGGCACACGGAGTCGGTACTGATCGCCTTCCTGCTTGATGTGCTGGGGCTGAATCTGGGGAACCTCGAACGCACGGAGTCCCACGTAGGCGCCGAGTTGGATAATGAGGTCATCGCGACGGCTGGCTGCGGCGCGTCGAAGATCGTCGAGCTCCTCGTCGGTCATCCAGACCTTCGTCGAGTTCCCATCAGTCGCCTCTAGTCGCATGTAGGTTTCTATACTTTACAACGCCTTGTATCTACGCCTCGATAGAAAAGCGGGGCTTCTGAGGGGTGATCGAGGCGCTACGACGGGTGAGAAACAGCTATCGGTGACGACTTCTTCCACAAGTCGTCATTGTGGGCCAGGATCAGTATTCATAGTTAATCACTGTCTCTCCGGATTTGGTTGTGACAATGATTGTATCCCCACCGTTGTTCCACACTGCACTGCTCGAACCCCAGTAGAGTTCCGTATCTGAATTCGATCCACTACCTGTGTAGATCGTCAAGGATTCCCCAGCATCAATCACGAACCCGTCCGGAATCGTGTACGTGTGGTCAGCCGCATCCGACACAGTCCAGCCACCAATATCGAGGGGGGACCCGCCGTTATTCTCCAATACGATGTACTCATCGTTCAGGTTCTCGTGGTCGTTGCCTTCGGCGTCAGCGTGGACATACGATACCATGAGGTTCCCGGGCTCCGGGGGCTCTGTTTCGGTTGGCGTCGGTGATTCTGTGGGTGTTGGCGACGCTGTCGGTACCGGTGTCGGTGTCTGTGAATCGGTTGATGTGGGCGATTCAGTGGCTGTAGGCCCCGGTGAGGGTTGATCCGTCTGCGTCAGTGGAGCAGTCTGTTCAGGTGTCGGAGTATCTGCATTTATCGCTTGGGCTGTTTGATCTGACGGTGGTGGGGCGATCACCGTCCCGAAAAGGAGGGTTGTGAATATCATCACGGTTAACGCCACCCCACCAATGTCTACCATTTCTGGGCCGTTGAACAGCGATGAGACAACGCCGAAGACGCCGAGAACAATGTAGCGTGAGATTGGGATCATCAACAGCCCAGAGGTAATGACCAGCAATCCCCCGACAATCCCTTCGAGACCTCGTGACAGATATGCGATTCCGACGAGGACGAAGATGATCCCGGCGACATACCCGATTTTATCCATTCGGCTTACGCCGGGTTCTTCGTCGTCTGCAGACATTGCTTAGTGGTTTCTCTGTAGACACATTATAGCTTGTCAATAGTTGAGATCTACTTAACACCGTAGCTAGTTCTAAACCAGAGTTGTCGTCTACAGTCTGAAGGTAGGCGGGTGCTATCTACAGGGTGAATCATATCGGCAGCAGATCTCGAAATCGAACTATCGTTGAGATGTTCAGCAATTATTAGTGATCGAAGTTTATGGATATGATCATGAAACGACGCCAATTGCTCGCCTCAACTTGTTTGGCGATTGGGGGGCTATCTGGATGTACAAATCTGCCATCTGTTGGACTCAATGAGAAGACGAAAATTGGTGAATCGCAGTCTTTTGAGGGAGTAGTGGTGACCCCCGAGCACTATGTAACCGCTCAAGAGGTGACCTTGCAATTAGGAAACAATCAAAAGAAAGTAGCTTCGGAATCGGGGGCTTCTATCCTTCTGACTAAATTGAAAATCTCACACGAGGGCGATTCTGAGCAGCAGTTCCCGACCACCTTGGCTCAGGACACTATTGACCTGTACTATGATGGTGATCAGGTTGACGAGGGCGGTATGTTAGTACAGAGCGCTAAAAGGCTGAAAGTGGGAGATAAAACAATTATGCCATATTCGACTGCATTATATGAGGCAGATGCAACTGGTGGAGTATATCCAGGGACCGAAGTATCGGGCTGGTTGTTCAACGAGGTTGCGTCTAATTTCACCCCCACAGACTTGTTCCTCCACATCGTTTGGAATATGCAAATCGTAGGAGACGAAGGCGAAACCGTTCAGAAATGGCAATATACCGATGACGCAGAGATCCCGATTGATCAGATGGAGGACGAGGAATCCACTATCGTCTTGTAGGGTTGTTTGCAGCTATCCCTCACCTGTTTAATATTCCCCTATGATGGATGGTAGATATCCTACTGCACTTTCTGGTGACAGCGCACACCCCGGTTTGAACTCTGATTTTTCGCACAGCTGGGCGAAGTCGCCCGTTTTCGCACAGGCAGATACATCGTGTGACCCTCATTATTCTGACTTGGCTAGATCGCGGAACATCTGCTAAGTAGGGTTGCGAATCTACCGATTCATCGCTTGCTCATTTGTCAATGGTTTTCGTCAGTGTCGTTTTCGGCGGTGGAACTAATCCGTCCCTCCATTTATTGGCAGACAATCATGCCAAACAGTTTGGCTCAATCTATCCGCGAGATTAACGAACGGGATTTAGTCATCTCCATCGCCATTGGGTTCATCCCGACCATCGGATTGTTCCTGTCGTTGGCTATTACCATCTCCAACTGGGTTCCCCCCCTAACACTCATCGGGTGGGGACTGTTCACTTGGTCAGCGTACAACCGTGAGGGAATACGTGCGCGGCTGAGCGTCGGGTTATTCTGGCTTTCAGCCGAGGTCTTCCTCGCTCCAGTAGCGATGTTCATATTCCTAATTTCGGGAGAAAGTGGGGATCTTGACTTTGCTAGCTTGATCGGAAATGCGATTATCTTTGTTGTGACTTGGATGTTGGCTTGGGTTGTTGGGATTGTTGTATATTTAGTTTCCAGACGGTTGGAAGAATAGCCAGAATCTCCCGCAGCATGTGAATAATCGTGTTCGTTCTGTTCACGACGCGGTGTGTGATAATGCTCCAATCAATGCACTTCTCATAGAGTTTACAAGCCCCAGGGAGGGAATGCTCCATTTTTCAGTTGCATAGCGTGCTCTTGGCATAACAGCGGTTCGTCAATCCTTCTTCTGGGCTTCGGTAGTGGGGAATTGGGATCTCGGATCCGCTCTTTAGAACAAGTTCCGTAATCAGCAGGATTAGAGCATGGTTCTGCAGGCGATCCAAATCCACATCCCTGGCTATTCGGTCGTCGGCTCTTTAGCCGCCTAATGCACGACCTACAAATTTGTCCAATTGAGTCTTTTTCGGGGTCAATTTCAAATAAGCCCTCGGTGTTTTTGGCGTTCTCGCAAACAATACATTCCATGATCGATAATCCTTGAGGAACAGTAATAAAACTTCACGTGGACAGAAGCTCAACTCTAAGGGTTGAGCCATTCAGTTCAGATAAATACAGTCTCTGTACTTAACACCGTATCTAGTTCTAAACCAGAGCTGTTGTCTACAGTCTGTAGGTAGACGGGTGGCTATCTACAGGGCCCGGAGAACTGGGTCCTTGATCACGAGTTTCGGTTACCACTATGCCTGACTTGAACAGAGGGTTGTCGTCGACAGTCTGTCAGCGGCCCACCATCCGTTTACAGGAAAAGCTTCAGTGTTTCTCTACTCTAGTCGCTGCATCAGGATCAGGCAGGAAGGAAATTATTTTAATTTGCCACATCGGGTTTGTTTTGTGAGAATATATTTAACCTGAAACATCTATTTTAGCATATGCACGATCTCCAGATTGAAGAGTCAGGGACCTATCTTGATCATCTAATCTCAATTCTCAACGAGCCCTCGGACGTGAACTTTGATGAGGAGTATGTCAAGTTCCAAGAGGAGATCACATCGTTGTGGGACACTGAATCAGCCCACAACCAGAATCCGTTGATGTATTGCATCTCGGAGGCAGAAAAATCCGTAAATAGCGTTGAAACCCTGAAAGACGATGATCAGGATACTCAGTTGAGGTTCAACAAGTACGGACTTGACGCGATCTTATTGGGCAGGATGCTCCAAGAACTTTCAGACACCCCTATAATCCGCCCATCAGGCGAACGGGTCGATAAGACTCTTGGAGAGGTTTTTGCTCACGACCTCCTATTCTCTGATAATTTCTGGGATACCTACTATGAGCTGGATATCGCCTCAACCCTCTCAAGCGCCGGAATAGCCACCCAGTTAGTAGATGAGGGAGAGCAAAGTGGGCCGGATATCAGGATTTTCTACGAGGGGCAAGAAATCTGGATAGAGTGCAAGCGAAAGAGGAAATACACTGATAAAGAACGTGGTTGGCGAGCTATAGAATCAGAATTAGACCGACGGATTTGGAATCACGACGACTTGTGCTGCAGAAGCTTCGCTATCAAGATCCATTGCGATGAATCACTGAAAGCAGAATTCACGCCTCGGTTAGCGGATTGTGTTGTACAGATGGTTAACAACCGAATTTTCCACGAGGAAATTACTCTCGGAGATACATCAATCCGACTCAGAATGCAAGATCTGTCCCACCGAGACACAGAGTTAGAGGTTAGAGATATGGCACTAACCAATGTCAACTACGAGTTCCAAAGGGAGAATTCTAACGAGATAATACCGAACCCACAACCTGACGAGTCATACGAGTTTGACCTGAGAGACGGTGGATACTACAAACTCGGTTTTAGGACCGCGGAAGACGGAGAGGAATACCAAGTAAATCATGTCGTGGATCTTGATGTCCCTTGGAACGTTGACTTCCACAAGAAGTTGGAGGACACGATCCAAACTGGACGAGACAGGGTTTCGGGCTTCTCTCCCTCTGTATTGATGATCGACATCTCCCCGAGATGGGCTGAAGTCATGAAGACGAAACCGGCAAAGAATCCCGACGGAGAGATTGTTAGTCAGGCAGAACGAATGGAGGGTATCTGTTACAAAGAGTTCAATGATTCTGAGAGCCTTAACGCGATCTCGGTAAACACTCGTATCTGGGATCTTGCGGGAGCTGCACAAGGACTTTTTGAAGGTGAATCCAGAAACTTTGTCGAACGGCGGGATGTCCGTACTTACGCAAATACGTCACCTGGATCACCGCTCCCAGAGAACTTCATGAGATGGGTACTCTAATAGGATCTATTCAATCTGCTAAGTTCTCTCCAGATTAGCTAGCTCTAAACCCAGCATAATGTATACAGTCTGTAAGTAGACAGGTGTCTATCTACAGGGAACTTGGTGCCAGTTTGGACGTTCTCGATCTCGGGATTCAGTGAGTTAGGCGATAAGTGGGGTTGCGAAAGCAGCTTATCCATCCTATCAACTACCGGCTGTCAGT
>SDGX01000037.1_pt1 | contig 6989 bp, 20 predicted proteins | sample 2873821 | NCBI WGS metagenome assembly SDGX01 (sample SAMN08132707, study PRJNA421101) | viral metagenome | isolation source: viral fraction magnesium sulfate-rich | place: Spain: Penahueca Lagoon, Toledo
ACTTAATGGGCAAGACTGCATACAATAGAGTATGAGTCAAGCAGTTGCGAAAGTGACCGGCCCACACTACGCGGCAGACGAGAACGGAGACAACTACGAATACTGGCGGTGCGAATCCTGCGGTCTCGAATCCTCCGACCGCTCGCTCGACACCGACGGATGCTGGCGGTGCAAGTAACGATGGCGGAACACGACGCCGAACTGGTTATGAAGATACCGCCGACTGACGGGGCCCCCCACGGCCCGGACAGGCTTGTCGCATGGACGTGGACAGACGGACGCAGGACTATGAGTCCGTCAGAACACGAAACGTCGGCAGACCTGATTCGAGAAGCAGAGAACCGATACAACTTGGACGAATTGGAGTCGGGGGACGTAGTTGCTCAAGTGTCTATGTCGGACGATGGAACCGCCGAGGATGTGGAGTGGTCGGACCCATGACCCACGCTGAGAACGAACCCCTCGGCCAATGCGAGGGGTGCGGCGACCGCCACCCCGAAAGCGAACTCCACTATCAAGACGAACCCGGCGCGACACTCGCGTTCTGCGACGACTGTTGGAAGTGAATGAAACCATGACAGAAATCCCAGTTGCGACTCAGTTCGAGGAATCGCTCAAGTTCGGAGACGACTGCCCCGTCTGCGGCGAACCAGTAAAAGCGACCGTCGAAGCCCGAGAGTGCCCGGACTGTGGGCGAGTTGACGGACCGCTCGTCTATAACGGCGAGTGTAGCCAACACGACACCGATACCGGAGTCACCCGGTACATTTTCCACCAGTAGCCAGACCCCGAGAGCGTCTGGCCTTCCCGGAAAGACGCTTGCCCGGCGTGGGCGGGCGTCACGGAGAAGCAACCTATGACAACAGACCCACCAACAGCAGACAAGACGAAGAACCGAGCGCGGTCGTTCATCGACACCGACACGCCCGGCCGAGTCGTCATCACCGACGAAGGAGGCGTAGACAACGCCCAGAAGACGGGCCGATGGATAGCCAGCACAGACACCGTAGACTGCGAGGCACACCGATGACTACGTTCACGTGCGACAACCCCGACTGTGATACCGAGTATACAGCAGGGGAACGAGAGAAGGAAAGTCTGTTCGTTTCCTACTCCGTCAGCCCCCACGACGTAGAGGGCATCGGTAAACGGGCATTCTCACTCTGCGAGGACTGCGCGAACGAACTGGACTCGGAACTCCCATCAGAGGGAAGCATATGACCGACGAAGACGCCCTGCTCACGCTAACCTACACGCCCCGCGACGGCCCGCGGCGTCGAATCAAATTCAGCCCCCGCTCGGACGGCGGCTACGTCCGCGAGGAGTACGAGCGAGACGCCGAGTCCGGCTGGCGTCTCCTCGGAAGCGAACACGTCGAATCCGTCGATGTCGAGCGCGGCGACCGCGACGACCGAGACGGTATCGCTGGCCGAGTCGTACTTCCCTAAGACGCCGGGATTCTTTCTCGCTATTCTCCGGAATTCAGGCGGTAGAGGAGATTTGAGCCTAATAGCAAACGAACGTTTGGAGTGTAGTGCGTGGGGTAGTACCTCGTGTTGATTCTCGGCCGTCCGTCTGCATAACGAGAGAAAGGCGATAGCGGCGGTATCTCGCGCGGTTAGCGGTATCTCCGAGAACAGCGGAGAACGGCCTCGCGTGGGTGGTTCTCCGAACACACCCACGCTTTAACGCCCACTACGGGTATGGTAGTATTCATTGCCTAATAAAGCTTCTGTTTTGGAGTAAGAGATGTATGAGTGCTTGAACTAACAGCTACCCGAGAACAATACCGTCCGCCTCACGTCCGTTCGGCGTCCTACCGCGGATTCCCTCTCCTACCACCCGAGGATTACACGAGGAATAGCCTACCGTAGCATACTCCAAACGAACGTTTGCTATTAGGCGGAAAACGCCTCTACCCCTAGAAAACCAGACTTTAGAGTTCCGCGCCAACCGCGGTCGCCAACAGATACACGTCTCGGTTCACGAACGAGAGAATCATCGGATTCGGCCCGAACTGCGGTTTCTTCGACACCACGAACTCCTCTACCTCTCCGACCGGCTGGCCGCCCCGCCACGACACCTCGGTATCCTCCTCGATGAACTCGCCGGAGACCGCCGACTCCCACTCATCGAGATGAACGCGAACCATCTCTTTCGATAGCCCAGTCTCCTCAGTGAGCGCGTCGTAAGTCACCGTCCGGTCGGGGTGATGCCGCCAGCGTTCACAGAACACGCGAAGAATCACTCGGCGCACCTCGGTCTTCCCGCTGTACGCCCACTTCAGGGTCGCGCGGCGTAGCCGCTCGTACTTCTGGAAGATGTAGGCTTTGTCGATAGCTTCGCCAGCGCCGTCTCCGAGTTCGCGTAGCCGCGACTGTTGTTCGTCCGTGAGGTTCGCCGCGCCACTCCCGGACTGACGGGGTTGGGTGGCGTCGAGTGCGTCGTACTCGGACATCGTTACGTCACCCGGAGGAAGCCGTCTGCTGGCGAGTAGATTTCTCCCTTCCGCTTCAGTTCCGCCACGCGCTCCTCGGCGTCTTCCGTCCGGAGTCCGTGTTTGGTTTTCGCTCGCTGGATGACCATGCCGACCGGCGCGGCGGGTTCGTGTTCTCCGTCGAGCCGTGCGACCTCTCGCTTCACGGGGTCTTTCTGACTCGCTTTCTCGAAGCCGCTTCCGTCCGTGACGGTCTCGGACTCCACGGGACTGTTGTTCCAGTTCTCGGGGAGTAGTTCGATTCGGACGGGTGGTACGTCCACGCAGTCGCAGACGGCGACGATTCGACCGTCTCGGTCGGCGAGTGTTACGTCGGTGTCGCAGTTCTCGCAGGTTAGTGGTTCCATCATGGTTTCGTCCGCGACGGACGAACGCGGGCCTACCGATAGCACTAAGGCATGGCGGGCCGTAGGGAAAAACACCTACCACGGGCTTTTCCCGAGCGTGTCTCGTCGCTTAGTTCCAACTATACGCGCCTGTCCCTATAATTCTTCCCATTACGTAAGTCGCTCTTTCGAACCTCGTAAGCAGTCCATATCTGAGCGTAAGCCGGGCTTACGAACTTTCCAAACGCTTACTATGTTCTGCTAAGAAACGAATCCTGTATGAGTAGTACCAAGACAGGCACGCCGGGCCGCGCCTACGTCCGTCGGACGATTCGGCAGACGATTCGGACGAGTGACGGCCAGCCCGACCGCGATGGGGTTGTCGAGACCGCGAGTGCTATCGCTGATGTTCGTGAGCGAGTGGTCGGCGAGGAGTTCGACAAGCTGGAGGAAGCGGGCTTCCTCTACATCCGCGACGAGGGCGTGGTTCTGGCATGAGTGACGCCGACGAAACCCACCATACTGAAGACTACTACGAGAACGACGGGCGGGCGGTCCGAATCGACACTGGCTACTACGAGATTCAGGTGTGGGGCGACACCGACGACAGTTTCGCTGACGTGATGGAGAAAGCAGAACGGGCGGCGGACCGCGCGAAAGACGACGTGGAAGACTTGAACAGCCAACTCGACGGCGACGGGAAACACTACTCATGAGCGATGATACGGAGTTCCGCGAAGCCGTCAAGACGGTTGTTCGACGCCACGACCCGGATGCCGATGAACTGCGGTCGCTCGCTGGCGACATCGAGTCGTTGGCGGACCGATACGAGGCGGTTGGCGACACGCTGTAAGTCGGGCTTTCTCGGTTCTGGTTTCTGTAATGGGTACTTTCGGTTCTCGTAAGCGGTGCTTACACGTATCGAAAACCTTACTATGGGCGCGTGAGTGCGTTACTGTATGCGGCACTTACGAGAGACGTTCACCGACGACGAGTTCGCAGAACTCGAAGCACAGAAAGGCGACCGAACGTGGCGCGAAGCAATCCTCGGCGAGTTCGGGGTGAAAGACGAATGAGTGGGTCGTACTATGAGGTTTGCGACGAGTGCGGACGCCACGTCGTGAAGGCAGGACACGACGACGACTGTTCCAACGGAGAGGATACCGAATGACGTTCTCCGCTATCATCCAGCGGCAGACGCTCGCGGACTTCAGCGAGACGTTCGGGAGCGTCGTAGACGAAGTGGTCCTGTCGTTCACCGACGACGGACTCCACGGCGCGGCAGTTGACCCCGCGAACGTCGCGCGCGTCGAACAAACCCTCTTCCCGAGCGCGTTCGACCACTACGAAACCACAGGAATCCGGACCGGCGTGGCGCTCGAAAAAATAGACGACTTCCTCTCCAAATCAAGCGACGACCTCGTGTCCGTCGAATACGACGAGGAGACGCGCCGCTTAGAATGGGAGTGCGGGCACGCCCAGTACTCGATGGCGTGCATCGACCCCGACGCGATTCGGGATGGCGGCGACGACCCCGACCTTGACCTCCCGAACCGTGTCGTGCTGGAGTCGGACGCGCTCGACCACGCCGCCGACCTCGTGGACATGGTGAGCGACCACATCCACATCAAGGGACGCCCCGACAACGAGGAAGACCCGCTCCGAGTCTTCGGTGAGGGCGACACCGACGACATGAGCATGGAGTTCGGCGACAGTCTCGGCGAGGGGTCCCAAATCAGTGAGGAAGCCGAGACTCTGCTTTCGCTGGATTACGTTCTCGACTTCGTGGGCGTGATGCCGAACGCGGCCGAGATAGAACTCCGGTTCGGCCACGAGTATCCCGTCCTGATGGACTACGAGTACGCCGACGGCAACGCCGAGGTTCGGATGATGTGTGCGCCGCGAACCAGTACGAGCTAACCAGTCATGAGTACCACATCCCCCAACAATTCGGACGGTGGCTACGTTCTCGGCCAACCGCCAGCCCAACAGCAGGGGTATGCGAGTTTCGAGACGAAGCCGACAAGCCAACTCTCCGACCGGCGGTCGGACACGGGCGGCGGCTACGAACGCTGGCGGAGCTACGAAGACCGCCCCGACTCAAGCCGTATCGGGAAGGAAGACGTGTACGTGACCGTCCACAGGCTCGCGGCGGTCGCGTTCTGCTACCCCGACGACATGGCGGTCGGGGATATTCTCGCGCACTTGGACGGCCGGGACGTGCATCACACGACCGGGTGTGAGTGGGCGAACTTCGGCGAGTCGCCGAACTTCGAGGAGAAGGGTCTGGAAGTGGTCGGGCACGGGACGCACTCGGAGATAACCCAAAGCCAGATGCGGGCGTGGGCGGCGGACTCGAAACGAAAGGCGCAAGAGCAGATGTCCGCCAGCGGGTTCGCCGACGACTCGGACGACGGCCTGTGTGTTTCGTGCGGGGAGTCCGAGGCGATGGCGACTGTGGAGTCCGCGCCGGGAGAGTACTGTCTTGAGTGCGTCCGCGAGATAGCCGACGGAGAAACCATCGAGGTGCTGTAATGGCGACGCCGTATCGAGTTGCGGACGACGACGTGATGGCGCCGGTCCGCGATGCAGTCGACGACGACCGGCGGGACGCTGGCGGCGGTGGAGTGCATCCTCGGGCTATCGCGGACTACTCTAAGCTCGCGGCGGAGACGTTGACGGACCGATGCCGGAAGCTCGAACAGGACGGTCGTCTTGTCGAGATGCATGGGTGGGGGCCGGAGTTGAAGGCGCGAAAGTCGTATCTCCCGGCCGACCACGAGGATGCACCGTCTGAGGAAGATTCGCGGGTGTGGCCGAATCCATGACGCTCGGTATTTTCATTCTGGTGATGCTGTTAGTGGCTGGTTACGTATTGCTCCTCGTGGGTGTGTGGGCGCTTCTCGCGGCTGAACCCGTTTAAGTTGATTTTACGAACTGTTTATATTCATATGCGCCTCTTACAGCGGTAAACAAAGTGGTGTTTATATTGCTATCCGGGGTCAAGTACTGGTTACATCGCGGGACGCCTGCGTAGAATACGCGGGCCGGAATCCATAGTTCCAACCCGCGGCCGGAGTAAGCATGTCATACAAAGAAGCATCCCCAAATAAAGGTTCGCGTACCAACCTGAAAGTAAACAATTCAGAGCAACCATCTGAAGCGACTATCTTCGACCTTCTCTCGATTAACCGTCGGAGGTACGTCGTAGACGAACTCGCAGACGCCGACCGCCAGCCTCTTGATAAGTTCGTGGACGCGATAGCGCAACGCGAAGCCAGCGAGAAACCCGAGGAGGGCGAAGACTGGCAGGACATCAGGCGGACGGTGGAAGTGAGCTTGTATCAGACGCACCTTCCGAAGTTGTCGAACGCTGGCGTGGTCCGGTACGATTGGACGGAGGGATGGATTCAGGCTGGCGAACACTATGAGCGGATGCTTCGGTATCGGCGTCCGGCGGACTTGGAGTCTCCGGGCGGCCTCCGGAGTCTGTTCGGGCGCTAACATCCGATAGTTTTAAGCGGTTCTGCATACTTGTTGTTAGTGCCTCCCACTTCGAGGCGTGCATCCGAAACCCACCACGCGGCCGTCGCTGATACTGCAAGCGGACCCTGTGGCCGGGCGCACTCTGCCCGGCGTCTAACAGACGGGGAAGACGCCCTGCCTCTATCCGGCGACGGCGTAATCGTCCTTCTACCGTTGACCCCCTATGTTTAACTCTCGGACATGACACTCCATCGGTAGATGCAATGTCACGCAAAACCCGGCCGCCGACCCTCAAGCACGAACTATCAGCAGAACTCAGCAGGGACGCCGCCCGCCTCAATGCCGGGTGCCAGTCCCGTCTCGGAGTAACCGCGAAGATGTTCAGAACCGCCAAATACCTATTCTACGTTATCACGCTCCTCTTCAGTGGCTACCTGATTCAGTACGGCGGCGTCGAACCCACGCTGGCGATGCTATTCGCCGCACTCCTCATCTCGGGACCGGAAGGACTGGAAGCGTGGCTGATGGCGAACGGCGCACCCGTAGACGACTCCGGAAGCGACGACGTGGAGAAGCTCGCCGAGGACGCCCAAGGCGGCGAGGGGTACGATATCAACTTCAAGGAAGGCAACGGACCGGAGCAGTAGAGTACGCACACCGGCATACTTTTCATACCACAG
>SDGX01000038.1_pt1 | contig 6973 bp, 9 predicted proteins | sample 2873821 | NCBI WGS metagenome assembly SDGX01 (sample SAMN08132707, study PRJNA421101) | viral metagenome | isolation source: viral fraction magnesium sulfate-rich | place: Spain: Penahueca Lagoon, Toledo
TTCAGGTTCATCCGTCCCACTCTCCCAGACTTTGGCACGGACGTGTCCGTTGTCGATCTGCATTCGGAAGTCAGTCCACACGTCATGCATCGATCCGTTGATGTACTCGCCATGCTCGCTGGGGCTCTCATCCCAATTCGTCGCAAGGTGGACAGCGTCGTATTCCTCGCTGTACACTAACAGCGCCTGGTCGTCGTCCCCGACCCCTTCTGGCCCGGATATGCCGATTCGGTTGCGCCGGGACTCACTCGCATCGGCCATTTTCACCGTCCCGCTCAACTCAAAGTTCTTCGACATGTCGATTTCCGGGCCACCGTCGAAGAACACCTCTCCGTGGGTCCCATCAGCAGCAGTTGAGTCGTTTACCCTGAGAGAGTTGTTAGTGTAAAACCCCTCATCAACGACAGAGACAGTGCTTGGTTCAGTTGCGTTCCACCCATCAGAATCCCCATCCTCGAAGTCGTCGTAATAGGTCGCGTTATCGGATGTCGTGGTCGTCGTGGCCGTCAGTGAGGCGCTGGTAGTCGTCAGCGACGGGCTGATGTCCGTACTCGCGGCGTTGGCGGTGCCACTGTCGAGCCCGCCCGCGAGCGTCAGAGACGGCAGCGAGACGACCATGAGAGTCGCGAACAGGACGGTGATGAACTGGCCCCGCGAGACGGGCCAGCGGCTATGCGTCGCTCTGGATGTGGATTTGTCTGGCATTGGAATCAGGGCTCAGTACCGGTGAAAGTCGCGATCGGCGTCGTCGAACAGCACCTTCGGGAGAAAGATCCACTCCGCGACCCGCTGCATGATCGTCGTATCGTTCAGTTCGCCGCGGCGTTTCAGTTTGCGCGCCCCCGTCGAGAATCGTCCGCCGGTTTACGCGGCGGGACTTCGACGGCGTTGATGTTCGCCGCGACGTACTCGACCAGCTCGAGGAGATCGGCTTTCGATCGGTTGCGGATGATCCCGCCGTAGGTCATGTGGCCGTACTCGTCGGAATACCGCCAGCGTCGCGACGACGGCGCTTTCTTTTCCATCCGAGATCGGGGCGTCGCCAGCGACTCGGCGGTCGGCGGATAGACCTCGGGATCGGTCAGGTCGGCGGCGGTCCCCTCGGACTCGTGCATCCCGTTTTCAGGCGGCTCACACAGTGCAACCGGGTCGAGTAACGGTTCTTCAGTGGTCTGTTTGAGCCACAGGTGGGCCAGCGACTCGATTTTCTGCTCGGTGACGGCGTTGCCGTTCGGATCGTGTCCGAGCACGTCCTCGTCGTTGGCAGCATCGGCGTCATCGGATTCGTCCTCGCCGAACCAGTCACGGCGCGCGTACTGTGCTCGTGAGAGTGACGCAGTGCTGTCGGACTCGTCAGTAGGGGCGTTCGTTGTGGACATGAATCTCGCGGGTGTGGGTGGGTGAGAAGCGTAGCTGTCTGTCGCGTCCGTTTTACCGGCCGCGATGCCTCGCCAACCGGACGCCCGAGGGCGCTGCCGGTTCAGAGTCCGTGCCTCGCACGGCCCCCTCCCCGGACGATTACCGTGGCGATGACGTTCTTACTAGTTTCCTACACGGCCGCGTACTTGTAGCTTACCCTCACAGTCGCAGTTTCGTGCAGATTCGTGCGATCACTCGCGAGTACACGAGTAGTCGCACGCTACTGTGCGTTCGTTCCGATCGGCAGAACACCATAGATTATTGAATCGGCCGGGCTACGGGATGGGTATGGGCGACGAGCCCGACGGTGACGACTCGTCGGACGGCAAAGAGCGCGTCAGCGTGACGGTGCCGAAAGACGCCCTCGAGCAGTTGGTCGCGGGCAGCCCCATGCGATCGGATTACCAGGATGGGATCGAGGCCGCGATCGAGACACAGCTCGAGATCGACGCCGCCGACGAGTATCACATCGTCAAAAACCGGGAGTAAGCGCGAGCCCCCGAGGACCTTGGCCGGGTTCGGGGTACAACGAGTGGCTACACTCTGTAATGAGTAAAGCGATTTGGTTAGCGGCATATATAAGTTGAGCGAGGGTTGAGGCAAAGTCATGGGCAAAAACAATGTAATATTCATCTGTGTTGATTGCCTTCGGGGAGATCATATACAGTCCCCAAAATGTGATACCCCTTTTATTGATTCTCTTGCCGAGCAAGGCCGTTGGTATTCGGATATGTACTCGACAACGGCGTCTACGACACCGTGTGTGAGTAGCTTTTTCACCGGCCTATATTCGGAAAAGAACGGTGTGAACTCACTACGCGAAAGTGAGATAAATGATGATATTTCAACGCTTGCAGAGGTGATTCGGTCTGAGGGGTACCATACGAAAGCGTTCGTGACCGGTCCGCTTGTCGAGGAGACGGGTATCAACAGGGGGTTCGACGACTTCAACTATCGCGAGCATGGCGACGATCTCTTTTCTGGGTGGAAACCGACTCTCATTGACGAACTCGATTCGCTAAAGGAGCCATTCTTCCTATATCTCCATCTCTGGGAACTCCATCAAGACATTACGGTTCCAAAAGAGTATGACGCCCCTCGGTACGGGGACATGCCGTATGATCGAGCGCTGAGTGCGCTCGATCGAGAACTCGAGGAGATTGTATCCCATCTGCCCGAAGACACAACGGTAATCCTTAACGGAGATCACGGGGAGAGCGTCTATCCTCGCTACTCGAAGCTTAGCCACGCTCTGCGGCGAGGTCGCATTCGACTTCGATATAATCGAGGAATTGATACGAGACCACTAGAGCGCCTCGCAAATCGTATCTATGACCGAGTCGGCGAAAGTGTGCATGACCACTATACGGAAAGATATCACGGGCAAAATGTATACGACTATTCGACGCATGTTCCATTTATCATCAAAGGCGGCGAAATAGGCCAAAATACCATTGATACGCAGTGTCGGCAGATAGATATTTTTCCGACAGTCTTGGATCTACTCGGCATTAGGTTCGACCGAACGATCGATGGCGAATCCTTACTGGATGAGGAGTTGTCCGACAGACCGTGTTATATGCGGGCCTGTAGCCCTGTGCTAAGAGGAGAGCAAAACTGGCAGCGTGCGGTCAGGGCTAACGGGTATAAATACATCGAGTATCCGAATGCTGAGTTTGGGTCAGAACTCTACGACCTTGAGGACGATCCAAAAGAACTGTCGCCGATTGACGCGCCTGAGGTTGAGGCGCACCTTCGCGAGATGCTACCAGAGGAGGGATTGCAGGACGCCGCTGATATGGGGATTGACGACCGGCTTCGAGATCTTGGGTATTTGGAGTGAATGACGCTCGTATGAACACAAAGTTGCTCGTCGGCGATAAAGGAAAGTAGTTGGTTAGGTGCTATTCGCTCCGATCGGTCACCGAGACGCCGGACAGCACGAGCCGCGACCGCTCCCAGCCGTCGACGGCCGCGGCCAGCGTCCCCGTGACGAGCACGCAGTCGCGTTTGGTTCCCTCGCGGATCGTTGATCGCGCACAGTGGCGACAGCGCCGGGCGACGATCTCCGCGTTGAGCCCGTCGGGGACCACCAGGGCCTCGCACCGATCGTTCGGCGCTAACTCGAGGCCGCAACAGTCACACCGCAGGCGTTGGCCGGCGGCGACGGGCACCCACTCGAGCAAGTCGGCCGGCTCGAGGGTGTCGGTCATGGCCACGCCCCCGCCGGAACGTACGGTTCGGTCGGGGCCGCGTCGTCGCGCTCGGGCTCGGGGCCGGCGACGGCCAGGGCGGCCTCGCGGAGTCGGAGCTTTCGTTCGGCGTCGTAGTGCTGGCGGAGTGAGCGCGCCTCTTTGGCCGGGACACGGTCCTGTCGCTCGTCAGGTCGCGAAATAGCGGAGAACATCGGTCGGGCCCTCGCTATCGGTCCTCGCCGACACGCGGTTCGTCCGATCGCACGGCGACGGACGCTTTGAAGTTCAGCGGCTCGCCGTCGAAGACACACTTCGGGACCACGGCGAGGCCGTCGGTCGGCGTCACGGCGGCGTAGTCGATCTGGCCCCAGTCGTGCGGGCCGATATCGCCCTCGAGCGCGGAGGTGGTGACCTCGAGCGCGTCGGCGTCAGTCTCGACCACCGCAGCCTCGTACAGCCGTTCGACCGCCTCGTCAGTGGCGGGATCGCGGTAGAGGACGTGGAGCCGGTTGCGCTCGACGGTGCCGCCGATCGCCGACGGGTCGCGCTCGAGGCGGCGCTCGTAGCAGAGTTTGGTGGCGACAAAGCGGTCGTAGCCCTCGAGCACGTGCTGGTCGCGGCCCATGCGGACCCAGTCAGCGGGCACGGGCGCGTAGTAACGGTCGGGCTCGGTCGGTTTGTCGTCGGTACGCTTATCAACGGTTGCGTTCGAACTCACTTGTGTTCACCTCTTAGTCGCGGTGAACTCGAGAGGTCCGCTGGTAGGAACAGCGGGCCGGGATTCTTCCCGACGATAACCCCCGAGTTCTAGGTATATCTCTAGGCAGCGACCCCCATAAGTGTACCGGAACGCTCCATTTTCTTACTATACCGAACGGTGGCACCGGGTTGCGGTTTCTCGGTCTACCTACCACATTCCGTATGTCATTTCGCGACCCGGATAGCGGCCCCTTGAGTGTGGTCGGTCGGCGGCCGTAAACCGGGCACAGAACAGATCGATAGCGGGGCGTGTCCCGTTGATCGGCCGTCGCTCGAACCCATCACGAGGGCATAATCTAGTTGTATCAGTAGCCGTGACTATCACGGAATGCGAACTCGACACGCCGGAATTGCGGTCGTGATTATCGTGAGTGTGCTGACGAGCGGTATCGTCGGTGCAACTAGTGTCGTCGATCTCGACGGCGATGGTGAGCCGGCGTTAATAGAGATCAGTGACGGGTCCAATCCGTTGAAAGCCGATACCGACAGTGACGGACTCGACGATGGTGAGGAGAAAGAGTACGGCACGGACCCGACGGACGCGGACACGGATAATGATAATCTCGACGACGGACCAGAGGTACACGAATACGGGAGCGATCCGGTCGAGTTCGATACCGACGGCGACGGGCTTTCCGACCCAGTGGAGGTGAGAGAATACGGCAGCGATCCGGCGGTGAGGGATTCCGATTCTGACGGTCTTGAGGATGGGCCAGAGGTGAACGAGTACGGCACCGACCCAGCCGAATCAGATACTGACAGAGACGGGCTCGATGATGGGGTAGAGGTCCACGAGTACGGGAGTGATCCGACCAACTCTGATACCGACGATGATTCGCTCGAGGACGGCATAGAGGTAGACAAGTACGGAACCGATCCGGCAGAGAGCGATACTGACAGTGACGGCCTCGATGACGATAGGGAACTCGACTTCGGAACCGATCCAACAGAGAGCGATACCGACGGTGACGGTCTAAGTGACGGGGCTGAGCTTGACGAGTACGAGACTGACCCGACGGACCCGGACTCGGACAACGATGAGCTCGAGGACGGGCCGGAGGTAAACGAGTACGCGACCGATCCGAACAATCCCGATACCGACGGTGACGGACTCAAGGACGGCTGGGAAGTGCACCGGGTCGAACTATTCCCCGACGCCGATCCGCTACGGACCGATATCTACGTCGAAGTGGATACGATGGAGGGTGTCTCTTTCGATCGCGACGAAGCCGAGAGGGTCGCTGAAAAGTTTGAGGCTGCGCCGATCTCGAACCCGGACGGCTCAGCGGGCGCGAACCTCCATTTCGTCTATGACGGGCAGCAGATTCCGCATAAATCGTCGGCCGACGCTGATACTCTCCGGCACTACCGCAGGACTCATTTCGATCGGATCGGGAAGGCATACCACTATATTGCGGTCGTCGATGAGGTGGGCGATAGTGGCTCAGGGTCCGATACAATGGGAATGGGAACGATCGGGTACACGATGGTCGAATCTCAGTCCTCTGACGGTGAGACTGCCCGAATCATCATGCACGAACTCGGCCACTCCCTAGGGCTCAAGTCCGACGATTTCAGCGGGGTTGACTCTTGGCAGTACTCTTTCAGCGAGTACCCCAGCGTAATGAACTACAACTCTCCGGCGAATTACCTTGGTTACTCGGAAGGCAAGGCCGGCCCTAATGACTTCGATGACTGGCGCTATATCGAGACGGAAATGTACACGCCAGGGGCAGTCTACGTGGACTGAACGATTCTACTACTCAGTTAGCGGTTTTCGCTAGAAGAAATAGAGGCCTAGGAGTTAGTCGTCTGCGCCAATCGTCGACGCGCCCGCGCCCGCATCCGACTCGAGCTCATCGCGCACGAGGTGGCGCACAAAGGTCTCGAGGTCGTCGCCGATCACCTGGCGGAACTCGACGCCATCATGCGCGGCGGCAAGAATCGCCTGCGACACAGTATTCGCACATGGATAGGTGTCACATAATTCGTCAATAAACTCCTCATTGGTCGTGATCGTATGTTTCGCAGTTGTTTCGTCGTCCATGCGCCCGGCTTAGATGGTCTACACATTGATAAGACGTTCGGCTGTTTCTGTCTCTGCGCTGTTTCAAAATCAAAACTGTCATTTTTGCATATCTGTTCCGAAACGAATCAATTACAATTGTCGACTCGCGGCAACATCGGAGGGTAATATCAGATGTAAATAGTTTCTCCCTAACGATCATGGTATGGTCGAAGCCAGTTTCGCACAGCTAGATAGGGTGGTGGGGAGGACGAAACTGAAGTATGGATAACGAGAGGAGCGCAGGAACAGCGACAGTTAGGAGTCGTCTTCAGCGCCGTTCGACTCTTGGAGGTCAGACGGCTCGAGGTCGCCTGCGAGGAACGCGCGGCCGCGGTCGGTTATTCGATAGCCCGGCTCGTCGTCGTGGCGTTCGACGAGATCGTGCTCCTCGAGTTTTCGGCATCGCTGGCCGACCCAGTTGCGCGTGTTCGGGAGGTTTAGGGAGAGGTTTTTGGGTGTATGCCAGCCGTCGTATTTGTCCAACTCTTGTAGAAGTGGGTAATCAGACGGCTTCATCCAATCCACCTCCCGG